>Ga0255346_1001884_pt1 | contig 27855 bp, 25 predicted proteins | sample wastewater_treat_FD_194410 | JGI IMG/M metagenome (GOLD analysis project Ga0255346, IMG submission 194410) | Wastewater microbial communities from Lulu Island WWTP, Vancouver, Canada - plant22 | ecosystem: Engineered > WWTP > Wastewater > Unclassified | place: Canada: Vancouver, British Columbia...
AACCTGTTTCGTCCGACACTTTACGATTGGCAGTGCGTGTAATGCGACTCTTGACGAGTAAACGATAGGAAATCATCCACTCGTTCAATTCGTTTATGAGTGCATCATAAATGGCAGGAGTGCCACTGCAGCCAATTCGATTCGCCAGAAAAGCATGGTTATCGCTTTCTGCCTGCGTGGATATTCATTTGTACAACGGCAAGAGTTCTGCCTTTCAGGCAGGGATTGTTGTGATGCCTTCGTCCGCAGGTCGTGACCTGCGGTTATGAAGGTTATTGCCTTTCAGGCAAGAGTGAGCCGGTGAATTGAAGGCTTCCACTGCGATGGATTTCTGTATTCGAAGGTATTTTCGGCTTGAAAAGCCGAATTTTCATAACCGCAGCATTTAGTCTGCGGCATGAATCGTCGTCGGAAACCTGTCCGGAAGGCAGTACTTTTATTTGCCACGAAGGCGCAAAGACGCGAAGTCGGCTTCGTCCTCAGAATATCATAACCCCTGCACTGCCTGGCGGCAGTGCTTGTCCCCTTATCTTAAGGGGACGGTTTAGATGGGTGTGATCCCATAATTACTCCCCTCTTAAGATAAGAGGGGTACCGCCGAAGGCGGGGAGGTGTTATGATGTAAAGGAGAATTGAGAATTTAAGAAGTTAGAAATGAGAATTTTAAATTACATATTTTCGTTTTGTTTGTTCGCTTTTCGCCGGCATGGATATTCGTCTGTGGACTTGTTGGGGCGTTGCCCCAAACCCCACATTCTTTTTTGCCTTGATGCTAAAAATAATGTATAATGTATAATTAAGAATTGATAATTAAAGAAGTAAAGAGAAATTTAGAAGTTAGAAATGGGAATTATAAATTGAGAATTGCTAATTACAAAGAAGTTGAGCTCAAAAATTGTGAGCTTGTAGCTGCTTGTTCGCTAAAAGACAAATAACTCGCCGCCTGACGGCGGCTCAAACAGCTTGTCTTTTGCCTGACGGCACGCTCTCTGCGCAGATCGGGTACCCCGATGATGAGATGAGGTCGGGAAAATAATGGATAATTGATAATTGACAATTGAGAATTTAAGAAAGAAGTGAAGAAGTCGGAAGTGGAGGAATGTCATAACCCCTGCACTGCCTGGCGGCAGCACTTGTCCCCTTATCTTAAGGGGACGGTTATATGGCAAGCGTGATCCGACTCCCCTCTTAAGATAAGAGGGGTACCGCCGAAGGCGGGGTGATGTTATGATGTTAATGGAGAATTGAGAATTTAAGAAGTTAGAAATGAGAATTTTAAATTACATATTTTCGTTTTGTTTGTTCGCTTTTCGCCGGCATGGATATTCGTCTGTGGACTTGTTGGGGCGTTGCCCCAAACCCCACATTCTTTTTTGCCTTGATGCAAAAAAGTATGCAAAAAAAATCAAGACTGCATCTCCTCATCGACCCGATTGCTGCTTGTTCGCTAAAAGACAAATAACTCGCCGCCTGACGGCGGCTCAAACAGTTTGTCTTTTGCCTGACGGCGCGCTCGCTGCGCAGATCGGGTACCCCGATGATGAGATGAGGTCGGGAAAATAATGAATAATGGATAATTGACAGTTGAGAATTTAAGAAAGAAGTGAAGAAGTCGGAAGTGGTGGAATGTCATAACCCCTGCACTGCCTGACGGCAGCGCTTGTCCCCTTATCTTAAGGGGACGGTTTAGATGGGTGTGATCCCATAATTACTCCCCTCTTAAGATAAGAGGGGTACCGCCGAAGGCGGGGAGGTGTTATGATGTAAAGGAGAATTGAGAATTTAAGAAGTTAGAAATGGGAATTTTAAATTACGAATTTTCGTTTTGTTTGTTCTTTTTGCCGGTGTGGATATTCGTCTGTGCAACTGCAGTGGTTCTGCCTTTCAGGCAGCAATTGTAGTGATGTCTTTGTCCGCAGGTCGTGACCTACGGTTATGAAGGTTATTGCCTTTCAGGCAAAAGTAAGCCGGTGAATTGAATGCTTCCACTGCGATGGATTTCTGTATTCGAAGGTATTTTTGGCTTAAAAAGCCGAATTTTCATAACCGCAGAATTTAGTCTGCGGCATCAATCCTTGTCGGAAACCTGCCTGGAAGGCAGAACTTTTATTTGCCACGAAGGCGCAAAGACGCGAAGTCGGCTTCGTCCTCAGAATATCATAACCCCTGCACTGCCTGGCGGCAGTGCTTGTCCCCTTATCTTAAGGGGACTGTTTAGATGGTGTAATCCCATAATTGAGAATTTAAGAAAGAAGTGGGGAAGTCAGAAGTGGAGAAATATCATAACCCCTGCACTGCCTGGCGGCAGCGCTTGTCCCCTTATCTTAAGGGGACTGTTAATGGCAAGTGAGATCCGACTCCCCTCTTAAGATAAGAGGGGTACTGCCGAAGGCGGGGGGGTGTTATGATGTTAATGGAGAATTGAGAATTTAAGAAGTCAGAAATGGGAATTTTAAATTACGAGTTACCAATTACGAATAGATTGAAGTTAGCTCACAACTAGTAGCTTGCAACCGAGCTGATAGTTTTTCGAATAAAAAGATATAAACCATTAAGGCATTAAGGATATTAAGAATTCAGACTTTCAGGCAGGGATTGCAGGGACGTCTTTGTCCGCAGGTCGTGACCTGCGGTTATGAAGGTTATTGCCTTTCAGGCAAAAGTGAGCCAATCAATTGTGCGAAACAGAAGTCCTGTTTTTTCGGCGGAACAACCTCTGCGTATAAACAATTATCATTCTTTTAACGTTGAACGACTTTTGTGCTGCACATTTTGCATAATTTTCACAGAAGAACAAATTTGTGCATACACAAAACAACAAAACCGATGGAATTATACCATTTGTTGAAACACAAATGCCATTCCTGAAAAATATTTTGAGGATGAGATATTCACAAATGCCGTTCATCGAAATAAAACCATGAAATGCAAACGAATTTTATTTTAATGGATTTATCCATTTCCCTTTTCCAAATTTTCAACCTTGGGTATGTAAATTGAAAATTATCGTGTAAATTTGCAAGCAAGTATGCAATACGATTTATTTCCATCGGACGGTTTTTCGTTTTTCAGTCTCGGCAGCGGCAGTTGCGGCAACAGCTATTATTTGGGCAACAGCCGCTACGGAATGCTCATCGATGCCGGCATCGGGCCACGCATCATAAAAAAACGTCTGGCCGAATACGGAATAGATTTTTCGAGCATTCGGGCGCTGCTCATCACACACGACCATTACGACCATATCCAATCGGCCGGCTATCTGGGCGAAGAGCTGCATATCCCCGTTTATGCCACACGCGAAGTGCATAAAGGGATAGCCAATTGTCCGATGGTGAAAAATACGCTCAACGGATCGCGAAGATATATCGAAAAAGGCAACTCTTTCACCATCGAGGATTTCCGTATTACGCCTTTCGAAGTACCGCATGACAGCACCGACAATGTGGGATACTTTTTCGAATTCGGCAATCACACCCTCGCGCTGGCAACCGATGTAGGCCGCATTACCGACGAAGTGGCCTGCTATGCCAAACAGGCACATCATCTGGTAATCGAAAGCAACTATGATGAAACGATGTTGCAAAACGGATCTTATCCCTATCCGCTGAAACAGCGCATCCGTTCCGGATCGGGACACCTGAGTAACCGACAGGTTTCAGAGTTCGTAGCGGAACATTTCACTTCGCATCTGCGCACTATCTTGCTCTGTCATCTCAGTGGCGACAACAACAATCCCGAACTCGCATTCGACACGATGCAGCAACATCTGTTGCAAAAGGGCATTGTCGTGGGCAAAGATGTAGGATTGCAAATCTTGAAAAGAAATACCCTCTCGTCGAAAATCGATTTTTAACCCCTCTGTATGATGTTACCGGCTCCCATTCTGTTGTTTGTTTACAATCGTCCCACCCATACGCTGAAAACGCTGAATGCGCTCAGGCAGAACAAACTGAGTGACCAAAGCGAACTCTTCATTTTTTCGGACGGATACAAAAGCGAAGCGGACAAAGCCGTAGTTGAAAAGGTTCGTACATTGATTCGGTCGGTGGAAGGATTCAAAGCCGTTCACATCATCGAAAATCCGCATAATCTGGGTTTGGCCAAAAACATCATCGGAGGCGTTACCCAAATTGTCAACGAATACGGTAAAGTAATCGTACTCGAAGACGATCTGGTTACAGCCCCCTATTTCCTGACTTTCATGAACGAAGGGTTGGAACAGTTCGAACACGAGGAAAAAATCGGACATATTCACGGACATTGCTTCCCGCTGACCGATCTTCCCGACGCTTTCCTGATCAAATGGACAGGGAGCTGGGGATGGGCAACCTGGCAAAGAGCCTGGAGCCGTTTCAATGCCGACGGACGAGCACTGCTTGACGAAATCGAGCGACGCAAGCTGTCGAAAAAATTCGACTTCAACGGCAATTATCCTTTCACACGCATGCTTCGCCGGCAGGTGAACGGTGAAAACGACTCGTGGGCAATTCGCTGGAATGCATCACTGTTTTTGGCCGACATGCTGTCGCTTAACGCCGGAAAATCACTCATACAAAACACAGGGTTTGACGGGAGCGGCATCCACAGTGGCAGCGAAGATATTTACACAACAGAACTCTACACCGGAAGATTGTCAATCGACATCGGCCAAATTGAAGAAAATATCGAAGCCCGCAAAGCTTTCGAACGTTATTATGGCCGCACAAACTCTTTCGCAGCAAAAGCAATCAGAAGGCTTCGCCGAATCCGGAAACAAATCAAGATATGAAAGTCCTCATCGTCAGCACATCCGATTTGCAGGGAGGTGCAGCCATTGCCGCCTATCGGCTGCTCAATGCTCTCACCAAAGCAGGAATAAACGCCCGCATGGCGGTACGCGACAAGCAATCGGACAACAACCTTGTAGTGAAAATTGGAAGCGACCGTCGCAACAAATTGAATTTTTATCGCGAACGTGCCGATATCTTTATCCGAAACCGATTCTCGCGCCAAACGCTCTTTGATGTCTCCATTGCCAATACCGGCATCTCGATAACCGATTTGCCCGAATTTCGCGACGCCGATGTCGTCCATCTTCACTGGATCAATCAGGGCATGCTTTCCCTCCACGAAATTGGCAAAATTATTGCCTCCGGCAAAAAAATTGTATGGACTATGCACGACATGTGGCCTTTCACGGGCATTTGCCATCATGCGGGAAGCTGCAGCAACTTCAAAAAAGCGTGCGGATCGTGCCCCTACCTCGGTTCGCATTCGTCACGCGACTTGTCGCGCCACGTGTTTCTTCAAAAACAGGCAACTTATGCCAAAGGGAAGATAACGTTTGTTGCCTGCAGCCATTGGCTACAGTCGCTGGCCGAGAAAAGTCCGCTCACAAAAGGACACAACGTGGTGTCGATTCCCAATCCGATCGATACCGATATTTACCGCCCGAAGGACAAAATTGCAGCACGCAACAAACTGAATTTGCCAATCGATAAAAAAATTGTGCTTTTCGCTGCCGTAAAGGCATCGGACAAACGAAAAGGCTCCGATTATCTGATCGAAGCGAGTCGCTTGATGGCACAACGGAACAACGATATTCATTTTCTGATAGCCGGCAATCGATCTGACGAAATCGAGCAGCAACTTGCGCTGCCGGCACACAGCACAGGCTATGTTTCACCCGAAAACATGCCCGACGTTTATAATGCCGCCGATGTGTTCGTTACGCCTTCGTTGCAGGAGAACCTGCCCAACACCATCATGGAAGCCATGTCCTGCGGAACGCCGTGTGTGGGATTCGAAATAGGGGGCATTCCCGAAATGATCGATCACAAACAGAACGGCTACGTAGCCCGATACAAGGTGGCCGAAGACTTGGCCGAAGGCTTGTGCCGGATACTCGAATCGGACGAGGCGGAAACACTTTCGGCCAATGCCCGCGAGAAAGCTCTCTCTTCCTACTCCGAAAATATCGTGGTACAAAACTATCTCGAACTTTACGGCAGCCTATGAAAAAACTTTCCGTCATCACTGTTACTTACAATGCCGAACGCACAATTGAACGCACGTTGCGGAGCGTTTACGAACAAACCTGTTCGCACATTGAGCACATCATTGTCGATGGGAAATCGACAGACGCAACCGTGGAACTGATTCGCGGCTACGAACGCCCATCGCTCAAATGGATCAGCGAACCCGACCGGGGGCTTTACGATGCGATGAACAAAGCTACCGCAATGGCTTCGGGAGATTATCTCTGTTTTCTGAACGCCGGCGACACATTTCATTCGCCCGACACCGTGCAACAGATGCTGAACTCGTTAGGCGAAAACGATTTTCCCGATATTCTCTATGGCGAGACTGCCATCGTGGACGAAAAAGGGAATTTCCTTCACATGCGCCGACTCAGAGCGCCGGAAACGCTTACATGGAAAAGCTACAAACAGGGAATGCTCGTTTGTCATCAGGCATTCATCGTCAGGCGGGAACTTTTCGAACCCTACGATTTATCCTACCGATTTTCTTCCGATTTCGACTGGTGCATCCGCATGACAAAAAAAGCAAAACATATCCACAACACGCATCTCATCCTTATCAACTACCTGAACGAAGGAATGACCACCGCCAATCGCAAAGCATCGCTCAAAGAACGATACCAAATCATGTCGAAATACTACGGACCCGTGTCCACGTTTTTGCATCATGTGTGGTTTGTGGCGCGTGCACTTATCAATCCCGAGAAATAGAGTTCATCGAATGAAAAGAAGAAAACTGAAAGTAGAAGAACTTCACCGCATCAGTATAGAAACCTTTCGCGAAGCGAAAAAGATTCCGCTCGTGGTGGTACTCGACAATGTGCGGAGTCAAAACAACATCGGATCGGTATTTCGCACCGCCGATGCCTTTCGGGTGGAGGAAATCGTTTTGTGCGGCATTACGGCAACGCCACCCAATGCGGAGATTCACAAAACAGCGTTGGGAGCCGAAAATTCGGTCGCATGGCACTATGCGGAACACACGCAGGATGTCGTTGCAGAGCTGAAAGCGAAAGGTTATGCCGTCTTTTCGGTGGAACAAACCGAAAACAGTGTGATGCTCGACGAGTTTTCGTTCGATAAGGGTGCGAAATATGCGATAGTCTTGGGGCACGAAGTGCACGGTGTGCAGCAGTGTGTGATTGATGCCTCCGATGGCTGCATCGAAATTCCGCAATATGGCACGAAGCATTCGCTCAACGTTTCGGTTTCGGCAGGCATTGTGATGTGGGATTTCTTTAAGGCTTTGACAAAATAAGATCGTAAATTATTCAAATTTGTTTCGAACACAGCCCAGGCTTACTAACAGCATTCGTTTTGCGTCCAAGAAAAAAATAATGGATAATTGATAATGTACAATGTACAATTGATTGATTTGATGATTTATCGATTTACTGATGAATTCCGATAATCTGAGGACTTCGCGTCTTTGCGCCTTCATGGCGAATAAATGTTCTGCCTTTCAGGCAGGGTGAGAGCTGACGATTCATGCCGCAGAATAAATTCTGCGGTTATGAAAATTCGGCTTTTCAAGCCGGAAAACATCCTGGAATATAGAAATATTCATCGCAGTGGAAGCCTTCAATTCACCGGCTTACTTTTGCCTGAAAGGCAATAACCTTCATAACCGCAGGTCATGACCTGCGGACAAAGACGTTCCTACCATTGCTGCCTGAAAGGCAGAACATCCGAATTGAGAATAATCAACTACAGACCGGTTTGCAATGAATACGTGTATCCAAATCTTGGGAATATCTCAAAAAAGACTATCTTTGCCTGAAAGGCAGAACATAAAACATAATCGATCAATGAGCTATACCAAACTTTTATACCATATCGTGTTTCGTACCAAATACGGCAAAAATACCATCCCCGAACAATACGAAAAAGAATTATATGCCTATATGATGGGAATTATTAAAAACAAAAAATCGTCCCTTTATCGGATAGGAGGTACATCAAATCATATTCATTTATTGGTCGATATTCACCCTGCTTTTTCTTTGTCCGATTTTATGAAAAGTCTGAAAGAATATTCAAGTAAATGGCTATCGATTAATCAAAATTTTCCTGACTTTGAAGGGTGGGCAGTTAGTTATGCGGCATTTACTTATAACTTGAATGACAAACAAACCATTATCAATTACATTAATAATCAAAAAGAACATCATAAAAAAGTTAGTTTTGAAGAAGAGTATCGTCAGTTGTTAATTGATAATGGGATTGATATCGATGAGAAATTCTTTTTGAAGGATGATTAGTACTGCCTTTCAGGCAGGATGAGAGCTGCCGATTCATGCCGCAGAATGAATTCTGCGGTTATGAAAATTCGGCTTTTCAAGCCAAAAACACTCTCGAATACAGAAATATCCATCACGGTCGAAGTTTTCAATTCACCACCTCATCTTTGCCTGAAGAGCAATAACCTTCATAACCGCAGGTCACCGACCTGCAGACAAAGACATCACTACAATTGCTGCCTGAAAGGCAGAATTACTGCAGTTGCACAGACAAATATCCATGCCGGCGAAAAGCGAAAATCCGACTTCCTGTTTTTGCGCCTTCGTGGCAAATAAAAGTACTGCCTTTCAGGCAGGGTGAGAGCTGCCGATTCATGCCGCAGAATGAATTCTGCGGTTATGAAAATTCGGCTTTTCAAGCCGGGAAACATCCTGGAATACAGAAATATTCATCGCTGTGGAAGCCTTCAATTCACCGGCTAACTTTTGCCTGAAAGGCAATACCCTTCATAACCGCAGGTCACGACCTGCGGACAAAGACGTCCCTATCATTGCTGTCTGAAAGGCAGAACTACTGCAGTTACACAGATGAATATCCATGCCGGCGAAAAGCGAAAATCCGACTTCGCGTCTTTGCGCCTTCGTGGCAAATAAAAGTACTGCCTTTCAGGCAGGGTGACAGTTGCCGATTCACCCCGCAGAATAAATGCTGCGGTTATGAAAATTCGGCTTTTCAAGCCGGAACTATTCTCGATACATATCCATCACAGTGGGAACCTTCAATTCACCGGCTAACTTTTGCCTGAAAGGCAGAACCACTGCAGTTGCACAAATGAATATCGATGCCGGCGAAAAGCGAAAATCCGACTTCCTGTCTTTGCGCCTTCGTGGCGAATAAATGTTCTGCCTTCCAGGCAGGGTGAGAGCAGCCGATTCACCCCGCAGAATAAATTCTGCGGTTATGAAAATTTGGCTTTTCAAGCCAAAAACACCCTCGAATACAGAAATATTCATCGCAGTGGAAGCCTTCAATTCACCGGCTAACTTTTGCCTGAAAGGCAGAACCACTACAGTTGCACAAATGAATATCCACGCCGGCGAAAAGCGAACATCCGACTTCGCGTCTTTGCGCCTTCGTGGCGAATAAATGTTCTGCCTTTCAGGCAGGGTGAGAGCTCCCGATTCATGCCGCAGAATAAATTCTGCGGTTATGAAAATTTGGCTTTTCAAGCCAAAAATACCCTCGAATACAGAAATATTCATCGCAGTCGAAGTTTTCAATTCACCTGCTCACTTTTGCCTGAAAGGCAATAACCTTCATAACCGCAGGTCACGACCTGCGGACGAAGACGTCCCTACCATTGCTGCCTGAAAGGCAGAACTACTGCAGTTGCACAAATGAAGATCGATGCCGGCAGAAAGCGAAAATCCGACTTCCTGTCTTTGCGCCTTCGTGGCGAATAAATGTTCTGCCTTCCAGGCAGGGTGACAGTTGCCGATTCATACCACAGAATAAATTCTGCGGTTATGAAAATTCGGCTTTTCAAGCCAAAAATACCCTCGAATACAGAAATATCCATCACGGTCAAAGTTTTCAATTCTCCGGCTAGCCTTTGCCTGAAAGGCAGAACTACTGCAGTTACACAGATGAATATCCATGCCGGCGAAAAAGAACAAACAAAACAAAAATTCGTAATTTAAAATTCCGACTTCCCCACTTCTTTCCTGATAGCGCAGGTTTATACGCTGTATTTTTTACTCAGCTTTTAGCAGGGAACATGCGCTTCATTCTTCGAACTGCAGCAACTCCACTTTTTCGCCATCGAAAACGGCATAAGAAAAATAGCGAATCCAATCGCCCAAAATAATCACCCGCGTATGGGGTCCGATAGGCAAATCGAGCAGAATGTGCCGGTGGCCGAATACAAAATAATCGATATCGGGCATTTCGACGATTTTTTGCTTTGCAAACAACACCAGATGTTCTTTGTCTTCACCCAGATATTCCTGAACGCCTCCGTTTTCGCGACTGCTGTACGACCATTTATATGCCAAGGGCACGGTGAGCGTGGGATGCACGGCTGCAAAGCACTTTATCAGAAACTTGTTGTGAAACAATGCCCTCAAAAAGCGGAATGAGAGCGAATCATCCCCCAATCCGTCGCCATGAGCAAGGTAAAATTTCCTGGAGCCGAGCGTAGTAATGAAAGGTTCGAAATGCAAAATCATTCCGCACTCCCGGGTAAGATAATCGCCGAGCCAAATATCGTGATTTCCGATAAAAAAATGGACTTCCACCCCACTGTCCGACACTTCGGCCAACTTGCCCAGCACACGCGTAAATCCCTTCGGAACGACGTACTTATATTCGAACCAATAGTCGAACATGTCGCCCAGCAAATAAATGGCTTTGGCATCGCTTTTGGCCATATCGAGCCATCGACAAAGCTTACGCTCCGTTTCGAAGAAATCGGCATGCGATTTCGCTCCCAAATGTGCATCGGAAAGGAAGTAGATTTTTTGCTGCGCCATGCGTCAATCCGATCAAATTACCTCACAAAAGCCCCAATTCGAGCATGGCTTCTTCGCTCATCATCGATTTGTCCCATGGCGGATCGAACGTCAGATTGACATTCACACTTTTCACCCCCTTGACGGATTCGACTTTCATCTGAACATCCATAAGAATGTAATCGGCAGCCGGACAACTGGGCGAAGTGAACGTCATTTCGATATTCACATTGAACTCGTCGTCGATATCGATGTCGTAAATCATTCCCAGATCAAATATATTTACAGGGATTTCCGGATCGTAAACCGTGCGAAGCATCATCACGATCTCATCCTGTATTCTTTGAAGTTCATCGTTCATAGTAAGATGTTTTTTCTGTTTAAACCGAAATTAGCCGATTTTGTTTGTTTTCCGACTGTCGAAATTGCCTTTTTAAGAAATGTCGCTTTCCGAACGACCTTTATCATAGCGACCCTTCGTCGGCAAAACTGTAATAGGATTGAGCGCACAGAATCAGATGATCGAGCAGCACAATATCCATCACTTGGGCAGCCTCCTTGAGTTTGCGGGTAATCTGAATATCCTGCTGACTGGGTTTGTTGTTTCCCGAAGGATGATTGTGCGCCAGAATGATGCCTGTAGCATATCGATTGATCGCTTCGCGAAGGATGAGCCGGACGTCAACAACGGTTCCCGTTATGCCGCCCTTGCTTACCTGAATCGGAGAAATAACCGAATTGGAGCGATCGAGCAGCAAGGCCCAAGTTTCTTCATGAGGAAGATCGGCAAAAATAGGAAAAAGTATTTCGTAGGCATCATGCGACGAAGTAATTTTTTTTCGTTCCGTCGTACCCGATTCTTTTCGTCGCCGTCCCAGTTCGAGGGCAGCAATCAACGTAACGGCCTTCGTTTCGCCAATTCCGCGAAAATCGTTAACCAAATCGTGCACGGTGAATCGTGCCAGTTTATTCAGATCGTTATCGGCTTTTTGCAACACACGCCGGCTCAATTCCACGGCCGTTTCATTGCTGTTCCCGGAGCGGAACAATATGGCCAGCAACTCGGCATCCGATAAAGCGGAAACGCCCTTCATCAACATTTTTTCGCGGGGGCGATCCTCTTCTGCCCATTCTTTGATGGTTAGTTTGTTTGTTTCAGCCATTGCGTCATGAAATAGAATTTTGAGGCCGACAAAGTTAAACGAAAAAAAGACATCCCCGAAAGGAAATGTCTTTTTTCGAAAACTATTTCGTCGATTGTTTCCGAAGCATCACTTCGCACGTTCCACGTAGGCACCTGTACGGGTATCTACCTTGATTTTTTCGCCCGTTTCGATGAAAAGCGGGACGCGAACTTCAGCACCGGTTTCCAGCGTCGCAGGCTTTAGCGTATTCGTTGCCGTATCGCCTTTGATGCCGGGTTCGGTATAGGTAACTTCGAGGATGACATGAGGGGGCATTTCGGCGGTAAGAATCGTTCCGCTTTCGGCATGTATTTGCACTTCCACGATATCGCCTTCTTTCAAAAATTCCACACCGTCGATTTGTTCGGCCGGGATAGAAACCTGTTCGAACGTTTCGGAATTCATGAAGTTATATCCCATGTCATCTCTATACAGGTATTGAAACGGACGGCGTTCGATGCGAACTTCATCCACTTTAACTCCCGCATTGAACGTTTTATCGAGAATGCGCCCGGTGGTAACGTTTTTGAGTTTGGTACGGACAAAAGCCGGACCCTTACCGGGTTTTACATGAAGAAATTCGACGATGAAGTAGTACTGACCCTCCAATTCGAGACACATTCCGTTTCTGAAATCAGCTGTTGTTGCCATAAAAATTATTATATGATTCGTTGTAATTTTTCAGAGCGCAAAAGTAATTATTTAATCCGAAGTTTCAAAACAATTTGCAAGTCAATACATTGTTCTTAAAACGGAAGCCCAACGCAAATGACAAAGATTCCGAAGCATGTATTACCCGGCACGGAAGCTATGGCTATCAACGTTGGTGCATTTTTAGCCCAAATCGATCTCACAACACATGCATCGCTTCCAGAACAAGTTTGGTCACAAACAATGCGAAGATGATCCACATCGTGACGGATATTTGTTGGAACTTCCCACTCAGGAACTTGAGCAACACAAACGAAAGCATGCCGAACACGATACCTTGCGCAATACTAAACGCAAAAGGCATCATCACGATGGTAAGGAATGCCGGAATAGATTCCGAGAAATCGCCAAAATTGATATTTACCACCGACGTAATCATAAACAAACCCACCAAGATGAGTGCAGGAGCAGTAGCCGAAGCAGGAATCATCAGAAACAGCGGAGCCAAAAACAGAGCTATAGCAAACATGGCAGCCGTAGATACCGACGTAAGTCCCGTTCTTCCTCCCGATGCAACGCCCGAAGCGCTTTCCACATAAGATGTTACGGTGCTGGTGCCCAAAACGGCACCGAAAGTAGTTCCCAGCGCATCGGCAAACAATGCCTTTTTTATCTGAGGGAACGTGCCATTTTCGTCTAATATGCCGGCTTTGGAGGCGACACCCAATAACGTTCCGATCGTATCGAAAAGATTGACGAACAAAAACGTGAATACTACAATCAGCATGTCGAGCGTAAAAATATGTCTCCATTCAAATTTCAAAAAGATGGGCGAAATATCCGGTGGTGTCGAAACCAAGCCGCCTTGGGGCATCTGCACCAATCCGAGTATAGCAGCGAAAATGGTAGAAACCACAATACCGATGAGAATTGAGCCCGGTACCTCTTTATAGAGCAAAACACCCGTAACTATCAGTCCGAGCAGCGCAACCCAGATATGAGGATTGGCCATATCGCCAAGAGAAACCATCGTATTGGGATTGGACACAATGATACCGGCATTTTTCATACCGATGAGAGCAATAAACAGTCCGATACCCACGGGGATGGCATCCTTAATGGATTTGGGGATGCTGTTAACGATCATCTCCCTCACATTGAAAAAAGTAAGTGCAATAAAAATAATGCCTTCGATGAAAACTGCCGTCAATGCCATTTGCCACGAGTAGCCCAGACCGAGCACAACCGAAAAAGCAAAGAAGCTGTTCAGCCCCATTCCCGGAGCTTGAGCAATGGGCAGATTGGGAATAAAAGCCATGAAAAGTGTTCCCAAAATAGAAGCCAGGCACGTAGCCGTAAAAAGAGCAGCCCTATCCATTCCGGCTTCTGCCAATATGCCCGGATTGACTGCCAGAATATACGACATGGTGAGAAACGTGATAATTCCGGCAACAATCTCACGGCGAACCGTCGTGTCGTTTTGTGTGAGTTTGAAAATCTTATCGAACATTGTTAATGAGTGATGTGTGATGTGTAATGGGTGATGGGTGGTTAGAGGATAGAAATTGGTAGTTAGAGGATGGGGGTTGGAGAAATAGAAATTTCAAGTTACGAATTACTAATTACGAATGGATTGAAGTTAGCTCACAACTATTAGCTTGCAACCGAGCTGATAGTTTTTCGAATAAAAAGATATAAACCATTAAGACATTAAGGATGTTAAGAATTCTGCCTTTCAGGCAGGGATTGCAGGGGGCGTCTTTGTCCGCAGGTCGCATACTTATTGCCTTTCAGGCAAAGGTTAGCCGGTGAATTGAAAACTTCGACCGTGATGGATATTTCTGTATTCGAGAGTGTTTTTGGCTTGAAAAGCCGGATTTTCATAACCGCAGAATTCATTCTGCGGCATGAATCGTCGTCGGAAACCTGCCTGAAAGGCAGCACTTTTATTTGCCACGAAGGCACAAAGACGCGAAGTCGGCTTCGTCCTTAGAAGTTCATAACCCCTGCACTGCCTGGCGGCAGCACTTGTCCCCTTATCTTAAGGGGACGGTTAATGGCAATTGAGAATTAGGGAGAAGTAGAGAAATGGGAAAGGATGACACGGGCAGAGTTATATCTGCCGGCAGCATGAAAAGGAGAGGAAACGGACGTATCAACAAAAAAAGTAACCTAAAAAGGGAGGGTGTCAATAACCGGAAATAACCAAAAGTGGTCTTAAGAATGGGGAGCACCATAAGGAGAAGACACCGACCACCGAATGCTATTTTTTTGTAGTTTTGCATTTTCGAAAGTACACCATCATGGCTGAAGATTTCAAAAATAGCAACAATCGCCGGTGGCTGGCTGCCTATGTGAACCCCGATGAGCAACGCACCGTCCCCGGTGGAGGCTATGCGATATCCGTCGTACCGGTAAAAGATAAATCAGAGACAAAAGGGTTGAAGCGGTTGTAGTTGTCAGTTATCAGTAGTCAGCTGATTATGCAGCAATGGAAAGCCGCCATACCGCTTGTCCTGACAAGCGTCCCTGTAAATGACGGACATTGGGCAATAGTCATTTTCTCATTGCAGTATTTCTTGCAGTCTCCACGCTTGTAAATGCCTTATGCCACCTCTAAGAGGTAATGTGACATCATCAAGTGAAACGATAATTTTCTCAAAATTATCACCAATGGACTCGAGAGCGGAATATTCACGCTCAACGGTAGTTTCATCCGAAAGCATATACGTACTTTGTATATAAATCACACGATCGGCTTTTTTCGCTACAAAATCAACTTCCTTGTTTCGTAAAACGCCGGTATAAACATCAAATCCGGCACGACAAAGCTCTAAGTATACGAGATTTTCGACAAGGTATCCAAAACCATAACCAAATCCCGGATAAAGATAGTTTTTGTAGGCTAAATCATTCATGTAAAATTTAGCATTACCCGATAACGTGTCTTTTCCTTTTATATCATACCGGTTGCAACGATGAATTAAAAAAGTATCTTCGATATATCCGATATAGTTAGATACGGCATCATAGCTTACTTTTCGTCCCTGTCCCTTGAAATACTTTACAATGCCGGATATCGATATTAGATTAGAAGCATTGTTGACTAAAAATACAAAAATGTCTTCAAGCAGCCTTGGATCACGAATGTTATTTCGTTGAATTATATCCCTTAACAAAACGGTGTCTTTTATTGCTGAGATATAGTTGCGTTTAAGTTCTTGTTTTTGGAGCATAAATAATTCGGGGAGTCCGCCACCATCCATATAAGCCATATAACTCTGCTTGCCCCTGTCTTGTCCCGTTATTTCCAGATATTCCGAATAACTGTACGGAAAAACTTCAAAAGATACGTATCGTCCTGATAGGAGTGTGGCTAATTCACCCGAAAGCATATTGGAGTTAGACCCGGTAATGAATATTTCATAGCTGTCCGAATAATCCTGAGAGTACGAATTGACAACTTTTTCCCATTGTTCAATGATTTGCACTTCGTCGATGAAAATATAAACTTTACCTTTGGGTTTAAGTTCTTTTTGATAAGATTTAATGAGTTCGTCCAAATCTTTGTATGTACGAAGGAAATCCAGGTCAGCAAATTCACGATTAATAAACAACGTATTTTCAGGTTTTATACCATTGTCAATTAGCTGTTTGCCCACTTGTCGCAAAATATAGCTTTTACCGGAACGTCTTTGTCCGACTAGTACTTTAATAAGCCGATTTCCCATAAAATCGACTATTTTTTCGGTATATTCTTTACGTTTAAAGCCAAAATCAAATGTTTTAGCCCCCCATAGATTGTACTTTTCCAGTATTGCAATTTTTTCGTCCATAGTCGAATATTTTCCACAAAAATAGTATTTTTTCGTTTATGAGCGAATATATTTAATTATTTATTTAATTTTAATTTGTCCATCATCGAAAAAATGTATATCCTGAAATACGCAAGCAAAAAATTGAGGGAGGTCGTTTGGGTTGATTTCATCTTGTTTCTTCATTTTTCCATTGAAAGATTAATTTAAGAACCATTTTTTGTGTAGCGCTATTCCAGGTTTAAAACAACTCAACACGACAATAAATATCCGAAGCTTTCTGAGGGATAGACAACAAATCAACTTACATACAGCAGTATATCCCTTTATTTTATAGCTGTAAAATTTACCTGCAAAAAATCAAAAAGTTTTGCCTGTCAAGGAGAGGACACCGACCACCGAATGCTATTTTTTTGTAGTTTTGCATTTTCGAAAGTACACCATCATGGCTGAAGATTTCAAAGATAGCAACAATCGCCGGTGGTTGGCGGCATACGTGAAGATGCACCACGAGAAAAAGGTGCGCGACCGGTTGACGGAGTTGGGAATCGAAAACTTCCTCCCGGTGCAGAAAGAGGTGCGTCAGTGGAGCGACCGCAGGAAGAAGATAGAGCGGGTGCTCATCCCCATGATGATCTTCGTCTATGTGAACCCCGATGAGCAACGCACCGTCATCACCCTTCCTTCGGTATTGCGCTACATGGTACTCCGCGGCGAACATACCCCCACTGTCATCCCTGCAGCACAGATGGAGCAGTTCCGCTTCATGGTCGATTATTCCGAGAACCCCGTCAACTTCGACACCCGCCCGCTCCGTCCCGGTGAAAAGGTACGCGTGATCAAAGGATCGCTTACCGGCCTGGAAGGCGAACTCGTTACCATCGATGGCAAGTCGAGTATCGTCATCCGTATCGAACAGCTCGGCTGTGCCACAGTAGAGATGCACAACTCCATGGTGGAGCCGATCGGATAAATTTTTGCATCGATTTCCATCCCAAAGATGCTTTCCTTCAAATAATTTGGGTTCTATATGAATTTGTATGGGTAAACGTAAATTAATTGAGAATGTATAATTAAGAATTGAGAATTAACAAGAAATAGAGAAATGGGAAGTAGAGAAATAAGGGATAATTGAGAATTGACAATTGAGAATTTAAGAAATGAAGAAGTTGGAAGTGAAGAATTTCATAACCCCTGTGCTGCCTGACGGCAGCACTTGTCCCCTTATCTTAAGGGGACGGTTAATGGCAAGTGTGATCCGACTCCCCTCTTAAGATAAGAGGGGTACCGCCGAAGGCGGGGAGGTGTTATGAACTAATTGACAATTGACAAATAATAATGGATAATATAGGAGAAGTGAAGAAGTCGGAAGTCAGAAATATCATAACCCCTGCACTGCCTGGCGGCAGTGCTTGTCCCCTTATCTTAAGGGGACGGTTATATGGCAATTGAGAATCACCATAAGGAGAGGACACCGACCACCGAATGCTATTTTTTTGTAGTTTTGCATTTTCGAATGTACACCATCATGGCTGAAGATTTCAAAGATAGCAACAATCGCCGGTGGTTGGCGGCATACGTGAAGATGCATCATGAAAAGAAGGTGCGCGACCGGTTGACGGAGCTGGGAATCGAAAACTTCCTCCCGGTGCAGAAAGAGGTGCGTCAGTGGAGCGACCGCAGGAAAAAGATAGAGCGGGTGCTCATCCCCATGATGATCTTCGTCTATGTGAACCCCGATGAGCAACGCACCGTCATCACCCTTCCTTCGGTATTGCGCTACATGGTACTCCGCGGCGAACATACCCCCACTGTCATCCCTGCAGCACAGATGGAGCAGTTCCGCTTCATGGTAGATTATTCCGAGAACCCCGTCAACTTCGACACCCGCCCGCTCCGGCCCGGTGAAAAGGTACGCGTGATCAAAGGATCGCTTACCGGCCTGGAAGGCGAGCTCGTTACCATCGACGGCAAGTCGAGTATCGTCATCCGTATCGAACAACTCGGCTGTGCCACGGTAGAGATGCACAGCTCCATGGTGGAGCCGATCGGATAAATTTTTGCATCGATTTCCATCCCAAAGAGGCTTTCCTTCAACTAATTTGGGTTCTATATGAATTTGTATGGGTAAACGTACAAACACTATCTTTGAGACATCGCAGGTTTAGCTAATAGCTTTTTTGCTAAACACATGGTTCATTGATTCTTGGGGCTTTGCCCCAAACCCCACATGCTTTTTTGCCTTGATGCAAAAAAGTATGCAAAAAAGATCAAGACTGCATCTCCTCATCGACCCGATAGCTGCTTGTTCGCTAAAAGACAAATAACTCTCCGTCAGCTGACGGATCAAACAGCTTGTCTTTTGCCTGACGGCACGCTCTCTGCGCAGATCGGGTGCCCCGATGATGAGATGAGGTCAGGAGAATAAAGGATAATTGATAATTGACAATTGAGAATTTAAGAAAGAAGTAAAGAAGTTAGAAAGATCATAACCCCTGCACTGCCTGGCGGCAGTGCTTGTCCCCTTATCTTAAGGGGACGGTTATATGGCAAGTGTGATCCAACTCCCCTCTTAAGATAAGAGGGGTACCGCCGAAGGCGGGGAGGTGTTATGAACTAATGGATAATGGATAATGTATAATTGACAATTTAAGAAAGAAGTGGGGAAGTTAGAAATGGGAATTATAAATTGAGAATTGCTAATTACAAAGAAGTTGAGTTCAAAAATTGTGAGCTTGTAGTTGTAGCTGCATGTTCGCTAAAAGACAAATAACTCTCCGTCAGCTGACGGATCAAACAGCTTGTCTTTTGCCCGGCGGCACGCTCTCTGCGCAGATCGGGCGCCCCGATGAGGAGATGAGGTCGGAGAAATGAGAGATAATTGAGAATTTAAGAAAGAAGTAAAGAAGTTAGAAGTCAGAAAGATCATAACCCCTGCACTGCCTGGCGGCAGTGCTTGTCCCCTTATCTTAAGGGGACGGTTATATGGCAAGTGTGATCCAACTCCCCTCTTAAGATAAGAGGGGTACCGCCGAAGACGGGGAGGTGTTATGAACTAATGGATAATGGATAATGTATAATTGACAATTTAAGAAAGAAGTGGGGAAGTTAGAAATGGGAATTATAAATTGAGAATTGCTAATTACAAAGAAGTTGAGTTCAAAAATTGTGAGCTTGTAGTTGTAGCTGCATGTTCGCTAAAAGACAAATAACTCTCCGTCAGCTGACGGATCAAACAGCTTGTCTTTTGCCCGGCGGCACGCTCTCTGCGCAGATCGGGCGCCCCGATGAGGAGATGAGGTCGGAATAGTACCGGAGAATGGTAAATGAGAAAAGAAATGAGGGAGGGAACGGGTTATCCGTAATTCATGAGGCAACCTCAATTTTTATCTACCCACACTATTTCACATAGTGCCATAATTTGCCATATATGCCCCAGATGCGGGTATCCTTTTACGGGGAATACCCGTGGTAAACGGTAACGGCAGTAGCTTTCCATTCACCATCACGGCAAAAGGAAAGCATTCGGTTCAATTGAAAAAGCCGGGATACCATCCGGCACGCCTGCATAACGGCAAGAGCCGCGGATTCTTGAACTCCTTGTTGAAAGATAAGGTCGCTCTGCATCCCAACGGAGGAGAATTCTCAACGGCCGGGCGCAGCGGTGTGAACCTTCCCCTGAGCCGGCTCGTGCGAAGGGTTCTCGCCCGGGAGGTTCTTTCTCGATCCGGCATAGGCGAAGGAGGGCATCCGTCTCCGGCACCCGTGACGACGGCAGTGCCTTTTGCCCCTTTTCGTATTTTAATGAGCTATTCACCGTGGACGTATTTCCTATCTGTGATTTTAACGAAAAAAAAGAGAGATTTATCGTTTTTTTTTTTTAATTTTGTTGCCGAAAAAAAGGGACTGCCTCTCGCACACATGTGACAGGTAGTCACGAAGTGTGCTTGCACGGTACATTTTCGGATACTTACAGTTGCTGTAAGTAATTGATTGTATGCGCAATCTATTGAAACAACTATCAAAAATAAAGCTGACAGCCAAACGCTAAAGAAATATGAAAGGTATCGTCCTTGCCGGAGGGTCCGGTACCCGGTTGTATCCCATCACAAAGGGAGTAAGCAAGCAATTGTTGCCCATCTACGACAAGCCGATGGTTTACTATCCCATTTCAGCACTGATGTTGGCAGGGATAAGAGAGATTCTGATTATCTCCACCCCACAGGACCTGCCCGGTTTTGAACGATTGCTGGGTGACGGCAGTGATTATGGTGTCAACTTTCAGTACGCAGAACAACCGAGTCCCGATGGATTGGCACAGGCGTTTATCATCGGTGAAGAGTTTATTGGTGATGACAGTGTCTGTTTGGTGTTGGGCGACAATATCTTTTACGGTCAGGGATTTCCCAATATGTTGCGAAATGCAGTGAAAGATGCTGAAATAAACAACAAAGCTACTGTTTTTGGTTATTATGTAAATGACCCGGAACGCTATGGCGTGGCAGAGTTCGATACGGAAGGGAATGTGTTGAGCATTGAAGAGAAGCCCATCAATCCGAAATCGAATTATGCTGTTGTAGGTTTGTACTTTTATCCGAATAGTGTGGTTAATATTGCAAAGAATATCAAACCATCAGCAAGGGGAGAGCTTGAAATCACTACAGTAAACCAGGAGTACCTTAAAAACGAAGAGTTGAAAGTGCAAATCTTCGGTCGTGGCTTTGCCTGGCTGGATACCGGAACGCATGAATCACTTTCAGAAGCTTCTGTATTTGTAGAAGTACTTGAGAAAAGGCAAGGATTGAAAATATCGTGTCTCGAAGAGATTGCCTGGAGAAATGGTTGGATCAATGATGAACAATTGCTAGAGATTGCAGAACCGATGAAAAAGAATAGTTATGGTCAGTATTTGCAAAAACTAGTAGACAAAAAAGGATAAAAGACATGCCGAACGGTACATTTAAAAGAACCATCGTTGTAACCGGGGGAGCCGGGTTCATTGGGTCGCACGTGGTGCGGCTCTTTGTACATAAATATCCCGACTACAAGATTATCAACCTTGATAAGCTTACATACGCAGGTAATCTGGCCAACTTGACAGATATTGAAGAGAAACCGAACTACCTTTTCGTAAAAGGAGATATCTGTGATGAGTCACTTGTGAAGGAACTTTTCACAGAACATAAAGTGGATGGTGTGATCCATCTGGCAGCGGAGAGTCATGTCGACAGAAGTATAAAAGACCCTTTTCTTTTCGCAAAGACAAATGTGTTGGGCACGTTGAATTTATTACAGGCTGCAAAAGAATATTGGATAGATGATTACAGCAACAAGCTGTTTTATCATGTGTCCACAGACGAGGTTTACGGTGCTTTGGAATTCGACGATACACTGTTTACGGAAGAAACCGGTTACGACCCCCACAGTCCCTATTCAGCATCAAAAGCGGCATCAGATCATTTCGTAAGAGCCTATCACGATACCTATGGACTGCCTATAGTCATATCAAACTGCTCCAATAATTACGGTCCCTACCAGTTTCCGGAGAAACTGATTCCTCTTTTTATTCACAACATCCGCAACAACAAGCCTCTCCCTGTGTACGGAAAGGGAGAGAATGTTCGCGACTGGTTGTATGTGGAAGATCATGCAAAAGCAATTGATCTTATTTTTCATCAGTGCAAAGTCGGAGATACCTATAATATTGGCGGTTTCAACGAATGGACCAATATTGATCTGATTAAGGTCATCATTAAAGTCGTTGACAAACAATTAGAAAGGCCGGTAGGTGCTTCTGATATCTTAATCACTTACGTGACAGATCGAGCAGGGCACGACCTGCGCTATGCTATTGATGCCACCAAAATCAAGAATGAATTGGGTTGGGAACCCTCATTACAGTTTGAAGAGGGAATTGAGAAGACAGTGAAGTGGTATCTTGATAATCAGGGATGGCTTGACAAGGTCACCAGTGGGGAGTATCAGAGGTATTATGATGAAATGTATAAGGACAGATAAAAGTTTAGAATGAAAGTAATTGAGACAGAGATAGAGGGTGCGATCATCATTGAGCCGAAAGTATTTTCAGATGACAGGGGATATTTTTTTGAATCCTTTTCACAGAAAGAATTTGAGGAGAAGGTTTGCAACACAGTTTTCGTTCAAGACAATGAATCAAAGTCAACGTACGGTGTTTTAAGGGGTTTGCACTTTCAGAAGATGCCCTATGCACAATCAAAACTTGTGCGAGTGGTAAAAGGCAAAGTATTGGATGTAGCTGTAGATATCAGAAAGGGATCTCCTACATTCGGTAAGCACTTAGCCGTAGAACTTTCGGAGGATAACAAACTACAGTTTTTTGTTCCCCGTGGTTTTGCACATGGTTTTGTTGTGTTAAGTGAGGAAGTCATATTTCAATATAAATGTGATAACTACTATACACCTCAATCGGAAGGTGGAATTATGTGGAATGATCCGGCTTTAAACATTGATTGGCAGATTCCTTTGGAAGATGTTATTCTTTCCGGTAAAGACAAAATCAATCCTGTGTTATCAGCGTCAGATTATTTATTCGATTTTACGGAAGATTTATATGCATAATATACTTGTAACCGGTTCCAATGGGCAATTGGGAAATGAATTTCGACTCGTAGTTGAAGAAAAAGACAAAGTCAACAATTACTTTTTCACGGATGTTGAAGAGTTGGATATCACCAACAAAAGTGATGTCTCACAATTTCTTCATGCAAATAACATTGATGTCGTTGTGAATTGTGCTGCATATACCAATGTAGATAAAGCTGAAGATGAAAAAGATATTGCCGATCTGATAAATCACATTGGGGTCAAGAATTTAGCAGAATCCTGTAAGGAAAGAGATGGGTTACTGATTCATATTTCAACGGATTATGTTTTTGACGGAACAAAGAACACTCCATACACCGAGACTGACGAAACCAACCCGTTGGGTGTTTATGGTGAGACAAAACTCCGGGGTGAAAATGCGATTAAAAGTTCCGGTTGTGAGTATGTGATTCTCCGTACTTCTTGGCTCTACTCTTCCTTCGGAAATAACTTCCTTAAGACAATGCAACGACTTACTGCAGAGAAAGAAAGTTTAAAGGTTGTATTTGATCAGGTTGGAACTCCAACTTATGCCGGTGATTTGGCAAATGTTATTTACCTAATTATTCAAAAAGAAGAAATAGACATTAAGAAACAGATCTATCACTTTTCGAATGAAGGAGTATGTTCATGGTATGATTTTGCTATCGCTATAAATGAAATATCAGGGCATAATTGTAAAATTCTGCCTTGTCACTCAAATGAGTTTCCAAGTAAAGTTAGTCGCCCAAGTTTTTCAGTATTAGATAAAAGTAAAATTAAGAAAGCATTGAATATTCATATTCAGAATTGGAGGTATTCAGTACAGAGATGTGCTAAAAGGTTAAATTGAAAATATTTTGAATTAATTACTAGTTAGAAGATTATTTTTTATGTCATATGCGGAAGATAACAAACGCTTAGCTAAAAACACTTTATTCCTATATTTTAGGACTGCCATAGTAATGTTAATATCTCTCTATGTTTCAAGAGTGGTACTAAACGTATTGGGAGTCGAAGATTATGGCATATATAATGTTGTAGGTAGTATTGTTGTATTATTTTCTTTCTTGAATGCTGCGATGACGCAGGCCTCACAGCGTTTTATTACTTTTGAGCTTGGGAAGAAAGACAAAGCACAGTTGCAAAAAGTATTTATTACTAGTTTGAACACCCAAATTATAATAGTAATTGCGGTTGTTTTTCTTGCTGAAACATTGGGCTTATGGTTCTTAAATTATAAATTAAATATACCACCTGAGCGTTTAGTAGCTGCAAATTGGGTTTATCAATTTTCAATTATTACTTTTTCTGTAAATGTATTACGTGTACCTTATGAAGCTACTGTAATAGCATATGAAAAAATGTCATTTTTTGCATATGCTAGTATTATTGATGCTGTTTTAAAACTTGGTACTGTTTATTTGATAAAAGTTATACTGTTTGATAAACTTATTTCATATTCAGGGCTTTTGTTTTTGATAGCATTAACAATGTTTTTCGTTTATAAGATATATTGTAACTCAAAATTTGGAATCAGCAAATATAGACTTATTTGGGATGCATTTTTATTGAAAAAACTTCTAAAATATTCTGGATGGAGTTTATTTGGTAGTTTCTCTAATGTCGCTACTCAAAGTGGATTTATTTTTCTAATCAATATTTTTTATGGAGTAGCTTCTAATGCAGCAATGGGGATAGCTAGCCAGGTTAGTCAGGCTATGTCATCCATAATATCTGGATTTCAAACTTCTTCTCGTCCTCAAATTGTTAAGTCGTATGCTAATCGAGAGGAAAAGCGTTTTTTTGAACTAATTACTAGGACTTCAAAGTTTTCATTTTCTTTGATTTTCATACCAGCCATTATTATTATTGTTAATATGCCATTGATTTTAGATTTGTGGTTAAAGGAAGTGCCGGTATATGCTGTTTCTTTTGCACAGTTATTGGTCATTTCCGTAATTTTTGATGCGACATCAGGACCATATAATATTGCAATAATGTCAACAGAACGTATTAGAAACTATCAATTGTCAATTGGTTTTGTTTTTTTATTAGATCTTATTATAAGCTTCTTACTAATGTGGTATGGAATTTCTCCTAACTATATTCTTATATCACGAATTATGACAAGAGGTGTAATAAACTTAATTGTTGGGTTATATTTTTTAAACTCACTTTTTAAATTCAATGTTATTGAATATTTAAAAACGGTACTATTGCCTATATTCATAGTTGTTCTGTTATTGATGCCAATGATATTCTTTCTAAAAAATAACACTTCGGATTGGCAACTTTTTGCTTACTCATTGATATCATTATTAATTACAGGTTCTTTATTGATTTACCTTGTAATATTTGACAGGAATGAAAGAAAATACTTTATTAATTTCATAAGAAAACGTATTTGATATGCAAAAATACAATTATGTTATTTTTCAAACACCTTTAGATTATTACAATATATCATATTCTGATTTATATTCAAGAAAAGATGTTATATATAAGGATAAATTTCTGCCGAAAAGCTTAAAAATCGTTGAATTTTTATATAGAGTTCATCATTCAAAAAAAATAAATAGTTTTCTTTCGTTGCCTTTTAAAAATATTTGGTTTTCAAGTTACTTTAAAAATTCATTTTGTAATAATTTGCCTTTCTGCTTTATTTTCGATGCAAGATGGATGCAATACCCTTGTTACAAAGAATATGTTAGTTATTTAAGAAAACTATACAACAATGCAAAGTTTGTATGTTTTTATCAAGATTTAGTGGATACACATAAAGGGGCAGAGCCTGACATAATATTTAATTTATTTGACTTATTATTAAGTTATGACAAAGGTGATGCGGAAAAATTTGGTCTTACATATCATCCTACTGTATATTCCAATTATAAAGTAGCTAATGATAAAGATGTTCCTGAGAGTGATGTCTATTTCATCGGATTAGCTAAAGATCGCTTAGATTTAATTTTAGATGTTTTTCACCAACTAAAAAATAAAGGAATATCATGTCTTTTTTATCTTTCTGGCGTTCCCTCTATAAAACAAGTTGAAGAGGATGGCTTAAATTACATAGATAAAATGAGCTATATAGAGAACTTAAAACACGTAGTTCGCACTAAATGTATTCTTGAAATTGTACAGGGAAAAGCAAAGGGTTCGACTATTAGAACATGGGAAGCCATAATGTATGATAAAAAACTACTAACAAATAATTTGTCTATAGTGAATGATTATTATTTCGATAGTAATTATATAAGAATATTAAATGAAAAGTTTATAGATGTTGCTTTTTTAAAGCAGAACAATACATACCTAAACCCCTATAAAAATCAAATTAGTCCTAATAAGTTTCTAGATTTTATAACTCAAAAATTATGATTTATGTCCCTTTTATTTATTTTTCAGCGTTGTTTATATACATATACAAAAAGAATGGTATTGATGTAAGTTCTTATATAGTTGCGTTATATATTATCACTTCTTTTTTTGCGATATTAATTCATCATTTTGATTATCAGCCTCTTTCACAGTATAAACTTTCAATAATACCCACAATTGTATATTGTGGGTTAGTATCACTAGCAATTTACCCTATCTTCAGATTCAAAAGCAATAATATAAATGGGATTTCGTTTAGTAATATTAAGTTCATAAATTTCATTACGTATTTTTATTTTCTTTCTTTTATCATTTTGGTGATTGCTTATAAAGATGATATCATATTTAGGTTCACTTACGGGGATTTTCGTGAAATGCGTGGTGATGATGATTTAGGTTTACAACAATATCCTGGTATTTTTGAGTCCATCTTATTGCCTATTAGAGCCTTTGCAAATTTATCTTACATAATGATTTTTATTTTTTTCTTTAGTATATCCTTTTTACGAAAATCTACATTTTTTAATTTCATGGCAATTACTGGGTCATTACCTGTAATTTTAATAGGCATTTTAGGAATTGATCGTTCGAAATCCTTTTATTGGATTATTATATTAGGTCTATCCATAGTCCTTTTTTGGAAATATATAGATAAGAAGAAAAAAATTAAAATTATACCAATAGTATCCACACTCCTAATCCTCACTGTCATATACATGGTTTTAGTAACCAACTCACGTTTCGGTGAAAGAGATACTGGTAATAAAGGTGGCGTCATAACGTATGCAGGACAATCATATATAAATTACTGCTATTTTTGGGATAATTTTGAAAATCCAGGTGGTTTATCTACTAAATATCTTTTTCCGGCAACTCATTATTGGATTATAGGTGATTATCAGGGTGAAGTACCTTATCAAAAAGATTTACATTTAAAAACAAGAAAGGATCCAGGTGTCTTCTATTCTTATTTAGGATCTTTTTTAGTGGATAGTAATAAGCCAGGACCTTTTATCATTACTATTCTATATTTACTTCTGTGTAGTTTAATATTTCGAAAAAATAAAGGTGTAATAGGTTTTGAAAATTTATTTTATGTTTTTTTTCTTTTAATAATACCTGCATGTGGAGCAATTTCATATATCTACACATCACATTATATGACTTTTAGTATAATTCTATGGATATTATTTTTAAAATTACTCAGAAGTGATAAAAGAAAAATATTATTTAGGGTCTGCTGAATAATAGATATTTATTCTGAAAATCAGTAAATTAAACGATATAAAATTTGCATAACTGCAAGAAATTGAGTATTTCTACTTCATAAACCTTGCATTTTATGATACGATACAAGAGCTCCAGACAGCTTTCAATATCCGAGTTCAAGATGCCTTTTGAGGCAAAACTGGATGAGAATAACCGGTGGGTTGTTCTTTCAAAAATA
>Ga0255346_1001886_pt1 | contig 27843 bp, 23 predicted proteins | sample wastewater_treat_FD_194410 | JGI IMG/M metagenome (GOLD analysis project Ga0255346, IMG submission 194410) | Wastewater microbial communities from Lulu Island WWTP, Vancouver, Canada - plant22 | ecosystem: Engineered > WWTP > Wastewater > Unclassified | place: Canada: Vancouver, British Columbia...
CCGTACGGGAGCGTTCTCGTAGGAAACCGACGGTGGTTCCAGATGCGGTGTCAAGACCTCAAGGATTTCCGTAATACGGCTCTCTTTGGCTCGCTCTTGCTGCTGTTCAAGCCAAACCTTAATGGCACATCAATATGGCCAATTTGCTTTTGTTTATGAGTCGTTGTGCTATACTACTGCAACGAACACAAGCTTGCGATTCTGCCTGTGCCGGGTGTAGTCTCAAGTATAACTCATGCTCGCGAGGGAAAGGGGCCAATCCTCGGAGGAAATCTTCCTGGATGCTTCGCCAACCAGCCAAAGAGACAACATCCCAGAGGTCTCAGAGCAAAGACTCCTCTCTCGAATGCTCACACGCTGTTTTTGCCTGATGCCATCTTATCCATGAGAAGGTTACATGATGTGAATGAAGAAGATGCTTTCAAGTACATTGTGTCCTCTCTGAGAAACAGACCCATACTCAAGTGCGCCAGCTATGGGTATGATGTCTACTTACCGGGCATAATCCGTCACTACGTAGAACACCATGAAGGACTCCAAGATCATCAAGCGGAACGCTGCTGCAGAGAACTCTCGCCTCATTTCTATGCAGCAGCATGGGAGCTTTGTCGTCGGGGCATTGTAAGGCCGGGCATCAGGCTAATGGGGGAACAATCAACCCCAGATGGTAGCGCAGGAAACGGCTACTCTATAACACCGTTCGGATACACCTGGATAGCAGAGTCAGATCGTGATGACTTCGTTCCAACTGAACCAGGTCATTTTGCCAAGATGTTGGAGCCATTTAGATCGAGGATGGGACCGGGATTTTATGAGCGTGCTCAGCAAGCTGTTCGCTGTTATGGAGCGCATGCATATCTTGCCTGTTGTGCGATGTGTGGCGCCGCTGCTGAATCGATCTTACTGGCCTTGGCAATCGCCAAGGATGGTGAAGAGAAGGTGTTAAATAGTTATCGAAGTGTGCAAGGGAGGAGCCGTGTGGAAAAGATGGTCCTTGGACAAGTCCGACAGCAGCTCGAAACAGAGTTTCGTGGCTACACAACTCTCTTGAAATACTGGCGTGATGAGGCTGCTCACGGTCGACCATCTGGAATCAGTGACAATGAGGCATACACATCGCTATCCTTGCTCCTACGGTTTGCTCATTTCTCCAACGATCATTGGGCTGAACTTACGGTATCAGGTCGTTATCCGTTCCAACCATGCTGTCAGGTGAAAGAAAAGAGATAGCAGCGACGGGCTGAAACACAGGAGGTGGTGACATAAATGCTGGAATTGAAACTCAGAGATGAATTTCTCAAGGCCCACATGCCGGGAACCGCGATATCCCTTCGCACCAGTGACAATCAAGGCGCCGCCCAAAAGTCTCCCGATCAGATTCTATCCATCACCTATCCGACGGATGATGTCCGGATTGCGCTCAAGGCAATCAGCGTTGATCAACACGGGCGCCCCATTGTTCTGATGGGAGACCGTGGCCGTGGCAAATCGCACATTATGGCCGTCATGCACCACGCCATTCAGTCTCCCGGCATCGTGGAAGAGTGGCTTAAGGACTGGGGCACAAAGCTTGGCAGTGAAGAACTGAAGTCCCTTGCCCTGGTCAAAGGATATGTACCGATCTCTGAGCCGGTTCACAACTACGAGTACCTGTTGCTCTGGGACCTGATTTTCGACCGGCATCCGAAAGGCGAGTATTATCGAGGTCAGTTCGAAGGGCTGAACCAGCCTTTTCCACCCCGAACCCTCCTGGAGAAGATGTTTGAGGAAAAACCGACTTGTCTGATCCTGGACGAATTTCAGACCTGGTTCACCGGCCTCCCTGAAAAAGATCCCAAAACGGGACTGCTCATCAGGCAGTATGCCTTTAATTTTGTGCAGATCCTTTCAGAAATAGCTAAAGATCGCCCCGAGATTCTGCTTTTTGTGATTTCACTTCTCAACAATCAAAATGATGCTTTTCAGCAAGTCCACCGGCAGGGACCGGTCTTGATTGATTTCCGAGGCACCTTTGCCAAGCAGGACCGAGAAAGACTGTTGCTGCATCGCCTTTTCGAAAACAGGCGGAACATCTCCGAAGAAGACATTCACAGCGTCGCAGGCACGTATGCTGCTGAGAGGTTCCGGTTGCTTCACGGGGATAAATCCGAGGCGGAAAAGGAGCGAATCCAGCGAGAAGTTATGGATTGTTGGCCCTTCAGCCCGGAGCTTCTCGATCTGCTTGAGTACCATATCCTTCTCTCCCAGGCCGCCCAGGAGACAAGGGATATGATCCGTATCCTGGCGCAGGTATTCCGCACCCGTGGGGACTCGGTTCCCATCATCACTCCCGCTGATTTCTTTGTCGACGGGGAGTCGGACGAAGTTCAAACCCTCGTTGATGCCATTGCCGTTCAAGCAGGCCAGGAGAAGTTGCGCCAGATTGCTCAGCGCAACCTGGAAACCGTTCGGGACTCCGGTGCTCAGGTCCCCAACGCACGTGAGCTGGTCAGCTCGATCTGGATGAGATCGATGTCACCCGGTAAGAGCGCCGGTGGTAATCCTCTACAACTCCATCTTGACATAACCAAGGGCAACGCTATCGACGACAATGCTTTCCAGGCAGAACTGGCTCTTCTCATTGAAAACAGCGTCAATATCCATGGCGACGAGGTGCCTGGAGGTCCCTTGTGGTTTGGAATCCACGAGAACCCGCGATCAAAAGTCAGGGCCTGTGCGAAGAACAGTAAACTCTGGCAAACCGGTGCCGTTGCCGCAGCAGGTCAATCGATCTATCCCGGTAAAGATATCGCTCACATCAGAGCTACCCTACGGCATATTCTTGTTCCGGAGACCACTCAGCCTCCTTCGAGAGTGATTGTTCTCGGCCCCGGCTGGAAGGACGACCCCTGGAACGAGGTTGATGAGGCAGATAGACCGACGAAATGGGAAGGCCCGGTACTTCTCGTGATTCCCGATCAAATCAATGGCGGCGAAACAAATATCAACTCATGCCTCGGGTCCTGGTTGGCAAAACACGTTCAGAAACGGCGGAATACCATCCGTTTCCTGGTTCCAGCCAGCGACACAGCAGGACTCTGCACTGATGTGGAACTGGTCTATTCCGCGCGCTGCAGTTTCCTCTGCACGCGCGACGGATGGGGTGGAGACGCCACCTATAAAGCCCTGCATCAGGAGTTTGATCGTCCGCTGCGCCAGTCCCTGAAAAGCCGTTTCAACCGGTTCGCGATCCTGCATAAATGGGATTTTCAGCAGCCGCAGAATTGTGAATTCGATGTCGCGAAAATTACGGAGCAAGGCGAAAAGGTCCCTGCGGCTGTCGAGGCGAAAATTCTCTCCGAACTGTTTGATCAGACCGACTTCAAAGCCTTTGTCTTGAAGCGAGCAAAGGACTCGGACTTCATTGGCTCGTTAGTGGACGAGCTGATGGAACCGCCCCCACCCAATGCTGGAGATGCCATTCCCTTCCTCGGAGAGATCAAGCTCTTCGAATCCATATTGGATATTGCAGCCGAGGGGATGCTGGTCCTCAATGTTAATGGTAAATGGATCGGAAGGCGGGCTCAAGACGCGACCGACGAAGACGCCAGACACTATATCCGGTCAAAGGCTTTTTGCACTGGTCAGGCAATGAGACAGATTCAGCTCGGCTTGCCTGGAGCGGTCGGGGGAGGAACGATCACTATCGATATTGTTCCCGCAGGCGGCGCCCCCCCAGGAAGTGGCCCCATCGTCACACCGGGCACTCCTCCGAAACCGGGCGGGACCGGAGAGGAAGGAGAGATTGTTTTTCCACCGGTGGAGGCAGACGACCAGACGGGAGGAGACAGTGGCGGAGTGGTTCCCGTTGTTGAAAGCCCGGAGCCCCAACCTTTGCCGACAGTAAAGATTAGAAAAACCGAGGAGCCTGCAACCGGTATCAACCTTTCAGGAAGTTTTGAATCCTGGGGAGTCACGTCCAGTCAGCCCATCGAGAAAGCCAGAATCGAATTCTCCGGCCTTACCGCCCAGCAGGTCAAAGCAATCCTTCAGCGCATACCGTCCGCCTTCAAGGCCTCCCTGGAAATTGAGTATCACGAAGGAGGCGAGTAATGAGCGTGGACTGGCCTCGACTGATTCTTGATGCTCAATCTCCTGCAACAGGATGGACAGAGATATTTGGCGCGTTACTGGACGTGGCGCGGCAAAGCTCATCTCCCACAACGCTTCACGATGCCACCGTGGTGCCGGATCGCCTCTTGAGTGAAGCGGCCTGGGAGCTCTGGGAAGCTTTTCCGGTTCATGCCGTGCGAACCTCCGACACCCTGAAGGAATGGGCAACATCCCAGGATTCCGGCAAGGCGGTTCTGATTATGGATGCGCTATCCCTTCGCGAGCTCCCGATCCTTCTGGGAGGGGCTGCGACAAGAGGCATCCAGCCCGTTGGCGTCCGAGTGACGGGTTCTGAGTGCCCTTCAAGTACCGATCACTTTGCCCGCGCCTTGGGTCTCCCGTCCCGGAGCGCCCTTGCCAATGATGGGAAGCCGGGGACCTTCGCGTTATTCGGTGGTGTCTGCCATACGGATGTCGTCAGCCTTCCTTTTGAGGATTGCTCGCTTCCTCCTTCCCCGAATGTTGTCATCTGGCATTGTTGGCTCGATGACCTCATTCATCTGCACAAGAAGCTCCCTGATCAAATTGCCCACATCGTCTCGACGGTCTTACAGGGAGACGGTTTCTGGAGCTTCGTGAACAAACTGCGTCAGGGGCGCAAGCTCGTTATCACCTCCGATCATGGCTACGCCGTAAGCAAGCGCTTTTCATCAGAAGTCGAGGACCCCGACGCCGTTGCCATCTTACAACAAATCTTCGGTGCCTCGCGCAACAGGCCGGTGTCCGAACCCTGGCAGAAGAGGTTCATGCCTCCCATCGCCATGACTTGCAACGGTCAGCAGGTCATCATGGGACAGAGAAAATGGAAGGTGCAGGGCGGCTACCCCGATATTTGCCATGGCGGGATGAGTCTACTGGAGGTTGCTGTACCGTACCTGGAGCTGCCCGCAATATGAAGAATCAGAAGGGCAAACAACTCAATCTCTGGGGAAACATTTCGGAGGCAACCCCGGTCCCGCAGAAGAAATCGCGCAAGTCCAAGGCGGAAACTCCCGACGGCCCGTTACCGGCCAACCTGGGCAAAGCGATCCGGCTCCCGGTACCGGATTTCAATGATCCCAACCGCAAGCCGACCTGCCTCGAAGCGGATTTCCCCATTGCCCAGATCAATGCCCTGTCCAATTTGGAAGGCAATGCGGGAAAACCGATCTACCAGATGTCCAAATGGTGGGCTCGCAGACGCTCCAGCGTGTTCCGCTCCCTGCTGATTGCGGCGGCAACGGAAGCGCCGGACGACCCCAATGAAGCGGCCAAGCGGGTTTGGGATCACTATTACTGCAATCATCAGAAGGCGGGTTCTTTCAAGAAGCTGCGGGTGCTGGACTGCTTCATGGGCGGAGGGACCACGTTGGTGGAAGGATCAAGGCTGGGCATGCAAATGACCGGCGTGGACCTCAACCCGGTGGCGTGGTTCGTGGTGAAGAACGAGCTGGCCTGCAGCGACCCGGAGCAGGTCAAGGCGCTCTTCGATCACCTTGAACGCGAGGTCAAGCCCCGGATTCAGCCGTTTTATACGACCACCTGCCCGCGTGGCCACCAGGGGCGGTGGGTTGATGCCCAAACCGGCGAGCCGGTGGCCGTCGATCCCCTGGAGTTACCACCAGAAGAACGACATCGCTACCGCTGGGAAGGCCCGGAAGTGATCTACACCTTCTGGGCGAAGCATGGTCCCTGCCAGGCGAAGGGCTGCGGACATCGGACCCCCATTTTCCGGACGCCGGTAATCGCGGGAAAGAGTCTCTCCAGCCGTTATGCCGAGCTGACCTGCCCGGCTTGCGGTACTCTGTTTCACGCCGAGCTGGGCGAAACCCGCATGGCACCGGGTGCAGAGCGCGTGGTGCTCGAAGGCGAAGTCCCTTTCACCGAGCTGAATCAGGGTTTCGCCCGGCTGCTGAATGATTATGACAAGGGCAAGGCCAAGGATACCTGGGAGCGGGCGCTCGCTTTGAAGGCCAAGGCACGGGAGGAATCGGGATTGCACTGCCCTCAATGTGCGACCTTCGCGGGAAAGCGCGTGTTGGATGTTCTGGGACGGCATGCTCAGCCGAATCTCAGCGCTGCCGGGCGCAAGAAGACACATTTTGGGTTGAAGGCTAAGTCGATTCAGATGTTCCTGCTGCTCCATCCGGAGTGGCTCAAAGGTGCAGCGGGCTTCGATGGCGATCAGGAATTGGGCGGCTGGGCTGGAGCAGTTCCCGAGGCGACCGCCGCCTGGTTTGAGCGTCGGCTTACCGGGTTGCCCCTCGTTGAGGTTCGCGGCAAGTCCCTTCCGGCTACGGTGACGCTTGCCGATGGGACGCTCATGGAGACCGGGCAGGGCACTGTACCCCAGAATGCCAACTTCGTCTGTGGCCATTGTGGCAGACAATCCAAAACGTTGGAGGCAGCCAAAGTAACAGGGCACACCGCACCAGTGGCTGCCTATGTTCTGCAGTGCCATTGCGGGCAATGTGAAAAAGATGGCTACAACTATGGCGGGCGCTATTTCAAAACGCTTGGGGCGGAAGATGTTGCCCGGCTCAATGTTGCTGAAAGGGAGTGGGACTGTCTTCGCAAAGATTCCTTAGCAGACTATTGGCCTCGTCAGGAAATCCAGTATTCACATATGACCCATGAGCGTAATCCTCTTCCCGATCACGGCTACACCCATTGGTGGCAAATGTTCAATAGCCGACAGTTATTGGTTCATGCCAATCTACTCAAAGCCATCACCGAAGCTCCCGATGAGCTTTGGCCGTTGGATGTGAGAGAGCAGGCTTTGGGAGTATTCCAGCAATACCTGCGAATGATGAACATGTTCTCATTTTGGCATCAGACCTATGATAAACTTGCTCCCTTTATGTCCAACGCAAATTACAGCCCTAAGAATCTCGCAGTGGAAACAAATGCCTTTAGTACTCTGGGCTATGGAAGATGGTCTTCCTGTCAACAAACGGTCCTTGAAGCCTTACTGTGGGCGAAAACACCGTGGGAGCTGATTGTTGCAGATGAAGGAGGTGCCACAAAGAGTGTCAAAGGGATTACTGGGGATTCTATTATTCCTGGTAACGAGCCATACTGCAATTCGTCGTCCGACCTTTCATTATTAAGAAACGAGCTTTTCGACCTGATTATTACTGACCCGCCTTTCGGAAATAACATCTACTATGCAGACTGCGCCGATTTCTTTCATGTGTGGTTACGGATCGCGCTGACGAAGTGGTATGAGAGCCTCCCAGAACAACAATACTTCAAGCCTGAACGCACGCCCCACAGCATGGAGGCCATTGACAATGCGGCTGAACATCCAGACGACCGTGAAGACTATGAAAAGTCTTCTTTCATCGAGCCGAAATATCTAGCTCAGATTCGAGAACTGACAGGTGACGACGTTCTGGCCGAAAAGGACCCGAACCCCCTCTACCGCCCTGAACCATCCAGTGATTTCTACTGCCAGACCCTTTCAGCCTGCTGGGCCGAGGCTGGATGCCGACTCAAGGACGGCGGCATCATGGCCTTCACCTTTCACCACAACGAGGACCATGCCTGGATCGAGGTACTCAGAGCCCTGTTTGACGCCGGATATGTGCTGGTAGCCACCTACCCCATCCGAAGCGATGAATCCAAAGGGGAAAGCGGTCAGTTTGGCTCTAAGAAGATCGAATACGACATCATCCACGTCTGCCGCAAGCGCCTTGCAGAGCCCGAGCCGGTGAGTTGGGCACGAATGCGGCGATGGGTGAAAGACGAAGCAGTACGCCTGAAGGAATTGTTGGAACACACCCACAGCAAGGAACTGCCCGAATCCGATCTGAGAGTGATCCTGCGTGGCAAATCGCTGGAATACTACTCCCGCCACTATGGGCAGGTCTTTAGCGGGGAGGGGCAATTGCTGGATGTGAGGAGTGCGCTGCTCGGCATCAACCAGCTTCTCGATGACTTGTTGGAGGAGAGCGTTCAAACCGCCGGTTTGCGCCCGCCCGACAGCGCTGAACCGACCAGTCGCCTCTATCTGCGCCTGTTCAAGAACCGGACCCGGATGGACCGGGATGAGCTGCATAAGATTCTGCGCGGCACGGGTATCTCCCAGGGCGACCTGGAGGCAAGGGGCTGGATTCGCGTCGTTGGCAAAGCCGTCCATGTCGTGCCGATTCAGGAACGACTTGCTTACTTCACCGAGCGGGGTCGAAACCGAAAGGTCATAAGAAGCGACTTGGATCAGGCTCATTTCCTGATCGGGGCTGCATTTCCCAACTCCGGCCTCAAGATCGAAGCCGAGCTGAACAATCCGAACTTTCGCATCAAGAAATCCGTGGATGACATCCTGAAATGGTTTGCGGTGGTGGACCAGAGTGCCTCCAACCGCGTGGCCGCCGGAACCGCTGCCCAGCTGGTCGAGCATTGGCGGTCCGACAAGGGCAAGCCGGAATTCAGGCAGCTCACGCTCTTCGAGCGTCTGGACGAAGAATAGCGAGGTGGGGCGTGAAGATAGAGTCGATGCGGCTAAGGAACTTCAAGGCTTTTCAAAACGCTGAGCTGAAGGATCTCCCCAATTTTTGTGTCTTCGTGGGGGCGAACGGGAGCGGTAAGAGTACCATTTTCCGCATGTTTGGCTTTCTGCGCGATGCCATGACCAGCAATGTGAATGCTGCCTTGATGCGGCTGGGCGGCAACAGAGGATTTCGTGAAGTCCGCAGTCGAAATTCCGACGGTCCTATCGAGATTGAGCTGAAATTCAGGGAAAAAGAAAGCAGCCCTCTAACGACCTACTTCATGCAGATCAATGAGGAGAAGGGCAAAGCCTACGTCGAGCGGGAAATCTTGAGATATCGTCGGGGAAGCAGCGGCCAGCCCTGGCATTTTCTGGACTTTTCCCGTGGGACCGGTACCGCTGTGACCAACGAATTGGAATCTGTTACGGATGTGAGAGACCTGCAGCGCGAAACCCAGACCTTGAAGTCAACCGATATTCTCGCCATCAAGGGGCTGGCGCAGTTCGAGCGGTTTCCGGCAGTGGTGGCGTTGGGAAACCTTATCGAGAACTGGCATATTTCCGACTTTCATATCAGCAGGGCCAGACCCGAGCAGGAGGCGGGATATGCCGAGCATCTCTCACGTGAAGGTGAGAATCTGTCCCTGGTGATCCAATACCTGTATCAGCATCATCGGTCCATTTTCGACAAGATCCTCGATCTGCTCAGACGCAGGGTCCCCGGCATTTCAAACGTCGATTCGAAGACCACCGAGGAAGGCCGAGTTCTGTTGAAGTTCCAGGATGGTTCCTTCGAAGATCCATTCCTGGCAAGATATGTTTCCGACGGGACCATAAAAATGCTGGCCTATCTGACCCTCCTCTACGATCCGGCACCGCACCCCTTGTTGTGCGTGGAGAAACCCGAGAATCAGCTCTATCCAAAACTGCTCTGGGAATTGGCTGAGGAATTTCGCGCCTATGCGAATCGCGGTGGGCAGGTTTTCGTTTCGACTCACTCACCGGACTTTCTCAATGCAACCAGAATCGAGGAAGTCTTCTGGTTGACCAAGAAAGATGGCTACACCGAAGTCAGGCGCGCCCTTGATGACCCTCAGATCGTTGCCTACATGAAGGATGGGGATCAAATGGGATATCTCTGGGAACAGGGGTTCTTCGAGGGGGCGGACCCTCAATGAAAACCATTGTTTTCTTACTGGAAGAACCCTCCGCCAGGGAAATGCTCGAAGGACTTCTGCCCCGATTGCTGCCTGAGGGATTCAAACGACGCTATGTCATTTTTCAGGGCAAACAGGATATGGAGAGACAGCTGGTAAGACGCCTGCGCGGTTGGCAATTGCCGGATTCGGTCTTTGTTGTCCTGCGTGATCAGGATGCCGCAGACTGCCATGAGGTCAAGGCAATGCTGGTTGAACTTTGTCAGAGAGCCGGAAGGGATGAAGTATTGGTGCGAATAGCCTGCAGAGAACTGGAGAGCTTCTACCTCGGAGATTTGGAGGCCGTCGAAAGAGGGCTTGAGGTGGGTGGGCTTGCTGCCAAGCAGAGCAAGCGCAAGTATAGGGCTCCCGATAACCTGAGCAGCCCTTCCATCGAGCTCTCGAACCTGACCGGCAGAATGTACCAGAAGGTGTCCGGATCACGAGCCATTGGGGCGCATTTGAGCCTCAACAGCAATCGTTCGCACAGCTTCCAGGTCCTGCTTTCGGGGATAAAGAGACTCGTGGAGTGTCCGTGATGGAGAGAATTTCGAGTTCGGTCTGGCAGAGAAAGGGCTCCTGCGTGGTGTTTGACAAAAAGAGCCTCGGTGGACTGATAGCTGCGGGAGCAATTATTTCCCTCCGTCAGGCACTGAGTTGGTCAAGGGGCATCCCGGCCCTTTCACCCGTTGATGGCCGCACGATTCTTGTCGCGGGTCTGGAAACAATTCTCGAAGTTGTGGCACCACGGGATGCGGAAGATTTTCTGACACAGCGAATCAGGCCGATTCTCATCAGCCTCCAAAACCAATGGACGGATTGTGGCGTGGTCTTTGGCTTCTCATCGCATGCCAGGGCATTTGAAGAGACTCCTTTCGATGAGGAGGTGTTGTTCCGCCGCCGTGATCGTAAAACGGTGCAACTTTCCAGGGCGCTATGGGACGGGAGCACGGCTCTCAATATGAGGCGGATTGTGCGCGAAGGGGATAAGCACGGCGAAGAAATAGTCGTTGGCTATTATGTCGCAAGGATTTCCTGATATTCAACCTGGTCTCAAGGTCCATCACCCTGAGCTCGGTGAAGGCGTCGTCGTTGGCCGCGAACCAACCGGCTACGTCAACGTTTTTTTCCGCACTTTTGGTGAGCGGCAAGTCCCGGCGGAATCCCTGTGTCCGGCAGCGGATCGGTTTGACCAGCTTGTCGACGGAATGGCGCCGGTTTCTGCGGATCGAATGGAGAAGCTTTGGCTGGCCATCGAAGCCGAAGAAATCCCCTTAATGGAGAGCGCGGCGATCCTGACCTCCGCCAAGGTCGATCTGCTGCCTCATCAGGTGGTCCTCGTGCATCGCGTGGCCAACACCCGCCCCAAACGGTTTCTTATTGCCGATGAAGTGGGGCTGGGAAAGACGATCGAAGCCGCACTCATCCTCCGAGAACTGGCGTCACGAGGTGAACTGCAGCGATCCATCATGATCGTCCCGGCCGGCCTTGTGGAGAACTGGCGCAGAGAGCTGAACGACGTTTTCAATTTGGATTTCGAAGTCTTTGGCAGTGAAGGTGACGTAACCGATAGAAAGTCCAATGCCTTTGCCAAACACAACCGCCTGATCGTTTCCGTGGATACCCTCAAGAGGAGAACTCGCGTAAAGAAACTGCTCGATGCCCCTGCCTGGGATCTCGTGGTCTTTGACGAAGCCCATCACCTCAGCGTTTACCGTAACGGCAACAAGGTTAAGAAAACAGAGAATTTCAAACTTGCTGAGAACATACGAGGTCATTGCCGAGACCTCCTGCTCCTTTCCGCAACTCCCCATCAGGGTGATCATTTCCGCTTCTGGATGCTGATTCGGCTCCTCAGTCCTGAATTATTTGAGAGCGAACAGGATATGGTCCGGAATCGTCATCGCCTTAATGCGGTCGTCGTACGCCGAACCAAGGCTGATGCCTGCGCTCAGGATGGCAGCCCGTTGTTCGTCAGGCGCATGGTCCATACCCAGGGATTCGGCCTCTCAAAGATGGAGAATCAATTCTACAACGCTCTCCTCGACTATCTGCGGGATGGCTACAACCTTGCAGCTCAGCAGGGCAACAAGGGTCGGGCTCTGGGTTTTGTGATGACCATCTTCCAAAAGATCGCGGCAAGCAGCTTCGCCGCAATCCGGGCAACTCTCCAGCGCCGTTTGCTCATGCTGACCATTCAAGAAGGCATCGAACGGGACGAGTCGCTGGATGTGGACGGACGCAATCGAGTGTTTCAAGAAGCCAGGGAGATCATCCATGAGCTTTATGGACTTCCGGATGATTCGGTAGGCAATGCTCAGGCCGACCAGATCCTGGCTGATGCTCGGGTCCAGCTTCTCAAGAAGAGAAATGAAGCTGAGGCGTTCGTTGCCACCGCCGAAAGCTATGCCGATTCAGAAATCGTGGCTGGAACTCTGGAGGATTCGGCAGCCCTGCTGGTGGCCATAGCTTTGCCTCAGGAGCGGCAGAGGATCTTGGAGCTTTTGGGCCGATTCCCATCCGGCATTGAAACTAAAACCTCCGTGCTTGTCCATGCCCTGCGCCAGATATGGCAGTTGAATCCCGATGAAAAAGTGGTCATCTTTGCCACCTACCTGGGTACCGTGGAGGCGATCAAGATTCAGTTGGATGAAGCCTTTCCGCATAAGGGGGTGGATGTATTGAGGGGCGGGGACCATGGGGCTAAGACGGCGGCACAGAAGAGATTTCGCCGAAAAGACGGCCCCAAGGTGCTGGTGTGCACGGCGGCTGGCCGCGAGGGCATCAATCTCCAATTTGCGCGGATTCTTTTCAATTATGATCTGCCCTGGAACCCGATGGACCTGGAGCAACGAATCGGGAGAATCCATCGGTACGGCCAGGAGTCGACGGCACAGGTTTACAACCTTGTCGCGGCGGACACGATTGAAGGGCAGATATTTCTGCTTCTGGAAGAGAAGCTTAAGGATATTGCCCGCGCCTTGGGGAAGCTCGATGAACGGGGCCAGATCGCAGAGGACCTCAGGACACAGGTCTTGGGACAACTGGGTAGCTGTCTTAGCTACGACCGACTCTACCAGGATGCAATCAGTGACCCCACCTTGAAGAGAACGCGGCAGGAACTTGAGGTGGCGATGGCCAACGCTAATCTGGCTCGCCAGGTCGTGTTCGAGCTGTTTCAGGATCTGGACCGATTTAACCTCGGAGATTACCGGAAGTTTGATGATCAGGGCCGGGGCATGCAGCGCTTGGTTGATTTCGTGTCCAGAACGGCCAGGCTCCTCCAATGGGATTTCCGAAAGGAGGATGCCTCCAGGTGGACTCTTATGCGCGACGGAAAACCGCCGCTCCAATTCACCAGTGACCGCGACCGTGCGCTCCAGGACGAGAACCTTCAGCTGCTTGGTCTGGAGCACCCCATCATCGATGGCTTAATGAGGCAGTATTCCGCTCTCGACCCCGGCACTCGGGCAGTCACCGGAAGGGTTAGAGGGTTGGCCGGAGGCGGGCTACTGACAATCTGGAAGGTCGACGCTCAAGGGAAGGATGGTCAGTCAACCCACCACGTTGTCCGAATCGGAATGAACAAAAATGGCGACAGAGCTCCCTGGCTCGAACGCCTGGGAGACAAAGTCATGGCTATGGAGTCGTCAACCTCTGTTGCCATGAAAGACTGGCAACAACTTGCCCGCGACAACAAACAGCGACTACAGGAACTCTTGCACAGAGAATTGAATTATTCGGGGATCATCAACGAAGAATCGTCCTATTCGGCAGTGCCATTGGCTGTCATAGCCCTGGAAGAGTGAGTCAGTCCAAAACTTCTGACCGTAATAGGGAGAAGCTGTGGCTCTTGTTTACTCCCACTGCAATTTGACCTTTGCGCCATCGCTGATTACTGAGAAGAAGGAAGGCCCCCAAGATGCCCTACATAAAGCCCGAGAGGAGAACGGTTTTTGACGTTCACCTGGAAGCCTGTGCCCAAGAAATCGAAGGAGAAGGCGAGCTGAACTATTGTGTCTACAAGCTGGCAACCCTTCTCGTAAGCAGGATTGGGGAAAGCTACGACAAGCTCAGCATGTGTTCAAGCGCCATGGAACACGCCAAGCTCGAATGGTACAGGAAGAAGCTGTCTCCTTATGAGGACAAGAAGATCGAGCAAAATGGGGATATCCAATAAGAGCAAACCTGTGTGCGGGGTAGAATCATGAAATCGATCAGATCAAGCTCCAGAAAATCATATCGGTGAGCAAAAGTGTTAGCCTTTGATTGCTGAACGGCAGCGGACTTCCGTACCATTGATCATGGGCAACCCAAAACCGCGAAGATGGGAAATCGAGGAAAATGATGAACGAACCGGAAATACCATCACCGGAAGATCTTTCACTTCGGCTTCAAGGCATCATAAAGACCTTCTGCTTGAAATCCCCCGATAACTCGTTGAAAAACGAAGCAAATGAAAAGGCATGGGATGAACCACTGATTGGGTTCTCCAGCGGCGCCGACCCGCTTTATCTGCATTTGAAGGAAGACATTGGGTCATTCTATTGGACTCCCATCGAAATATTTGAAATGACCTTCCCTGAAGTCACTGTCTCACCGGCCGACCTGACGGTGATCAGTTGGATTCTGCCCCAGACCAGGGCAACCAAAGCCGATCACCGGAAGGAAACCGCCTATCCATCGGAAAGATGGGTCAGATCACGGCTCCCTGGAGAATCCTTCAACGCCAAACTCAGGAAGTTCGTGGTCAACACCTTGCAGGATGCAGGATTTGAAGCCGTTTCGCCAGTAGATTCCCCATATTGTTCACTGGCAGATTCTGCGCGTTATGGTTATGCCTCCAAATGGTCAGAGCGGCATGCGGCTCATGTTTCTGGACTTGGCACCTTCGGTCTATGCGATGGATTGATCACACCGGTAGGCAAAGCGATGCGGTGCGGCTCGGTGGTCAGCCGGATTCCGATTGAACCCACGGTCAGACCGTATATGGATCATCGCGCCTATTGCCTGTACTTCTCCCACGGGAAATGCGGGAAGTGCATCAAACGATGTCCCGTTGGGGCAATTTCAGAACACGGGCACGATAAAGTAAAATGTCGGGAATACATTCGCAACGTGACGGCAAAATATGCAAAGGATCGATTCGGCCTTGAAGCCAACGCCTGTGGACTGTGCCAAACGAAGGTTCCTTGTGAATCGAGGATACCATTACCGAAAGAACGAAAGGTGAGATTCCTCATCACTTCACCATCCGCCAGCATTCATTGAAAATCCCCTGCACTTCCCGCTGATCCCACAGGAGATCCCGTGCTTCATGGGTCTTCAGGACGTAGCTTTCATTGTGGTAGTCGTTGCCGTCTTCGAGGTAGCACCAGATACCAAAGTTGGCAAAGGACGACCGAACTCGTCGGCTTTGCTCTGCCTGGCTGGCGAAAGATAACGAGAAATGAGGGTTGATTTTGCGCCGAGGACGGACTTGCTCGGTCAACATGCCGATATAGTGTATGATTATGCACTTTACGCTTGCAGGAGAGTCGTTAACTTTTAGGCAATAGTTTGCGAGTTCTTCTAGGGACAACTGCCATCCCCCTCCCTTCTGTTGCCGAGGGTAGTAGCTCAACGAGACATGCTTTTGTGGCAGGTGATCTGGGCTTCATGGAGTGGTCCGCTCTTCGGTTTCTTCGAGAGGGAACTCTACAAATGAGAAGGATCTGTGAACAGACTCGGGGGGAGTTCCAGACTCAGCATGCAGGAGAGCTGTCTAAACTTTTCCAGGATCGCTTGTTGGCCCCAATCGCGGCGCTCACCTGCGGAGCGGACGGCAAGCCGCAGGATTGACGGCCGAGCCGGCAGGTGCAGTGCCTTGTTCCGGCGCAAGGCGACGGAACAAGGCACGAACGAAGTGAGCGCCGCCATTCCCGGCGACGAAGTCGCCGGGAACGAGAAATTCACCAGCGCCATGCTTTTCGGCGTCTGGTGCAATGGCTGGTTGGGCCTGCTCTCTGCGGAACCAAAGGCAGTAACGGCATAAAAAACAGAAGAAACGCAAATGGCATAACGTCCCCTGTTCCCCTCCCAAAGTGCCAGTAGCGATCCAGAGCATCTTTCCAGTTGTTGTCTTTTTCGAGAATGCCAGAGGCCGCCCCCTCGGGCAGGCCCAAAAAGGTACGGCCGCTTGGCAGACTTGAAGCCGTAAATGCTTAGGTCGGTTTTTGTCCTGCCTTGTAGAAATTCGTAGTTTTCCCGTTATATGTACCCTTCTCCGCATACCAATGCTCGTCTTCTTTACCAAGAAATGCATTCAGGAAGTCTTTAGCCTTCTTCTTACAAGCCACAAACGCCTCCTTATCATCAGGGAAAATGCCCTTCTTTACTCTTACTGATATTGCCTTCGCCAAATAGTTCGTGTGCACTTCGCCCGACCTTAATTTATCCATAAATCTTCTATCCAATGCCAGACTGTCCATAGCTTCAGTAATGGCTGACCCAATGGCGTCACCAAAGGGTGTATCTCCATAGATTCCTCTGACCAGTTCATCCCGAATTTCGGACGGCTCAACAGCAAAATCATCGGCATTTGTACCGCTTGGATCAACCACAGTGTATAGTCTTTCGTACGAGAACACTCTAAATGGTATCGGGTATGATCGAGGGGATTCGGACGACCAGAACATGCCCTGACCCTTGATAGGTTCGTTCAGAAGGCTTTGGAGCAAATCATCCGAAAAATGTCCGTTCGCTCGCTTTAAAGTTGACAGATCTTCTCCTGAGACAAGATGAAAGACAAACCAGTTGTCACCCTGGCTCAGGATCTGCCCCGAAATCGCCCCAGGTTGTTGTGTGACGAGAACAGCACCAAGGTTGTACTTCCGTCCTTCCTTCACCCACGCCACGATCGGGTCCGTGTCGTCAAGTCTTGTGCCGCCGAGAACCGTTTGAGCCTCTTCAATTATCACAATCGTTGGCATTGGGCGTCTGCCAACCTCGGTGAAGGCATCCTGATTTTTCTTGAAAATGTGCCTCATCACCCTTCGCGTCACGTTCTCTGCAATAAAAGGTGGCTGCTGGGAAAGATCAAATACGACTACCATGCCACGGCGAAGGCCTTCCTCAATAGCTTCAAGGGTGACTGCCCCGGGAGCATGGAACCGAGCGACGATGTTGTAAACCTCGCGCCTTAAAGCGTTGAGTTGCTGCTCAGTGAGCTCCCATCCGCCCCTATTGTTCCGGGAAAGGCCCAGGGCCTCCGCGAGTTCGTTGAGATCTGTGGAAGGTCCCTCTTCATGGATTAAATTCACCGCCGCCGACCAGTGAGCCAAATCAAGATTGTTGATCCGCGTCACCCACGCTTGCGTGAGCCTCTCTTCAGGCAGGCCCATGGCTAGCACATCCCGAGCTGCCATACGAGAAAGATCCATCTTTGCCGGACCGACTTTGAACGAGCTGTAGTATCGAGAAGAATGTTCCCGATCGGTAAACACCATCAGGCGTTCCCGGAGGCCCGGCACGTCGGCGAATCCGGGCCGTCCGTTGCTGTCCGGCCAAAAGTACTCTCCTTCTGGGTCGAAGAGCAGAGCCCCCACAGGGATAGGATTTCCATCCGACCATTGGACGCATGGCGGTGATTCTCTCTTATAAAGCTCAGAAAAGAGCAATTTGTTGAGATTCGACTTTCCATACCCGGCACGGGCGAAGATGAACGTCTTTCTTGCGACCATGTGGGAGATGTCAAACCGAGGTGTGACGACAGGCTCTACCATTTGATGCCAATCATCGACGTGGGTGTGTGCCGCATCTCCCAGAGCAAAAACGAATTCTCCCATGGCCAGGTGTCCCACGGGAACACCAAATTCCTTTCTGTCCGCTGCAATCTCCCTCAATACAGGATCTTCCGGGAAGGCAACCCGGCTACCAACATGAGGCAATCTCCTATGTGACGGAGCAAACACGACTGTCCCGTTCACCTTCCTGAGCAGTCCGAGCACTCGCACATCAACCTTGTACCGAAGGTGATCCACTCGAATATCCTCAGGAATTGACGACCCTCTTTGAAGGGCACGTATCGAGTACTCAGAACCGGCAGACCCCGAAAGACGCCCCATGCTTTGCAACGAAGAGATGCGCCCCAATACCGCCTCATCTTCGTTTTCGAGCTCAACCAGAAGGAAGCTTCCGTGCATCGGGCGGATTTGAAAGTCCGTTTGATAAGGAAGCATAATATCGGCATGGAACTCGAGGCCGGCATTTGAAAACCCTTGAAATACTCCAATCGGATTTCTAAATAGTGCCACTTCCTTACTCATATCGAGCGCCTCCGGGATCTTTTGGGCTTAGGACAAATTCCTCGAAATGAATGACGTCCTCTTTGGTAGGCATCTGACCTACGAGGCAGGAAATTATCTCGTGCTGAAGGATTTCTACGTCGATTCCAACCAGTGCCGAGTAGCTGTGAGCCTTCTGCACACACCGGGGATAATAGGGAATAGGAAAGCCGGCTTCCGAGTCGGTCTTGAGGTAGGCAATGATCTTATCAGCCTCTCCCTCTTGTCCAATCAGCAGGTCTACTGGCCATACCGGGTCTGTTGGGCGCGGGCCGAATTTAACCAGGTAAAGTCGGCCCCCAACGAATTTGGCCTTCTCACCACCTTGGGCTTCGTCCTCCGGGCGGCGTGTGTACTCGGGCCAATCATAGGCCAGTTCCTCAATTTCCTTCGGTACGGCAACGTAGACCGGTCGCGGTTCACACATCATCCTCTCGAGCATCATTGCCAGTCTGTACCGATCCAGGACTTTGGACTTTTTTGCAACCCCGACCAAGTACACATTCCTGCGCTGCTCGCGTTTGATCTTGGCTATATACTCCTGAATCCTTCCGATCATGCGAACGAAGTTGTCTTCAGTGAAAATCTTCGAGCGCAGCAGCCCATCGATAACGATCAGTGTGTCGGTTGAAAAATTGCTCTTCTTGAATTTTTCATAGAGTACCGCCCATTCCCACAGATCTCGGTAAACCAAGACCCAGCTTTTGCTTAAGACTTCTTTGCCTTCATCGTCCTTCTTTGGATTCAGCATCGGAGATAACTTGCTTAGCTTTGAGATGCCAAGATCGACCATGAGCTCACCGAGAGCTGAGATCGGCTCACCACGGTCATCAATCTGCTCGCGGGTAAGGGAGTTTATGTCAGCATACCTGCTGACTACCTTAAAGCAGGCTTGGGCTCCATATGAATCCATTACGCGAATGATCTGGATTTCGAAAGGATCGAATTGGAGTCGGTTATTGCCGCCATCCGAGGCAACCAGACTAATGGCTGTAGTTGTAAAGTCCCTGATTTGCCTTGCTTTGCCAAGTCTTTGTATCTCCTGCCGCAGTTGATTGAGTCGCTCCAGGTCTTCAGCGCTGACTTTAGCGATCTCCTCCTTCAGGATTTGAAATTGTTCGGGATCGATCATTCTAGTATCAACTCCGCGTCAAATTCCTCGGTTGCCTTGGCCTTGGCCTTCATTTGAAGCGCCTGGCGATACCCACGTTCTGCAGACCCGGAACTCGGTGCTCTCTTGATCTTCCAGGAGGTTCCCGAGGTTTCGAAAGAATCTTTAAGAACATCGAGAGGCTCTATCTTTTTCGAAGGAATTCCGCCGAACCGAATGTGCATTCTTGCACCAGGTCGGCACACCGACTCACAAGCTTTCCACACCTGACCCAGAGATAATGCAAATCGTTCGGCGGAGCCGTGATCCATTTGCCTGTTGCGACCATAGTTGGGTCTGCTGGGTCCGCCTAAGAACCAGTTCCTAAGCCACTGGTCGGGAACATATGTATCCAAGCCAAAATATGGAGGGGAGGTTATTATCCAGGATATTCCCGAGATCCCTTCGAAGGTCGTAGATTCTCGCGCATCTCCTTGTCTCACGACACTACCAATGGTTTCCGCGGGCGGCGTCGAAAAGTACCGAGTGGCTCTCCTTTTTACCACCTGAAGAACTGAAATCACCGGCGCGATATCAAAGCCATTCTTTTCCCAGTAGGACACAGAGTAATCCGGTTTGGATGCGTATGTTCTTGGCATTTGATTGCTAAAGTAGCCTGCGTTTTCGATATTCTTGGGCAAGGGCCCATGAAGTGCTCCAAGCATAATGGCTCTCAGGCATACTCTGACAGAGGATGACGAGTCACCAAGCAGTGACTGTCTGACCTTGCAGATCTGCTCCAGGGTTTGTCTATGAAAGGCAAGCTCCCAGAACCTTCCAGCCGGGATATCACAAGAGATGGGTGAGTCAATGATTCGCCTGACCTCATCAAGAATTTCTTCAACAGGCGCAGAAGATAGTTTTGCGGACGATATTGCGGTGGCCACCGGGTTGCTGTCGATTCCATAAGATCTCAGACCGTACATTCTGGCGGCAAAAAGGGTGGTTCCCCTGCCACAGAAAGGATCCAGAACCGTTTCACCTTTCTTGGCGGCCTTGAGAATGCCATGCGGGAATTCCAGGGGAAACATGGTGAAGTAGGGACATATGTTGTTCAGAGAAGCAGAGGGTTCTCTGGAGAGTAGTCGTTTCTTGTTGTCCATCCCAAGCATTCCTTCACGAGACAAGCATAACAAGCAAGGCCTAGCTGCTCGGAGTGAGAACCACTATATCATAAAAGTCCAGCATGGCCGGTCCACTGAACGGGCGCCTCAGCGGTTGGCCTAGAGCGAAGCGGAAGGCCAATGCGCCTGCAAGCGATGGTTGGGCGCTTCCCTCCGTGGTGTTCATTTTGCGTCGGATATCTTTCTCCAGATCTCCTCGCCGTAAAAATGAGCCGTCATCTCCTCCACAATCTCCTGGCGGGTGCTCTTAGTACGAACCGGGTGGTCTATTAGTTTAGAGAGCTCTCGAAGCTTCTTAATAGATAAGGCTGCAAGTCTGGCCTTGAGTTCAGTCGGTTTGTCACGCAGTTCTCTAAGCGCCAAGACAAACGCCTTGTCTATTATGATCTCCGGCGCTTCTTTGTCCTTCTTTGTCACAAATGGAGCCGCAACAGATATCACTATCTTGCCTCCCAAGCGCTCAAGACGAGTTGCAGTCTCAGACCCCAGAAACTTTTCTATAAAGCTCCGCAATTGTGGATTGATGGGGGTACCGGCAGTATGGAGAATCTCATGCTTTGGCATTATACGCGTTCATCCTTCCGATGACAGATTTGGTTATAGACAGCAAGCACTCTTCAATCGTTGGCTGGCCTGATGTTCGCTTGGAAAACTCGTAACGTGAGAACTTGGTCTTTTCACCGAGAAATCTTGCGATGGCATCAAGGCGCGGAATGACTCCTACAAGGGGTTCTTGCTTTAAGACAGTCTTCTCAATCTGTTCCAGATCAGTTTGTATGCTGGTCTTAAGACGACTCTCGGCGGATTGCTGAGAATACACCTTGCCGCCAACTACTCCACCAGTTCGGTTGATGGCATTAAGCACGTATCCCAAGAGTCTGGGCCGATCTCCCGCCGGAATCTGCTTGACCCAGCGTAGCAGCCGAGGCATGCCATAGACTGAGATAGCATCCGGTATCGTCACGGGCAAATAGAAAGAGCAAGCCCTCAACATAGCCTGAGTCAAAAACATCTTATTGGGAGGACAATCAACAAGAACATAGTCATACTTCTCATAACCGTTTAGCAGTTGCTTGCAGTACAAGAATAGTTCATTGACCCGCCGTTTTTCGTCGCCGACGAGACTCTTTGCGATTTCCATATCTAATTCGTCAACATCAAAGGACCCCCTCACTATGTATAGGTTGTCTGGACTCAACGTGTCGGGCACCTGCAACACGTAGCTTTCTAAATTTGTCTTCTTAAGCTTCGTCCATTTTGATGGCTTAACTAAATTGTAGATTGTGAGTTCAGTTCTACTGACCTGTTCTGGATCGAAGCCCACCGCAAGAGACAGGCTGCATTGTGGGTCAATATCGAAGAGTAGCACTTTCTTCTTCGTTATTTCAGCCAAGTAGTAGCCGAGAAGACATACAAGTGTGGTCTTGCCGACTCCCCCTTTATAGTTGGCTACGCATATTGCTCCCGGGTGCTTGTCGGCGACAAAAGCCTTCAGTTCTGTCGCCTTCTCAGTGGATATCAGACTGCCCATGGACTCTCCTCCTGATTGCGACCACATGACTGGTCATGTTCCCGCCCAACGGTTGAACTGTGCCGCCCGGCTTTATGGGTCGGCACCAGTGACTGGTTAGGCAGTCGTTAGCAACTCATACTATGAGGGTGTCGTAGTAGAAGTCGTCACCCAGTCGGATAAGGGTTGATTCCGGCTTCAGCTCTCGCGTTGTGTCTTTGGGCGACAATATTTCTGCTGGAGGCACCGCAAGTGTGCGCGCATAAAAATGGTATGTAAAAATTAGGAGCGCACCAAGTGCGTTTAATGCATTTTTAAGTGTAGCCTCATTGAAATATGTATCACGTTCATGCTTCACATGGTTGTAGCTTCGCCACCAATCCGGGTTAGGCGCACCAACCCAGTTTGACCAAGGCGCAAATGACAAGCCATAACGTGGAACAAATACTTGCGTGGCTGGCAAATCAGGGAATGCAGGAAGTAGAACCGCTTTATACTCGTCGATATTTCTACGCGGTGCTGCCGGAACCACGCGCTCGCAGAGCAATTTTGCTACTACATCAACCTCCGAAGCGGCTGCGAAAAGGAGGTGCGCAAGTTCTATTGAATAAACTTGGAAGTTTGGCGGGCTAAACTCTATATAACGTGAAACGGCTTCTAAGTCCCGTTCGAGGGCTAAGAAATAATTCCAATGAAGCTTTCCAGCGGTTGCCGCGATAACCATTATTGCCTCCTTGATTAGCATAACTTGGGCTCAGGGGCGCGACGTCAGAAGCGTCCCTTGAAGCCCTTTGTTAGGGCTAAATCCGTCGCTCGTGACCGGACAGCAACGTTGCACACCAGCCACCAACTCTTAGTCCAGACCAAAACGCTTCAACAGCCTCAACTTTAGGGATGTGGTCAGATGTATAACGTATATCCATTTTGTACTGTGCAATTTGCTTGATGGCAGAGTCGACTTCTGTAGGCGCGGTGTTGCTACTAGCAACATCTTTATATACATCTGGTATTCGATGGTTGTATTTCTTTCTAATGTCTTCTTCGCTCAACCCTGCTGTGTGTAGCATAACGGCTTTGAGCATTTTTTCGGCCAGTTGTTGGGAGTGGAAAACCGCCCCATTTGTGTCTACAGCACCCTCCAGACAATCTGACGCGGTGTCTTTGTCTCTGAGGGCACTTGACAAAAAAGGACTATCCTTTCTTTTGCTTCCATTTCTTGCTTCTGCGTCCATTTGTGACATTAAATCTTCAAATTCGTATGTCAATCCATAACCTTCAACAAAACACCTTTGAATTTCATCTAGTTCGTTTTTTGAAAGACTTCTGGCCATTTGGGGTGTAAGTCCATTCACTAGTGGTAAAATCTGGATTTCCGGCGAACCATAAACAAGTGGTATGCGAATCAAATATATCTCCTGTCTTAACAATACCGCCACTTTGCCTCTATCCGTTGGTGCATTAAATCGGTCGCCGTAATGCGCTTTATACCAGGCATTCGTTTTTTCAAGCAGGTTAGGGCCTTCGTATTCATTGAAGACACTTCGGTCAATCCCATACCCTAGCAGAGGGCCATTGTAAGTTGGCGTAAGCAATAGAAATGCATGGAATGCTCTCGCGTGAATCGGAACCCCTTTGTCTGCAAGTTCCATGTCTATCGTTGGCATTCGTTCTAGAAATTCTTTTCTGTCCATAATCTTGCCCTAACGTAGTTGCGCTTCAGCTGCGCGCCGAAGCCTCATCGTCAGTCTAGCGATTCTCACGTCAGCTGGAAGCGCTTGTTAGCGTGATGCTCCCAGACCCGCAAGCACGATTCCGAAGTGAGCGCGTACAACCAGACTCAATCTGGACCACTGCCCGGGCACACACTCACGAGGAAGTGCGGCGCGCACCAAGAGTGTGCTGCTTCTGATCCCAGCCTGCGAGTCAGGCGCGCACGGAGCAGGTAGCCGAGCAGAGCGCAATGGAAAGCGCCGTTGCCGATGAGCCCGAGGGCGATGACCTGAACGTGCGCGCATTTCCTTGCCAGGGTGCAGCGCACAGGATGAACGCGCGTGGGATAGGCGAACTGTGTCGAGCCGAGTGCGACCTGCGGGAACCTCATCACACATGACTTCCGGGGTTCACGCTAACAAATTATTGAGTAGTTTCCTTTCAATGCCGGGAAGTTTTGAGATTGTCAAGCTCAAAATGAATTCACCTTGACAAAGCTATTTGAGTTTATTAGCCTATTCTGGTCGTTCAATATCCAATTATCCTTTATAGGAGGTTTCCGTTCAATTCTATGAGACCCGTTCCTGTTCCCATTCTTAAGAGCTTTGAGGCAATTCTCGAGAGACGTGCCATTTCGCCTCTGGAACGGCCAAACTATAAAAAGTGGCTCAGATATTTCCTGGATTTTTGCAGTAAATATCCTGTTCCCGAAGCCCGGCCAGACCGTGTGCGCTTATTCATCAATAAGCTGCGCGAAAAGAAACAGACCACGTCCCAACAAAATCAGGCAGCTCACGCTGTTTCCCTTTATTTTGAAATTCAGAGAAAGGACGCTATCCAGGTTGCAGATTCCCATGCTAGGTCCAAATCGGAATCCGGGGTAAATGCCAGAGCATCTTTCGTTCAGGAACCTCAGCAGCCCCAGGAGAGGTCACCAGCCTCGCCTCAGGATATTCCAGTCCCGGACCGGAATCCAGCGCAGGAAAAGACCACCTCGCTCATTGCGTCGGCACAACGCCGGCCCTGGCGTCGTTGGGAAGACGGCTATGCCGTTGCATCAGCATCGCCGGAATGGGACGCTGTCATAGCCGAGCTTGCGGCCGAGATCAAAACCAGGCATTACTCAAGAAAGACACTTAAGACCTACGCCCATTGGTCGCGCCAGTTCCAGGGTTTTCTGAAGAACAAATCGCCGAAATCGCTTTCCTCCACGGATGTCAAGGAATACCTGACCTATCTCGCGGTTCAACGCCGCGTTTCGGCGTCAACCCAAAACCAGGCATTCAATGCGCTCCTTTTCCTTTTCCGACATGCTCTGAAGCAGGATTTCGGTGATTACAAGGATGTTCCTCGGGCAAAAAAGTCCAGATATATTCCGGTGGTCCTTTCGCGGAAGGAAATAGATACCGTCCTGAAGCACCTCCAATACCCTTATGATCTCGTAGTCAAATTGCTTTACGGCTGTGGACTCAGGTTGTTCGAATGTCTGCAGCTGCGGGTGAAGGATTTTAATTTCGAGGCCCGAATACTCACGGTGTACGGAAAAGGGAAAAAGGACCGCACGGTTCCCCTGCCGGAGAAGACAGTGCCGGAACTGACTTCCCAGCTTGAGGTAGTGAAGAAAGTGCACGAAGAAGACTTGGCGGCGGGGTATGCGGGAGTCTTTCTCGACGACCTGCTTGAAAAGAAGTACCCCTCGGCAGCCAGGGATTTAATCTGGCAGTGGTTCTTTCCACAAAAGACACTCACACATGTTTCGACGACACAAGAACTACGACGCTATCATTTGCACGAAACTCATGTCCAGGATGCGCTTTACGAAGCCGTGCGCAGGGCTAGACTCACCAAACGCGTCACTTCCCACACCTTTCGGCACAGTTTTGCCACTCACCTTTTGCAGGCGAATTATGACATTCGGACCATCCAGGAACTCCTTGGCCACAGCGACGTGAAGACCACCATGATCTATACCCATTGCATACCAAGCAAGACACCAAAAGAGGCAAAAAGCCCCCTTGATTTTTAAGGGAATGGGGATGTGGCCGGCAAGTCGGTCTGTCGTGAGTAACCCATCACACGGTGGGACCGCTTGACGTTAGGAGATGCTGGTCAAGCTGCGCAATCTTTGGTTTGGTACATACAGCCTTCATCAAATGCCCCATGTCGACAGTTAGTCTTCACCATCCCAATCGTGTTGGGCATCTATTTCGAGTGCGACCGGAAGCACTTGACGGAACTGTACCACCTTCTGAGGACGCCCGAAGCTCTTCTTTCGAACCGTGTTGGAACTCAATGGCAGCGTATTCAGCACGATAGTGGTCATCTACATCTACATGATGAGAATTGCAGCTGAGCTTGCCAATCTCTTAACCTGTGAGATTCTTTCCACATGTTCTGAACCTCTGTATGCCGGCCTCACATTTCCCGATTCACATTATCAGACTGCCTCGGAGGTACTCCTCGAAAGAATTTGGCAGCTTGTCTCCAGTCCCCCATTGAAGTAGTATGTTGCCTTCATCCCTGAAACCCTTGGGGCTCAAATTTCGAGGATCAACCGATGACTCTTACCAAAGCCCAGATCGTCGAGAACCTTTTCGCCAAGAATTTGTTCACCAAAGGCGAGTCTGCCCAGATCATCGAGACGCTCTTCGAGTTGATGAAGCAAGCTTTGGAACACGGTGACGATGTCCTGATCAGCGGCTTTGGGAAGTTTTGCGTTCGAGAAAAGCATCAGCGAAAAGGGCGGAACCCCCAATCAGGGGAATCGATGGCCATACCCTCACGGACACTGGTTACTTTCAAATCCTCAGGGGTTTTGAAAGAGAGGGTCAACGGCGGCGGGAGTTGAGCCCTCCGTCACTGAGTCCCTATAAGCTTTTGCGGGTCTGGGGGCAAAGAAGGGGGAAACATATGGAGTTTTCCATAGGCCCTCGAAATCTCCTTCAGCTTGTCGGCAAGCTCCTGAATGTGGGTGCAAACATCCTCAATAAACCCTTCCGTCCAGTCTCCTGATGGAGTGTCGTTCCAGGTCTTCTCCGCAAACAGGGGTGACGCGCAAATCGTATCGTAGGCCTTCCTGAGAAGGTTTATATCGGGATTTGGAGGAAGGGGGAATTGGAGGATGACGTCGATTCCGTAGTGGTCAATCGCTTTCTCGGTTAGATACACATGAGCCCTTTCATAGGGTGTATCGTCTCGCAACGGGCCGAAACCTTCTTTCGGCTTCGGCGACAATCAATCTATTTTCGATCGTATCCTCAAAAATGTCAAACCGGATAGCCTTATGCTTGAAGGGTTTCAGGCAACCGAAGACTGCTCTTCTCCTTCAAACTCCTCGAATTCGATCTCTGACGGCTGCCTTGGCGGCGGCTCCAGCAGGCGAAGCTTGGCACGGTATTCCCAAGCTCTAATCGCTTCTTTTGCTGTCGCCGCCACGGGACCCGACGCGCGGCACTTCAGGCACATGACCTGATAGGACAGATTAAACGGGGTGCCGTCGGGCCGCGCGCGGCCGTGGCAGAAAAGATAATTGTAGTTCGAGCCGCAATGCAGGCAGGCTTTTTCCGAAGCCAGGATGAAAGGTTTTTCCATGGGGCCGTTTGGGTGGGGAGCGGCTTCAGATTAAGCACATCGCGGTAAAGATCAAACCATTCGTTCAAAAGCCCGGCCGCCTTGAAAATCCGGTAATCCTCCCCGATTCGCGCATCCATATTTAGCGGGATGGGGATTCGCCAGGGCAACGAATCGGGTTTTCTTGTGAGGGTTCTTCTTTGAATGAAACGCCGGCGCTTTTCGTGACGATTTTTCGCGCCGGCTTCCATGAATGCAGCGGCCGGGTCTCACATTGCCGGTTTGGGCGTTGCAGGACACCTTGGACAACACGGAATGATACCGGCGATTATCCGAGACTTCTTGTCTGTCACAGAGCCCAATACAAGCTTAGAAGCCGCGCGAATGATCACATTTAGGTATCAGAACCCCTCGCCAACCTGCACATGACAGTCAAAACAGCCGTTTCTAAAGCGTGACATTGGGGCGGCAATACGATCCATCGTTTTCCCAAGAATGATGCCCGCAAACCCGCATGAACACAGGGCCGAAAATCGTCTAAACCGTGACGCACTGACCAGGAATTTCGAAGTCAAAATCCCACACCGACCCTGTTAATATCAAACTCGCGTTGATCGGTACGAATGTCGTTCGACG
>Ga0255346_1001899_pt1 | contig 27704 bp, 24 predicted proteins | sample wastewater_treat_FD_194410 | JGI IMG/M metagenome (GOLD analysis project Ga0255346, IMG submission 194410) | Wastewater microbial communities from Lulu Island WWTP, Vancouver, Canada - plant22 | ecosystem: Engineered > WWTP > Wastewater > Unclassified | place: Canada: Vancouver, British Columbia...
TCCTTGGCTTGTTCCTCAATAGAAAGGGATTCATTAAATGGTAACGAGTTACCAATATATGTGAACAAGAGCTTTAGTTGATAATCCATGGTTTCCAAATACAGGCGATGCTTACCGGCCTCTGTGGCCTTCTCAACAAAATAGGGTTCAAGTTGTAAACACTTATCTTCATTTAAACTTAAAAGCATCAACCAATACTGAAGTGCCATAGGAGAGAGCCTCATATCATGCAGTTTTCCTAAATCGTATTTGTGCAATAAGTCATCCACAGAATAGTACTCTTCTGCTGTTTTATATAGTTTTGTGTAGTTTATATCTTCAGGAAGAAAATGTTTGGAAGCATCTTTAACAACCTTTTTAAAAACAATTCCGAGACTTTTGATAGGTGGCTTTGACTTAATATCTACTTCCGTAATAAGACAATCTGAATTTTGAATCATAGATAAAACTTCAGGGATAGAATCCAAAAAGGAAGATGAAACGATATGCCTGGTACCGAAAAGAAATGAATCTTTTGAAAGACCATTACCGGAGATGCGCCATAGTAATGCATCATCAAGAGTTGTATCAATTTCCTTGTTTTTGCTTGTGGAATTACATGATAGAACTAAAATTGATAGCAAAAATAGCGATACAGCTTTAATTATGGTTTTCATTTTAGATGTATTTGTTGCGTTAATAACATAATTTTTCCTGATTGAAGTGTAAACTTATTTCAGGACATGACACATGACACGCAACACGTATCCTGCACCCCGCACCCTCTATTTACATACCATTATATCCAGAATCATTTCATCTGTGCTCTGCATACCTATAGAGCCGATTTTACCGAGATTGGCAATGGTTTTTTCGATATCTTCCTCTATGATGCCGTCGTTGGAAGATATGCAGATACCATCGAGCGCCAGCACTGCAGATTGTAGCGCACTGGCTACTCCTGAGGCCACTTTTAGTGCGCATCCCACTTTGGCTCCGTCGCAAACCATTCCGGTAATGTTGCCTATCATATTTTTTATGGCAGCACACATCTGCTCATAACCTCCCTTGCGCAGGTAGACAATGCCGCAGGCTGATCCTGTAGAGGCAACCACACATCCGCAGAGAGCTGAGAGTCTGCCCAAATGCCCTTTGATGTGGATAGCTACCAGGTGGCTGATCACCAAAGCTCTTGCCAGATCTTCATGATTAGACTTCAATTTTTCTGCAATAGCGATAACCGGAACCGTAGCAGTGATACCCTGGTTGCCGCTTCCGGAGTTGCTCATAGCAGGAAGAGTACTGCCTGCCATCCTCGCATCGGAGGCTGCTGCAGTATAAGCCATGGCGTAGGTTAGATAGGTGTCTCCATACACAACTTTGTTGACAGGTGCGAGCAGTGTTCTACCTACCTGGAGCCCATATTTATTTCGAAGACCATCATCCACCAGTGCTTTGTTTAAAGTGACGGACTCCATTATAAATTCCAACTCTTCAAGCGGTGTGCTGGTGGCAAAGTCAAGTATCTGTTCAATAGTGATTTTGCGTGCAAAGTCGGGTTCAAGCCCATTACCGGTGGGATCTTCAGAGTTGCTGTTTTCTATGCTTTTGATGATTTTACCATCCAGTTCTTCATGTACTATAGAGTCGTGATTGCCGCTTATAATCGTGATTGCTTTATGAGAGCCTTGTTTCTTTGAAGAGCAAACTTCAGCGTACACATAGAGCTTCTCCGAAGTCTCTGCAAGCGATATGGTCACCTTTCTTTTTGATACCATCTCACGCGCTTTGGAAACGCTCTCATCAGTCACATCTTTGAGTACTTCGAGACGATACTTGGATTTACCGCAGGTGCATCCCAGGGCCGCAGCAATATGTAGTCCCACCGTGTCGGTGCCGGGGATTCCCACCCCCATGCCGTTCTTGAGGATATTGTTGCTGACCTTGACATTAATGAGTTCCGGTTTCACAGAAATGTTCCTTAGAAGCTCGCAACTGCGGGCCACTGCAAGGGCTACCGCTATAGGTTCGGTGCATCCCAGAGCCGGTTTAACCTCCTGTTTTAGAAGTGCTATGATTTTGTTCTTCATGTTGATTAAGAAGGGGCGACTTTGCGGCCACCCCCTTATATTTTGTAGTGTAAAATTAAAGACCTCTTACTCTCTTCTTGTACTCGGTAATACAGGCATCCAGACGCTCTTGAGCGGTGGTATCGCCGGGTACATTGTGAGAGGGGTGGATAAAGAGTTTTTCACCGCGATCCGCAAGAATCTGGGCAACGGTGCAGATGGTCATCCATACGGCAGTGATGAAAGCCACCGTGGATACGGGACCTATCTTGTCCCGGTGATTTTTGAGGTCAACGGATGCATCAATGAGGGGACAGCAGGTATCTACTATGTAATCAGCTATCTGAAAGAGGTTTTTACCGCCTGAGTGACGTGGAACCTTGTTGCCTGTCTGCTCTGCCGAGCCAAAGGCGATGACCTTCATACCACGTTTCTTTGCCTCAAGGGCAACGTCTATATTTACTGCGTTGATACCGGTATGTGAGAAGAGCCAAAGGACATCCTTCTCGTCAAAATTCCAACCCTTCATAATGGCTTTGCCATAACCTTCGGTTCTTTCCAGGAATAGGAATTGGTCAATACCCATCTCACCGGTGATATGGGTGAAAAATGTAAGGGGAAGTTCGCACAGGGGATGGAATCCTACGAAGCCGCCAATGCGGGGATACATCTCCTCAATAGGGAGAGTGGCATGGCCACAGCCGAAGGTGTGGACCCAACGACCTGATTGGATAGTGTCTGCCATAACTTCTGCAACCTTGCGGATATTCTCCATCTGAGTTGCCTCAATCTTATTCATAATGCCCTGAGCGTTCTTTAACCATTCTTTTGCTAACATATATTTTTTATTTGATTAATTGCTTTCTCTTTCTGCCATTCGTTTATCACGTTTGCGTTTTTCTCTGCCGCGAGCCGACTTGAGGTATCGTTTCCACTGGTCTTCGTCAAATATTTTCTCGTATTCCTTGTCAATGGCATCGAGCCATTTGTCATATGTGATCATAAAGATTTCGCGATTGGTGGCACCTGAGCGCTGAATGGCAGTCATCTCCTCATTCATTTTCGGCATCATATCCTGTAAAAGGGAATCTACAAGAAAGACCTGACGGAAATCGAGATCGAATTCTTTCATCAAATTGTCTGCCTCTTTGGCGGCCACCTCTATAAAATTGGTCGGACCCTGCTCGCCTTGAGGGTTTTGTGCATACAAAAAGCTACCGCAAAGCAGTGTCAGCGTTATCGTCAACAAAAACTTGGAGTATCTCATGATGTAAAAGTTATTATAGGATGCAAAGATAATAAATATCCCGATAACAAGTTTTTTATTATATTCGTGAAAATATTAATAAAAAAACTGAAAACAATGAAGAGAACATTCCAAATCTTAATCTGCCTGATGCTCGCTTTTTGGCTGGGACAGGTGGAAGCCAACGCATGTACCAATGTTATTGTGACCAAAGGGGCCTCCAAAGATGGCTCTTGTATGGTAACTTACTCCGCTGACTCCCACCAGCTCTATGGTGAACTTTATTATGTGCCCGCCGCCATGTGGCCCAAGGGATCGAAAATGGAGATTTATGAGTGGGATTCGGGAAGGTATCTTGGCCAAATTGACCAGGTTGAGCGCACATTCCAGACCGTGGGTAATATGAACGAACATCAGTTGATTATTGCGGAAACCACCTTTGGAGGACGCCGAGAATTGGCTAACCGTCACGGTATAATGGATTACGGTTCCCTTATTTATGTTACTCTCCAGAGAGCACGTACCGCGCGTGAGGCTATCACGATCATTGACGAATTTCTCCAGACATACGGATTTCCTTCAGGTGGTGAATCATTCTCCATTGCGGATAAGGATGAGTGCTGGATAATGGAGATTGTAGGCAAGGGAGAGGAGCTCGGAGCCGTTTGGGTTGCTATCAGGATTCCTGACGGATATATCAGCGCACACGCTAATCAGAGCCGCATACATAAATTTCCCCTCAATGATCCTGAAAACTGCCTCTATACTCCCGATGTAATCTCCTTTGCCCGCTCCAAGGGTTATTTCACCGGCGAAGATAAGGACTTCAGCTTCTGTGATGCTTATGCGCCAGCAGATTGGGGAGCACTTAGAGGCTGTGAAGCCAGAGTATGGGCTGCGTTCAATATTCTTGGTAAAGGTACATTCGATGCAGACAAATATCTGGACTTCGCTTTCGGTCACAATCCTGACAATAAGATGCCGCTATATATAAAACCCACAGAAAAAGTTGGAGTTAAAGAACTCGCTGATGTGATGAGAGACCACTTTGAGGACACTCCGATGGATTTTAGATATGATGTAGGTGCGGGCCCTCACGAGATTCCCTACAGATGGCGCCCTATGGGCTTTGAGGTGGATGGAAAGGCATATCGCTATGAGCGCTCAATCGCTACCCAGCAAACCGGATTTTGGTTTGTGGCTCAATCCCGTGGTTGGCTCCCTGATGAGATTGGAGGTGTGATTTGGTTTGGAGTAGATGATGCCGCAACCTCAGCAGTGACCCCTATTTACACTTCAATTACGGAGGTCCCCTTGTGCTTTAGGGTGGGCAATGGCGGTATGACTACTTACTCGCCTACCTCTGCATTCTGGCTTTTCAATAAAGTCACTCACTTTGCGTATCTCTTTTATAATAGGGTAGAGCCCGTTCTTAGAGCTGAGATCGATGCTTTCGAACTCGGCAGTCTGGAACTTGTCAAAGAGACTGATGCCAAAGCACTCAAGATGCTACAGGCAGGCAACAGAGGACAGGCTATTGCTTCTCTCACAGAATTCTCTGCTAAGAGATCTGAATATCTTTTTAATAGATGGAAAGAATTGGAGGAGTTTCTGCTCATTAAATTCATTGATGGCAATATCAAACAGCAGAATGAGGATGGCACATTCAAGGATAATGGTAGCAACAAGGGTATCCCTGCGCGTCCTATCAATGATATTCCTCGAGAGCGTTGGCTTCGCGCTATTGTCAAGGATCATGGAGAAGTCATGAAGGTTAGTAAATAACAACTTATTAAAGAAGCCCTCGATTAATAACCGAGGGCTTCTTTAATATAAATGATCTGAGGATCTTTTTAGCAATGATTAATTACGCAGTGAGGCAATTTCATTGACTGCATCGATAGCGGCAATGATCTCTTCTTCCGTGGTAAAGGCGCCTATACTCATACGAACTGTTCCGTGATTGTTGATGGTGCCGATACCTTCGTGTACTTTGGGTGCACACTGCAGACCGATACGAACTGCGATGTTGTAGTCCACATCCAGCATGGTGCCGACGTCGCTGGAATCGAAGTTATTGATATTAAACGAGAGCACAGGATTGTGGTTTTCCGCACTTTTGCAGCAATAGAGCTTAACAGCCGGATTCTTGCGCAGGCCATCCACTAGGATATTCCACAACTCCATTTCACGTCTGTGAATGTTCATTATTCCCTGTTCGGTAATCCATTTTACACCGGCATGGAGACCTGCTACGCCCAGAATGTTGAGGGTACCGTATTCCAAACGATAAGGATACTCTTCCAAGTGTCCGGGATAGGCCGAACGGACGCCGGTACCGCCGGCACGTGAATGTTTAATTTCAACTCCTTCACGTACGTATGATCCACCGATACCTGTCGGCCCCATCAGACATTTATGACCGGTAAAGCAATATACGTCAATGTTGCTGGCTTGCATATCCAAATCTACTGCTCCTGCACCCTGGCTTCCATCCACAACGAAAAGAATACCCTTTTTGCGACAGATTTCTCCGATTTCCGTCAACGGTTGAATGGTGCCTACCACGTTGGAACAGTGAGTAACAATAACAAATTTTGTATTTGGACGGATCGCCTTTTCGATATCCTCCGGATGCACATAACCATCCTCATCAAACGGCACATAAGTTACATCTATGGTTCCGGCTTGTTGGTGCATATAGAGGGGGCGCAATACAGAGTTATGCTCCAACATTGTGGTAACGACGTGGGTCCCTTTTTCGACTAAACCGTTGATGATCAGGTTAAGTGAATCTGTAGCGTTATAACTGAATGTAAGTCGATTGTAGTCCTCGCCACCGTTAAAAAGGTGGGTCAACATTTTACGGGTAGAGGTTACCATATCTTCGGCTTCCAAAGCAGCATCGAAGCCCGAACGTCCCGGACTTACTCCCTTGGAACAATAAAACGAGTGCATAAACTCATACACGCTATCAGGCTTCGGAAAACTTGTGGCCGAATTGTCCAAATAAATCAATTTGCTCATATTTATTATAGTATTAATGCGTTAGCTACAATTTCTGCAACGGTCATGATCTTGACATTCAATTTGTATGTGTGATTCAATTGCAATAACTGATCCACACAGTTGTGACAGGGGGTAATTACAATCTTGGCACCACTCTTGCTAATTTGATCGGCTTTGATCTTGCCGATTCCGAGTCGGCGTTCATTATATTCGCTCATAGCCAATTGTCCGCCTCCGCCTCCGCAACAATGGTTGTCGTTGCCGTATGGATCCATTTCAATGATATTGCTGCACGATGCGTGCAACACATAGCGCAGGGTCTTAAACAAACCTCCGTTGCGTATCAAGTTACAGGGATCATGAATGGTAACCGGTTCGCTATTGAGACTTTTATCCAAACGAATCCGCCCTGAATCGATGTACTCTTTGATCAGTTCCACGGCTGTTATCATATCGAATTCGTAGGAATGCCCCAAATAATTAGGTCCTTCCCATCGGTTGGCGTAGGATCCATGTCCGCATTCTCCCAAAATCAAACGTTTTCCCTTTAAACGGAGGACCTCATCGTGAAGGTTGCGGGCAATCAGAGTTGCCTCGGCAGTATTTCCGTTGAAATAGCCGTAGTTGGTTACATCGTAGTATTTGGAGGAAAGGGTCCAGCTTTCTTTAGCGGCATAGAAAATTTTAGCCATAGCCTTAATAGAGAGTGGGAAAAATTTGGGTTCACGCGGATTGAGGGTATAGAAAATATTGCAATCCGTTTCGTCCAACGGAATACGAGCATTTTCGTCTTCCACCTCATCTTGCAGCTCTTCCTCCATCCATTCTATCGTATCCGTATACTCCTCGACGGGAATGGCCATATTGTTGCCGGTCTGTACGGCGGCATCCACCGTGGACTGCAATGAGGCCGGAACCATGCCCATCTCTGCCAACATTTCCCGGCCTTTATGGACGAGATAGGAGATATCTACTCCGATGGAGCAATGGGTGACGCAGCGGCCACACATAGTGCAGGATCCGAAAAGCAGGTCTACCATCTCTTCCGCCGTCTCTTCATTCAAGGGACGGGCATTGACCAATTTAGGCGCATGTTTACCCAAAAAGGTGTTATAACGTTTATATATGGAGGCCACGATATCCACTTTGACAGCGGGAATATACTTCGCTTCGTGGAAGGTGTCATAATACATGCAACTGGTAGCGCAAAGACCGCATCGAACACACGAATTCAGATGGGTGCGTAATTTACTGTCCGAAGTATCGGCCAAAAGGGCCAGCGCCTTTTCTCGTTTTACTGGATCAATCGGTTTCATAGCGTCTAATGTTCAGGCCATGTGCCTCGGCGACCATAAAAATAACCGAGGTGTAAACGGGCAAAAAAGAAATAGAGGATATGACGTGTTTTGCCGAGCGGAAACCACACCAGGAACAAAACGGATATGATAAAGTAAACCATTTCAATGGCAGGTATATGGGGGAATGCCATAAAAAGTGCCGTTATAGCTTGAAATATGGTTGTTAAACCGTTGGAAATGTAGTCGTCAGGGTTGGAAAAAGAGCGCAATTCCTGCTTGACTATACGTTTAATTAAAACCCCCAAACCGCAAAGTGTCGAAATTAGCAGACAACCTCCCAGTATCCATCCCAAAAGTTCGGGCATTACCCAACCTATAAATATATTAATAAGCGAAAATATCAATAGAAGCAAGGATAAAAAGGTCCCTAAATGGTAAATAATTCCTGCGGTGTAGGTAGGAAGATGAAGATAGGCCGATTCTTTATGCTGCGGCATCATGGAGTTGATGTAAGCGTAACGAATGCCGGCCGATGTCTTGCCTTGCGCTTTCGCCTTATCTTTGGGCATCCCAAAACGTATGAGGCGAATAAAATGGCCAAAGAATATGCCGAAACATATTACTGAGGCCACCCATGCTAAAATATGATACCATTCCATAGCACTATACACAACCATCAGGTTTGGGCAATCCGGCTACACGACAAGCGCCACGAGCAGGTCCCAAGGGGAATAGATCATAAATATCTTTTAACTTCAAGCCGGTAGATTTGCAGATTTTGCGAACCATCGGGGCATTGCCATTTTCCAGATAGTGTTCACGTATCACGTCAATTACTTTCCAGTGATCTTCTGTCAATTCACTGATACCGTCTTCTTGAGCAAAAGTTTCTGCCACGGTTTTACTCCAAATATCCGGATCTTTCAAGAATCCGTCTCCGTCAACTTCGTATTGTGCCATATTGAATTTTATTAAATCGTTCCAAACGGCCACTAAGGTAGGAAAAAAACTGTGGTCATCAAAACAATATTTTTCAAAAAATGTTTTTGCCGATAAGTAGTTGGCTGATTATCAAGCTTTGGAGAGGATCTATCTCTGCATTAATGATGTTATGTCCTGCATTGTGTTGTTATGAACGCGGTAGAGGCGTTGGTTGGTGGTTTTTTTATTCAATCCGCCGAGTGATTGAATATATTCTCCTAATTTGATATAGTCAAAAAAGCGCGTTAACTCTTTGTTTTGCAGAGTGTTGTTTCCGGAATACCAGGCAGTTTTGATTTTGTGATCCCATTTTTTTTGAATAAAAGCTGCCAATCCACACAACTCATCGGGAGCGGCATCGCCGCCCATAAAACAGACGCAGGTTATTGCATTTTCATATTTGAGAATCAGATTCGAAAGAGCTTTTTCGGATAGCTCTTCCCCAATGTCGCTGCGCAAATGAGGGCTATGACATCCTACGCAGCGATATGGACAGTTGGATAAATTGATAGCCAATGTTACCTCATCGGGAATTTCCTGAAAAACGATATCGTAATCCACATATTTTAGCATGCAATTACTTCCTTTTCTTTTTCCCATTTTCCGTAATAGCGCTTCTGTGCCTCTACCTGACGTGCTGCCGAGAAGTTGCTCACTCGTTTCATATAACCTATAATGCGTGTCAGGTAATCAATATCTTGTGATGAACACTCTGGGCACTGCTTTAAAAAGCGTTTATCAATACAACCGCATTCGTTACATACAGTATTGGGAATATTAAAGGTGAAGTAATTACACCCTTCACGAGCCGCAACGCGTAATAATTGGCGGTATTGAGTTTTGGTGAGATGCTCTTCCAGATTCATGTGAAGTGCTGATCCTCCTGTAAGCCTTTCGATATACTTTCGCCCATGAAGTCTAAATTTATCTATAACGTTGAGCGAACTGTCTTCTACACGATAGAAATAACTGTTGTAACAGTCACGCGGAACGAAATAACCATCTTCGCGATCCCATTTGGCGTGTTTTACTCCCACATTTTCTGCCGGAATCATCTCACAATTGAACATCACTCCATCGGAACGATATTTTTTGTTGTAACTCTCAATAAGTCCAAGAATCTCCTGCACGAAAGTAACATATTCAGGATTGTCATTTATCTCAATACCGCATGATTCGGCAGCTTCAACCAATCCATTGACGCCAATGGTCAGATATTGCCTGCCCATATTGATATATCCCGCATCAAAGAGAGGCAACATCCCCTTTTCCAAAAACATTTTCAGGTTTTCGTTGTAGGCGAGCTGGACTTTGTGGGTCAGATCTACCACCTCAACCAGAAAATCCAGATAGTCTCTTCCGATACGTTTAGCATATTGTACGCAGCGGTTGAGGTTGATAGTTAAAACGCTCTTCGAGCCGGTAGAAACACCTCCCGCACCAAGCGTATAACTAAATCCATTATCCTGGATTTCGTTGCGTAAGCGACAACAACTTGATAGCGAATCGGCGTTTTCACTCATATAGGTAAAAAACGAATGTCCTTCGGCATACATTTCTGCTGTAAAATCGGCATACTCGGTATCGATCAGATCATCGCCTTTGGCAAGCAACGCCATAGTTTCCACAGGAAAGGTAAGTACCGTCCTAGTACGTTCCGCATTGAACCACTTCATAAATCGTTTTTGAAGCCAGCTAAGTGACTCCCAGATAGGACGACTGCCATCCGGAAAAATAAATTCACCGAACAGACTTTCGAAGTAAGGACGGTCGTAATAGGATATATTCCAGAAAACAGCCTGAAAGTTGCGGGCTCCTGTGGGTTGGTTGATTGAATATACAATTTGCTCGAAACAGTCACAAATGGTCTTGTCGAGAGTTCGACGACGTTTAGACAAATCTACTACTTCATCGATACGATGATAGTAATCATTACCATATTCCTTGCGGATGAAATAGTCCATATACATTAAAAATTCCGGAGTGGCACAAGCTCCGCTCAACATACTGGAAACGATGAAAACGAGATTTACAAATCCGCCGCAAAATGATTTCAGGTTAGTAGGTGGGGTTGAGTTGCCACCGACGGGAATAGTGCCGTTCAGCAACCATGGATACATGGTAATGCTGGCGCAATAGTTGGCGAGATTGGTTTCGTCGTTTTTATAAATAAAATGTTCGTTGAGCATCCCGATATATTTGTCGGCAAACTCTTTTCCATACATCTCCTTTATTTTGTCGGTAAGCATCCTTCGGTTGAGGTTGATGAAGCCCTTTTTGGGCAGCTCTCCAATGAGAGTGGCAATATTTTTCTTTTCTACATTGGCATTTGCATCAAATTTACTTCCTGTAGCGGCATTTTCCGCTTCGCAATAATTCATCAGAAAGTTCATCCTATCTCGAATTTCGCGAGTTTCGGTGTGCTTTTGACGATAGAGCATGTAAGATTTGGCTACGGCAAAATACTTTTCCGCCATCAGCGCAACCTCCACCTGATTTTGAATCTCTTCAACCGTCATCCCATCTGAGATATGTAGGCGTGAGAGGATAGAGACGAAGTCATCTTGCGTAGCAAATGAGCCAACAGATATAAATGCTTTTGAAATGGCATTTTCAATTTTTTTGATGGAAAACGGAACTCGTTTCCCATCTCTTTTCACGATATAAATTTCTTTGTTACCCACCTTATTAGACTATTTAAAATTATTACTATTCTTCAAATTTCAGCAATACGGTAGTTACACCCTAATTTTTGAGGTGTTCCGGTACGATATGGTAGTCTAAAATGCTAACAGCTCCGTGAGTGAGAGTATTTGACCATTTTGGACTGTCCTTTAACCCGAAGACATCAAAAAGTATATTACACGCAAATTGGCAGGTCTTCTGACTTACTCCTGTCTCTGAACGCCTTCCCATCCGATTTAATCGCGACAGTGGCAAAAGGATTGTTCAGCACATTTATAGAGCTTACAGCAGCGGGAACTGTTGCCGACTTTCACGGCATTCCCTTTTCATCTTTATCCGAAATGAGTTTCGGACAAGAACCAAATGCGTCACAAATCTAACTTATTATATCAGTTAAAACAATAAAGGTTTTCAAAAGTTATCAACGCGATGTCCGGCCTTCTACAAAATAAGCACTTTATGTGCTCATCCATATATAGATACGTTGTTCGGAAAAATCCTATCAGTATTCTATCCCGATTCGGGCTTCTACGCCTTTGGTGTAATAATGTTTGATTTCTTTCATTTCGGTGACCAAATCAGCCACTTCGATTAATTCCGGTGCTGCATATCTGCCGGTAATGATGATTTCAGTTTCTGTTGGTTTTTGTGTGATGATATCAATCAACTCCTGAACTGAAAAAAGTCCGTAGTAAACGGCAATATTGGCTTCATCCAATACCACAATATCATATTTTCCGGAGAGGACGATCTCCTTAATTTCATGTAACCCTTGTTGTGCGGCATCAATATCTGCCTGTGTGGGATTTTTTTCTATAAAACAATTAAGTCCATACTGCTTTATTTTCACCATCGGCAGAAATTTCTCTATCGCTTTTACTTCAGAGTAGCGTTGTCCTTTTACGAATTGAGCTATAAATACTTTTTTACCTGCTCCTGCGGCTCTCAATGTGAGCCCAAGCGCTGCTGTGGTTTTTCCCTTACCGTTTCCGGTATAAACGTGAACATATCCTCTATTTTTCATTGTTTTCATAATACCACAAATTTAAACATTTTTAGTCGCTTCAACTTATAATTATATTCTTTAGTATATCGAAACCATTAATTAAAAAACCCTAACTGATCGCAATCAATTAGGGTTTTGCTTTCGTGTATTCGATAAAATGTGTCAACTAACGGTTGCTATCTCTTTTGGAGGTATTTTTTCGGCATTTCTTTTTACCGTTTTATACATGTTTCGTTGTGATTTCATCAAATTGGTCGATTGTAAAGCGATGTTTTTGGTTTCGTTCAAAATAGTCATGAACAAAATACTATTTCGAGTGCCGCATTCCTGTCTTTTAACCCTTTTGATTTGTTTTTTAGTCAAATCAGCACATTTCTCCAAAATTTCATCGCGTAACTCGCTAATCACAGAGAACTTGGAATAGTCGTTTTCATCCAGTTTCTTCATGAAAGTTTCGTACAATTTTGCTACGTGACTACTAAGTTCCTCCAGATCGGCTTCCTGCTCATCGTTAAAACCTTTGTGATTATTTTGGATGTATATCAAACTATCCGCAGTAATTACACGTAAAGCCTTCGTAATTTCGTAGGTGTAATCGACAATTTGAACATATTCCTGTTCAATGTCCAGCTCTTTCAGCGAAATGGTCTGAATGGTTGGAACTACTTCAAATGTGCGTTTATCCTTATATTTTTTGTATAATTCCTCGCTCTTTAAAGCGTTCTTTCGTAGCAGGCGCCGATCTTCGTCTTTAATAGCCTTGATGGTTTTGTCATAAATGCTGAGCAACGATTTGATAGACTCCCTAACTTCAGTGGTTGAAGTCTCGACAACTCCTGATTCATCTACCAGAATCTCTGCCTTGGCAGCTTCAGCTGATTTGCGTTTTTTGTGGAATTTAGAGGACTTGAAAAGAAGGAAAATAACCAACGCAAGCATTCCGAAAACGGCAATTTTTCCTCCAAATACAAGTATGGTAGCAACCAGTCCGGCTACCGTAAAAGCGACCAGTGCCGTTACAAACCATCCGCCGACAACTGTAAGAACTCCGGTAATACGATATACTGCGCTTTCACGTCCCCAAGCCCGGTCGGCAAGTGACGAACCCATGGCTACCATAAATGTCACGTAAGTAGTGGATAAAGGCAGTTTAAGCGAAGTGCCTAAAGCTATAAGCATAGCGGCAATAGTCAGGTTGACCGAGGCGCGAATTAAGTCAAAAGAGGCCCCGGGTTTTAAATTTTGTTCGGGCAGTACAAATCTGCTGTTTATTTTGTCTATAAAAGACTTAGGGAAGATTTTTTTGGCCGCCTTGTTGGAATTTACGCCCCAACGCACCAGTGCTCGTGATAGACTGGATGAGGAGAATCGCTCTAATCCCGCAGTTTGACGGCTTAAATTAACCTCGGTGTCAGTTACAGTACGTGCTTTTTTGGAAAACCATAATGCCAACACCATAACTCCGCCGGCCGCCAGTAGGATTAAAACATCTGCTTTCACGGGCCCTTTTAATGAATACATATAGAGGTTGTCAATTGACCCACCTGCAGCAACAACCTCTTTTGCGTGAAGATAAGAATCCAATCCGGCCAAAGGAGCACCAATGAAATTCACTAAATCGTTACCCGCAAAGGCCAAAGCTAAAGCCATTGTTCCAACCAGCACGATAATTTTCAATATGTTGACCCTAAATAATTGCAGTATGCCCATTATAATCGTCCATCCGGCAAAGGTTATCAAAAGTGTTTTTCCCATATTGGCCTCAATCAAAGCCAAGAACTCATCTACCACAAACGGACTGCCTCTCAATCCCTTGAATACAATAAAATAGGTCATTGCCGTAAGAGCAAAACCGCACCATATTGCCCCTAAATATTTAAACGGCTTTTTATAGTTGAAAGAAAAAATAAGTCTGGAGATATACATGATTACGCTACCGGCTACAAACGCGATAGCTACCGAAAGAAAAATTCCGGAAATAATAGCTAATGCTTTCCCGGAATTGATGTAATCGATCAAGTTACCTCCATTGTTTTGCCAAATAGTGAAAAGCGCAACGGCGACTCCCGCTCCCAACAGTTCGAAAACCAGCGATACAGAGGTAGAGGTGGGCAATCCGAGCGAGTTAAACACATCCAACAAAATCACATCGGTGAGCATGACGGCAAGGAATAGCATCATGATATTTTTGAATGTGAACATTTCGGGATGGAAAACACCGCTACGGGCAATTTCCATCATTCCGCTCGAAAAAAGTGTTCCCAACATTATACCTATGGAGGCAATTGTGAGAACCAACCACATAGGTGCTACCTTGGAACCGATACTTGAGTTGAGAAAATTAACGGCGTCGTTTGCAACGCCCACTGTTAAGTCTATTACTGCTAATCCCAGCAGAATGATTACAATAATTAGGTAAATAGGATCCATAAAGAATATTTCATCAACTTTTTGATACTAATAGATCAATATCAATTTTGAGAATTAACTGCAAAATTATTGAATTAATCCCTTAATAATTTTGTAATCTAAAAACTTAACAGAAATGTAACATCTTTCCGGTATGTGAAATAATTTCAAAATAGGGCTAAATAAAGAACTATTTGTCAAGTCTACACAGCTAGCGGCACAATATTTGTCATCTTTGCAGTATGCAAAACAATGAAATTTATTTAGTGACCGGAGCAACCGGCCACCTGGGAATTACAATAGTATCTCAGTTGATTGCTGACGGCAAAAAAGTCCGCGCACTGGCTCTGCCTGGTGATAAGTTGAATTCGCGCTTACCTTCTCAGGTTGAAGTTTGTTACGGAAACGTAGTGGACCCCTCCTCTTTGGAGGATTTTTTCCGTGTTGATCCTGATACTGATATCTATGTGATACATGCTGCCGGTATCGTGACTACTTCCCTGGAATACCAGCAAATCGTTTATGATGTCAACGTTAAGGGGACACAGAATATTACAGATGCAGCAATTAAGTACAATGCGACTAAGCTTGTCTACGTAAGTTCGGTCCATGCCATTCCGGAGCAACCCAAAGGAAAGATCACATATGAGGTCGATCATTTCGATAAGAATCTTGTTTATGGACAATACGCCCAAACCAAGGCTGAGGCGACTCAATATGTCCTGGATGCGGGGAAAAAGGGTCTGGATGTTACTGTCATACATCCAACAGGTATTTGCGGTCCCAATTCCCCCACCAATAATCACACAGCACAGTTGGTAATTACCTGTTGGCGCCGAAAGATGCCTTCAGGGGTAGTTGGAGGTTTTGATTTTGTGGATGTTCGCGATGTGGCTACAGGAATCATATCTGCCTGTAAGAAAGGGGGCAGGGGAGAATGTTATATACTGAGCAACCGCTATATATCCATTAAAGAATTTTTCAGGACTTTTAAAAACCTCACAGGTAAAAGACAACCCAGATTTATGGCACCAATGTGGCTGGTCAAAATTTTTATGCCTAGCTATAATTGCTTTTACAAGCTCAAAAAACGAACTCCACTATTTTCCACTCAATCGTTGCATATCTTGACAACAAACTCTCTATTTTCATCTGAAAAGGCCCGCAAAGTACTGAATTTTATTACAAGACCATTTAAAGAAACCCTCGCAGATACAATAAGATGGTTTAAAAAAGAGGGAGTCATTGCCTGAGCGGAAATTTAAGCTATTTTTCAGTCAAAATGATACTTGGTGACTCGTAAAAACACTTGTCATCAATCTGCATTCTTAGATATTGTTCTACTTCTTTTCTCTTGATAAGAACTATTCTTTCTTGATAAAAAACGGATGATTTCTCATTCTTGGCAATAAAATAGTGGAAGGTTTCACCCGGATTAATATTTTTGATAAATGAATATCCTATGACTGTTGGTTGCTCATCCAATAAGTTTTCAAACATCGCTTCAAGAAAAGAGAAGTCGCCTTTCCTCTTTTTAAAGTAATCGTGAATCAGCTCCGTATTTGTTCTCTCATTTATCGGTTCCAACGAGACCCAGGTTAAATAATCCTCGTCTGAATTATTTGTTATCCGGTAACTCTCTATTATTTCATTTTTATCGGTGATTCCATTGTAATAACTGACCTCAGCAGTCTCAATCTGAATCTGACGTTGAGGATCACATGCTGTAACAATCAGCAGCAAAGTCAAAAGGATTATATGGGCTCTTATTTTCATTTTTCTCCACCTCGCTCTTTGTAAAATTCAGAGGCATTATACCTACGTCCAATTTGAGTATGCTACACTTATTGATAGGAAAAATCGGCGCTACTCAAAATGTGGCAAATACGAATAGCAAACAAATTTGCTAATCATTTTTACTACTAGGATGGTTTATTTATAGTCGTCCTTATAAAACTCTATCCACACATCTTTCCTGATAAAACTCCGAGGTTTTGTGCCATTGAGGGTATGTTTTTTCGTTGGCGATGCGGTAACCGACACTGAAAAAGAGCTGTGCATCTTCGAGCAGTCCATCCAGTTTGTCGCGTTCGGGGACAAACTCGTCACATGGTTTGTGGTAAACATTTTTCCAATAATCGGCGATGATTTGAAGGGTTGCCTCTTTGCCAAGTTCGCGTTGATGGGTATAGCCCTTGGCAAATAGGAACGGAACTCCTTTTTTCATAAAAGGCAGCTGATCGGAGCGGAAAAACATGCCGTTTTCCGGATTCGGATCATTGGAAATATAACGACCTTGTTTTAGTGCCTCTTTTTCAAGATATTGATCCAATTCGGAATGCCCGAGTCCGGTCACGGTGACATCCTCAAATCTTCCCAGCATCAAGATCACATCGGAATTGAATCCGGCTACCGTTTTTTCCATCGGGAAAACGGGATTTTCCACATAATGGTAGCTTCCCAACAAACTGGACTCCTCTGCGGTAGGGATGAAGAACAATAGAGAGCGCTCCGTTTGCGGTTGCACCTTAAATTCCTCGGCAATAGCCAATACCCACGCCATAGCTGCGGCATTATCCGAGGCACCATTGTAGATGGAGTCCCCATCAACGGGGCGACCGATGCCCAAATGATCCCAATGCGCCACATATACAACCGCTTCATCGGGGGCAGTCGAACCTCTCAGCACTCCTGCTACATTGTGCGAAGTGCAGGGTTCCCAGGAATTGCGGAGACGAACATTTAGTTTTGCCTGGAGCTGAACGGGAGTAAAATCCCGGGTGACAGCAGTTTCTTTGAGTGAATCATAATCGTATCCGGAGCGAGCCAACAGATCGCGTACTGCAGATAAAGAGATCCAGCCGCGAACTTTGCACTGCGTCTCGCTTTGCGCCTCATCCTGCAGATAATATTCCGGATCCCTCGAGTGGCGGGAAGGCACAGCCCACGGATAACCGGAAGCCATATCTTCATGCACAATAATACATCCTGCGGCACCTTGGCGCTCCGCTTCTTCAAATTTATAGGTCCAGCGCCCATAATAGGTCATGGTTGTGCCGTTGAAAAGCGTGGAATCTTGCGTGAAAAATCCGGGGTCGTTGACCAACACCATGATTGTCTTCCCTTTGACATCGATTTTCTCGAAATCATTCCAATTATGTTCAGGTGCATCGATTCCAAAACCGACAAACACGATCTCGTTATTCGTTAGCGAAATTTCAGGGGCCAACACCGGACTCCATAGGCTGATTTCGGTCCCGTTTGTATATTGCAGCACTCCCTTTTTATCCTTGATAACCACCGGCTCGGATGGATCGGGGAGAATCTTGACTAAGGGCACTTCCTGTAAATAGCTCCCGCCAAAGGCCGGCTCCAGCCCAATTTCCTCCATTCGCGATTGCAGATAGCGGACGGCTCGCTCTCCACCGGCCGTACAGGGGGCACGCCCCTCCATATCATCGGCAGCCAATATTGCCAGATCGGTCGCCAGCATGGCGAGATTCATTTTTTTCGTATTTATAGAATTATTATTGCCACAACTCATCAAAAGGAGCAGCAGCACGAGTGAATAGAGAAAATGTTTCATGGGATTTGGGATTTTATCCTACAAATATAACCTTCGGGAAATTAATTCACAAATGGGAATGATGTCGCTACATGAGTTGAATCGCCGCGGATTTGCGGCCGCCGGAGTAGGAAACAGGTGTTGTTCTATTAATAATTTGGCTAAAAACCGCCACTTTTTTGATAGAAAAAGAAAGAAAAATGCGTTATCTATCGAAAAAATGACTACTTTTGCGGTATGAAAGAATTAAAGCAATTTGGCGTAATACCGGTAGATGTCGGAGTACTGGAGACTATTTTTGACTCTTATAAGCACCCTCAGAAGAAAATAACGAGTCTTGAACAAAAGGGTAGTTTGATAAGGTTAAAAAGGGGATTATATGTTGTTTCACCTACGGTTTCCGAGCAATTACTTTCAGTAGAATTAATCGCCAATCACCTTTATGGGCCCTCTTATGTCTCGATGCAATACGCACTCCGCTACTATGGACTTATTCCCGAAAGAGTCCATACGACAACTTCATTAACATTTAAGGCTTCCAAATTATACACAAACAGAGTAGGACGTTTTGAATACATTCATTGTGAGCTCGATTATTACTCAATCGGCATCCGTCAAGTTATTGAAGAAAATTATGCATATTTGATCGCTTCTCCCGAAAAAGCGTTATGTGATTTAATCGTTTATACGCCGGGATTGCGGCTTAGGTATGTAAAGAATATGGAGACTTATTTAGAGGAGGATATACGCTTTGATATGGAGGAATTTTATAAAATGGATCCAACTATTTTTGAGCAATGCGCAGCTGTGAGTAAGAAAAAAACCGAAATTAATAACTTAATAAAACTGTTAAAGCGATGAGTATATTTGATCAAATGTTGGCTCGGTATGAGGTAGGGAAGAAAAGTGAATTGACAAATGCCACATATGAAGTGATGCAGGAAATAACGCTTGCAGGGCTCTACCGTGGAGGATTTTTCAACAAAGCAGCCTTTTACGGCGGCACTTGTTTGCGAATTTTTCATGGATTGAAACGCTTTTCGGAAGACATGGATTTTTCACTGATGGCACCTGATGCTAATTTCAATCTCGAAGATTATTTTCCTTCAATTAGCGGATATGATAGTGTTTGAGTGAAAATAGGTTAAAACCGCCGCTTTTTTGATTTATAAGTAAGAATTAGCTTAACAGAAAAAGAGAAACTCTATCTTTTCATTATCTTTGTATATTCAATAACGAATCTATGTCAAAACGAATTAATTACGTCATATTAGAAATCAAGGACCAGTATTTAATAGAAGATAATCTGCGACCATGGATTATTGGCTTTAGTGGTGGAAAAGATTCAACTGCGCTTTTACAGTTAGTTTGGCTTGCATTGGAACAAATTCCTCAAGAGTTAAGAAAAAGAGAAATACATGTTATTTGCAATGACACTTTAGTTGAAAATCCAATCATCAAAGAGTACGTAGATGATGTGCTAAAAAAAATCGAACAAATCGCTGTACAGCGTGATATGCCTATTTCTGTAGAAAAAACTACTCCTCGTTTAGAAGATTCATTTTGGGTTAATGTTGTTGGTCGCGGTTATCCTGTCCCCAATAACTCGTTCCGTTGGTGTACTGATAAGTTGAAGATAAAACCAACATCACGATATATTGTTGAACAAGTCGATAAAAGCGGCGAAACTATTATTTTGGTTGGAACTCGAAGAGGAGAAAGTGCAAATCGTGCTAAAACAATAAAAAAACATGAAATTAGAGGAAGACGTTTAGCAAAACACCCAAGTCAAGCCAATGCCTTTGTGTATTCGCCAATTAAAGAACTTGAATTAGAAGAGGTTTGGTATATCATTAATGCAATGAGTTCACCATGGGGAGCTGACAATTCAAGGTTGTTTCAAATTTACGCTAATGCAAGTTCGGATGATTATGAATGTCCTACAATGGTCTCCGATGATAAACATCTCTCTTGCGGACAAAGCCGTTTTGGTTGTTGGACTTGTACAGTTGTAAAAGAAGATAGCTCACTTACTGCGCAAGTGGAGAATGGGGCAAAATGGCTAGAACCACTTTTGGATTTAAGAACAAGTATTTATGATGAACGTAACAGATCAGAGAATAGAGAAACAACAAGACGAAATGGCCAAATAGCCGTAACTGCAGATGGGCAAAATCAAGGAAATTACACAATTGAATATAGAGGAGAACTACTGAAACAAATTTTAGAAACCCAAAAACAAATTCAACAATTTGACCCCAAAATTGAGCTTATCAAGAACTCGGAACTAATTGCTATTCAGGTGGTTTGGCGTCGGGATTTGGCAATGCCGAATAAAGGTTATAAGGAAGTTACGACTTATAAAACCGTATCAGATATTTATAACGAAGTTTACAACAAGAAACTAGATATGAAAGTCCTAGATGAAAAAATGAAAAAAGAAATTGATTTGTTAAAATCAGTTTGTGATGATGATAGTTATGATTTCAACTTAATTCAAGAACTTCTCGAATTACAAAAACAAAAAGCACTTTTGAACCGCAAACGTGGGTTGAAAGATGAAATGGAACAGGTTATTGAAAAGTACCTCAAAAAAGAAATAGCATAATGTATATAAAGGAAGTAGAACTCAATAATTTTAGAATTTACAAAGGCGTAAATCGAATTTCTTTGTCACCTCAGGAGGATAAGAATATCGTCATCGTTAGTGGGCAAAACGGTTTTGGAAAGACAACATTTTTGATGTCACTTGTTTGGTGTCTGTACGGTAAGAATATGGAACAAGTTGATACAATGTATAAAAAAGAAATAGAGAATAAGGGTAATTATACAAAATATATTACGGATAGCATGAATCGCAAGTCTGCTGAAGAGGGCGAAATGGAGTTTTCAGTATCTATTTCTTTCTCAGGGGTTAATGTTCAGAATGTCTTGTGTGATGTTGTGGTAAAACGTAGTTACAATATTATGACAGCTACTTCCGACAAGGTGGAAGTTTTAATAAGTGGGCAGCCGCAAGAACTAATTGAAAATTTATCACAGGACAACCAGAAAGGTGAAGAGATTTTTATAAGGGAATTCATATTGCCGATTGCTATTGCAAAGTTTTTCTTTTTCGATGCTGAAAAAATTACTTCACTTGCTGAAATAACTCAAAAAGAGCAACGCAGAGAATTAAGTCGAGCATATTCTGAAGTACTGGGCATTCAAAAATATGAGATGCTAAAAGATAATCTCGAAGACAAATTAGATGAATACCGTAAAAAGTCGGCAAAAAAGGAAGACAAACAAAAATTGAATCAACTCGAAGCAGATATAAAAAATGTAGAACTTGAAATTGAAAATTGTGAAGCCCAGATCAATGATCTTATAGAAGAAATCAGATTGAAAAAACACGAATCTGACGATATCTCTTTAAAACTTGTAAAAGCAGGAGATACAATGAGCCTAGAGGAACTTTTGAGTTTACGAGATGAGAAAAATAATTTGGAAGAACAAAAATTCACACTACAAGAACAACTTAAAGAAACTTTTGATTTTATACCTTTTGCATTAGCTGGTGAAACTTTGGCTAATGTGGCGGAGCAAATAGAGAATGAAAGAGTTTTATCAGAACAAAAATACAAGCAAGATGATGTAAAGGAAAAAATCACAAAAATCCGTCAAGATATCGAATCTGAAAAACAAACACTAAGCTTTGTTCCAGATGTTAAAACAGCTGACTTCTATATCCAACAATTTGAGAGATTAGTAAGAAAATATTTCTATTCAGATGTGCAAGAATTTGACGAGAATATGAAAGTCTTGCATGATTTTTCAGCAAATCAGTATAATGAAGTTAATCAATTAATTTCGTCGATAAAAAACAATTTCAAATTTAAATTTGAAAGCTTGAATAATGAATATTCACATATTAAAAATCAGATAGATTCTATAAACCGTAAAATTAGAGATGCGGAAAAGAGCGCACAAGATGTACACATTGCTGACTTAAGAAATAAAAAGGAAAAATTAGACAAACAGACTAGTGAAAAAGATCGAGAAATAGGTTCGCTAAATCAAAAAATTGATGATTTGAGGGAGGCTTTGAAAAAATATAGGCAAGATCAAACAGCAATAAGGAAACAAATAGATGATTCTGCTCAGTATTCTGAAAAAGAGCAAAAAACAAAACAATTGATAAAAACTCTAGAAGAATTTATTTTAAAATTTAAGCAACAAAAAAAGGAATCATTACAAACTAAAATGCTTGATTCGTTACAGAAACTTTTGCACAAAAAGAATTTTATACAGCAGGTTGATGTTGATATACTTACAAGTGAAGACATTGATATTGTTCTATATGACGAGGCAAATAGAGAAATTGATAAAAGTGGGCTTTCTATGGGAGAAAGGCAATTATATGCTTCAGCCTTATTGAGTTCACTTGTTTCTGAATCTGAAATTGATTTTCCTGTTTTTATAGATTCGCCAATGCAAAAGTTTGATAATCAACACTCAGAGAATATAATCAGACATTTTTACCCAAATGTTGCTAAACAAGTTGTGATTTTCCCTTTGCTGCACAAAGAGTTGACTGAAAATGAATTCCAATTATTGCAGTCAAATGTATGTAGAACTTTTTTAATTAATAATACTTCACCCTATAGTTCAGAGTTTCTCGAAACCGAACCAGATGAGTTTTTTACTAAATATAATCAGGTTAGCAATGCAAATTAATATAAAAACTTCTGAAAAAAGTCAGGAAATAATTCGCCGTTTAACCCCAAAACTTGGTAATCGAACACCTGAAAATGTAATTGCCAGAATTGCATTGACTTATTCTTTGCAAAAAGGAATGAAATTTAATATTAACCAAACGTTTGGACAAACCGATTCAAAAGGAAAAGAGTATAAAGATCATATTCTGTTTGATTCTCAATATCGTGACTTTTATATTGCTTTGATTTGTCAGCATTATGAAATTTATAAGACGGACGAAAATATTCCAAAATATGTAAAACTTCACATAGATAATGGTCTCGAACTATTAGATAAGATTTTTGATTCAAGTGAGTACACCTTTTTTGATTTTCTAAACGAGCATATTGATAAAGGGACGCGTCACCTTGTAGATATTGAAGTTTCTGCTGATCATGTTAGGAATGCCCATCAAAACATAGAAAAATCATATTTTTCTAACATAATTAAGATAGAAGTCGGAAAAACTATTGATACAAATGAACCTGTATATCTGAGTATCAATGATAATACAAAATATAACAATTGTCATATTGCTGTTGCAGGAAATTCGGGTACTGGGAAAACACAGTTTGCCCTTGATTTTATTCGCCAAATTTATGAACAGTCCAATGGACATGTCAACTATATTTATTTGGATTTCAAAGGGTTAAAACAGGATGATCTAAAAAGGTATGAAAGGTTTTTTAATGACACAGAAACAGAATTTGTTGATGTTCCCAAAACACAATTTCCTGTAAATCCACTTACTTTTATTGATAATGTTAATGAAAGTGATAAGAATATGGGAATTGATAAATTTGTAGATATTGTTTGTAAGTATTCCAATATAGGAATAAAGCAAAGAGGGAAACTTAGAGAGGCAACTTCGGAAGCATTTATTGAACAATTAGGTGGAACATATCCGACTATCACACGAGTTAACGAAATATTACAAGATATTTACGATAAGCAGGATACATTAACGGAAATAATGAATGATTTAAGCCGGTATAAGATTTTTTTGGAAGACCGCAAAAATGAATCCAATTTTTTAAATAAAAACATCTATTTGTCACTTTCAGGCGACCTGCCGACTTCTGTCCGCTTTACATCTCTGTTTTTAATAATAAACTATATTTATAATACGTTTATGAATATGGATAATAGCCCGAGTGAAAATAATATAAAATCATTACGTTATGTGATTTTAATTGACGAAGCACATGTTCTTTTCAAGGAAAAAAAATATGAAGAAATTTTAGAGAAAATGTTACGAGAAATTCGCTCAAAAGGTGTTTCAATTGTATTGTTGTCACAAGGGATCGAAGAATATAACCAAAAAGGTTTTGATTTTTCCTCAATGTGCGAGATTGCCTTTTTATTAGATATAAAAGATAAAAATAATACAAAAGCAATGGAAAAATTCCTTGGATTATCGGGCAAGGATACAAAAATCATTGTTCAAAGTATGTCGAAAATTCAGAAAGGACAAGCAATTTCAAATATAAAGGAATTTGATAAGGCAAAACTTTTCAAAGTAAATCAGTATTGGGAACGAAATATAATTTAGTGACTATGGCTAATGTAGAACACAAAAGAATACCTGTTGTGAATTTAGTGTTGGATTCAAAAAATCCACGTCTACCTAAATCCATGAGCAATAAAAGTGAAAAAGAAATTATTAATTTTCTTTTGTCCGATGCCTCTTTAATAGAACTAATGCTCGCCATTGGCAAAAATGGTTTTTTTGAGGGAGAGCAACTTTTAGTTGTGCCTGATGGGGCAGACAGGTACTTAGTTGTTGAAGGGAATCGCCGATTATCGGCAGTCAAGCTACTTCATAATCCAGAGCTTGGAGAGGTTTATAAAAGCAAAATAGAACAAGTGATTAGAGAAGCCGAACATAAACCAACTACTTTACCATGCTTAATATTTAAAGAAAAAGACGATATATTAAAGTATCTTGGCTATAGACACATAACTGGTATAAAATCGTGGAAGTTATTGGAAAAAGCACGTTATTTAACACAACTGAAGAATGATTATTTTCCCTCAGACTCTATCTCTTCTGCAAGTAGAGAAATAGCGAAAATGATAGGTAGTCGCAAAGACTATGTTATTCGGATTCTGGCAGGATATAAGCTCTATGAGATAATTGAAAACAATGGTTTTTATAGGATAAGTGGATTGGATGACACTACGTTCTATTTTAACTATTTAGCGGATAGCTTGAGTCGATCAAATATTGCACAAATTCTTGGCGTTGATTTAAAAGAAGACAACCCTGTGGACAATATTCAGTTTAATAACCTAGAGGAATGGACTAATTGGTTATTCAATAAAGATTTACGAAATAAAATAATAGGAGATAGTGAAAACTTAAATGCCCTGAACAAAGTTTTAGCATCGCCTGATGCCTTGAAGGCTTTTAGAGATGGTGAAAATCTTTTTATTGCAATTGAATTTACGGATGAGTTTGATATTCAATTTGAAAATGCAGTAAAAAATGCAATTACTCAAATGGAAAAAGCCGATTTATTAACTGTTAAAACAAAGCATTTTTATGCTAGCTTAGATAGTGACTTGAATGAAATAAACAGACGAATAAAAAAAATCAAATTAGCAAAGGAGCTCAGAGATGACGAATTTTGATAAAAGGATGCAAGAACAATTCAAGACATTAACAATTAAAACACCCAGTTCTGCAAAATACAAAAATCAATACTATGCTGACTATATTGAGTTGGTTTGCCTTGTTACATCTGATTTTGTTTCTCAAGCAGATATTAGGGATAGACTTTTTGATGAAGGTGATAGGATTGAGATTGAAAGCCCAAAAGATGGTGCGAATGGTTCACTTGATTCTCAAATAAATGATAAGGCCGAAAGATATGTAAACACATATTTTGACTACTTAGTGAAAAGAAAGACAATTTATGGCATTTATTATCCATTTATATTTGATGACAAAAAAGGGATTAAAGTTATTGACAAATTAAAACTTTCAGAACAACAGAAATTATATATATATTTATTGATTGCTTCTTCTTTAAATTCATTTAGAAAGCTTCAACAATTTATTACTGATGACTTTGAAAAATTGTCGGAATTAGTTTTAAAAGCGTATTTGCCCAAAAATGCAAAAGTTGTTGGTTTTGGGAACAGTTCTCCATATTCGGGCAATGCAAAAGAGAAGAATAGAAAATTGGGGAAAGACATTAATGTTTATGATTTTGATGATAGAGTTATTAATTTGATTTCGAATCACAACACAAAAGAAAAGGGACTTGATGTTGTTGGATGGATACCATTTGAGGATAACAACCCCAATACTATTATTATCTTTGGGCAATGTGCATGTGGAAAAGATTGGTTTGGGAAACAAGTAGATACAAAACGTTATGATAAGTTTTACAGACATTATCTTACACCTTTTCTACATGCAATGTTTTATCCTGAAGATTTTGACAATTGTGATGGGTTATTCAATCTAGATCTTGATTTAATTGATAATATAGTTTTTGAAAGAAGAAGGTTGTTGAATTTGGCTGACAAAAACACGTTGGGAAATTTAAGATATTCAAAGCAAATAGTAGAGAAATGTCTGAATTATGAGGAGGACGTAGTGTAAAGTCAATCTAATTCATTGTCCCTTGAAAAGATGATATCAATAAAAAATTAAATGTTAAAAGGCTATAAAACAAACCAAGATCTCATGCTAAATGATTTGACCACCTCAATTGTGTCACCATCGGCGACACTTTTTGATAGTCCCTAAAAGGCTCTTTGAAGTGTTTTTCAATAATTCAATCCAAATGCCCAGAGTGGGATGACGTTGAGGTAGCCAAATTCGATATCATCTTTTACTATGAATGATTTGCCGTCATTTTTTATCTGATGCTGTTGTTTCTTTTTGCCGCCTACTTCAAATGTGTATTCATTTACTATAAAGTCGGCTTTTTTGGCTGACATAACTTCATTTTTCAGGCGCATCTGGTTTAAGAAAAATGTTTCTCTGATATTTCCTTTCTCCGATTTGTCGCCGACCAAGTTATAAATGATGTTGGTGTTGTCCAGATAGACTTTATCGACTTTTCCCAACCCACGGATGCCGCCTGTTTCATCGCGAAGTTGTGCTATAAGTCCGGCTTGTTCCATATATAGGAAATAATCGGTAAGGGAGTTTCTGCTCACACCTATCATTTCAGCTATTTTAGTGAAATTAGGCTTAAAAGGGACGCTTTCCGCAATGATGGAAAGCAAGCGTTTTAATTTTCGCGCAGTTCCTACATTGAGTTTGGCATATTGTGGAATATCCGTCTCCAATGTCTGTACTATAACTTGTCCCAAGCGTATGTGAACCTCGTTTTCAATTCCGAAAGGATAATATCCGCGTTTCAAATACTCCTTGAAGAGTGGTAGGGGATGCTCTATTTCGGGGAGTTTTACTTCATTGTTGATGATTTGCTTTAACGAATATACCGACACTTCATAGCCGTGAAATAGTTTTAGATATTCACGAAATGAAAGTCCTTGTAATTGATAAATGATGGCACGGCGGCTTAGGTCTGCAGTGCCTTTAAGTATGTCCAATATGGAGGAACCCGTAAATACAACTTTTAATCTCGGGTAGGAGTCGTAAATATTTTTTAATTCTTGAGACCAATTGGCGTATTTATGAATTTCATCGATAAAGAGATATTCGCCTGCATTTTTATAAAACTCATCAGCCAAA
>Ga0255346_1001907_pt1 | contig 27634 bp, 22 predicted proteins | sample wastewater_treat_FD_194410 | JGI IMG/M metagenome (GOLD analysis project Ga0255346, IMG submission 194410) | Wastewater microbial communities from Lulu Island WWTP, Vancouver, Canada - plant22 | ecosystem: Engineered > WWTP > Wastewater > Unclassified | place: Canada: Vancouver, British Columbia...
ACGGCTGATGCCCACCTGCTCGGCAATCTGCGCCGCACTGAATTGGCCCGTGGCCGCTAGCCGCATGGCCAGGAGCCGTTGTTGGGTTTTGACGTCTTGGCAACCCGGCAGCGCCGCCGCCACGGCTGGCGCCAGGTCGGGCCGGTTCAGATGAAATCGCTTCGGCATAACCTGACTTGCCATGCCCTCCAACAAAATGCAACTACAAACAAGAAATGGTATAAACACCGTGAAGGCACTCAAAGCCTTGAAGGCGGAAAACGCCCGGCTCAAGCGGCTGGTGGCCGACCTATCCTTGGACCAGGTGGCGCTCAAGGAGTTGCTGGAGGGAAAATGGTAGGCCCGGCGCGGAAACGCGAGGCGGTGGGACATCTTCAGGCGGCCCTGGAGATGAGCCAGCGTCGGGTCTGCAACGTGGTGGGACAGCCGCGGGCCACCCAGCGGCACCGGTCCCAGCCCGACGCGGCGGAACGGCGGTTGCGCGAACGGCTCCATGCGTTCAGCCGGCAACGGCCGCGCGCGGGCTATCGCACGGCCTGCGGGCAACTGCGCCAGGAAGGGCTGCGGGTGAACGTCAAGCGGGTGCAACGGTTGTGGCGGGAGGAAGGGCTGAAAGTGCCGCGAAAACAGTGCAAGCAGCGACGGCTGGGCATCAGCGCCAACGGCAGCCAACGGCGGGTGACCACGCGGCCGAACGAAGTGTGGAGCTACGATTTTGTGAGCGACCAGACGAGCGACGGGCGGCGGTTGAGGTTTTTGTGCGTGGTGGACGAGTTTACGCGGGAATGTCTGGCGCTGGTCGTGCGGCGGAGTTTCCGGGCCCAGGACGTGATTGGGGTGCTGGCGGAACTGATGGCGCAGCGGGGAGTGCCGGCGCATCTGCGCAGTGACAACGGGCCTGAATTGGTGGCCCAGGCGGTGCAGGCGTGGCTGAAAGCCAACGCCATCGGGGCGCTGTATATTGCGCCGGGGAGTCCGTGGGAGAACGCGTATGGGGAATCGTTCAACAGCCGGTTGCGGGACGAGCATTTGGACCGCGAGGAATTTGCCTCCCTGTTGGAGGCCCAAGTTCTGGCCGCCGGGTGGCGGCGGGACGACAACGAAGCGAGGCCGCCCTCGGCGCTGGCGTATCTGGCGCCGGCGGTCTTCGCGGCGCGCGGGCGCGCTTCGGTCGGGGCTACGCTCCTCCCTGCGCTCGCCCGCGCGGAAACCCTGAAACCATGAACCAAAACTCTCATTGCATCTGGATTAACAATTGGGGGCTTGCCAAAGGTGGGTCAGTGTAAAACTGGAACTGTTACACCACACTAGGTGGCAACTCGGAAGGGGGTTTCCTTTGTCGAACTGATCAGTTCGCGACTGGACCGGACCTTTGTTAGCGTACTGCAAAAATGGCGGGACCGCTTTTTAGCAATTTACAGATCCCGCTCAAAATAACCGCCCGATGCGTTTTGCAGTCACACCTTGAGCCAAACCATTCAAACCCGCCCACCCACTACGGACCAATAATTCCGTCAGAGCGAGTGCCCACCGGGCTGCCTCCGCAGAAAATCGTCGTTTGCGAGTTGCTGATAATCCCCTTCCTTCAGCAAGTCCAACATGATGCGCTGCAGTTGATGGGGAGACCAAGCAGGCAAGCTGATTCACGACTCTTTCCGGAAAAAAATATGGGGAGGCCGTCAATCGGGAAAAACGGCCTCCCCTGGTGATGCTTTGCTGTTCCTGAGCCGCCACACTGCCGGTTTTTGAAACAACAAGTTTTGAGTTTCGCGGACGAAACTCGCACGGGCTTTTCCTACGCGAAAGTCATGCCAGAATAAAAAAAAATTTACTTCGTATCTGTAACTCGCTGAAAATGAGCTAAATACAGCTCTGTATTATTTTACTACATTGATCCGGATTTTTTGAAAGTGTAAAGCGGAGCTTCACTTTATCCAGCGAATCGGCAATTTTAAGGATCAATTCTTGCGCAACTATTTTTCAATCAACGACTTACACAATCAATCGTCCGGATTCATAAAACTGTAAACTCCAGCGACACTTTGCCGTCGGTTTTACAAATCAGCCACCCTTCTAACCACATCTATTTTTCTTATTTCAATTCGGACAAAATCTGTTTCGATTCAGCGGCGAGCGGCGAATTCGGGGCCAACGACAACGCTTTGGTGAGGGTTGCCTTGCTTTCCCTTTGTTTCATCCGGTATTGGGCGATCCCCAGTTGATGCAACAATTCACCGTCTTGCGGAAAAGCCGGCGCGCTTTCCTGCAGCAGTTGGACGGCGCGGGCGAATTCCCCCCGTTGATACGAGAGCCGGCCCAGCAACCGGGCGATCTCCGGATCTTTGGGGAAGGCAGTGCGGGCTTTGGTGGCCTGTTCATAGGCCGCCGCCGGATCATTCAAATGATCGCTCAACAGCAGCGCCAACGGTTTATGCGCTGGAGTGAACAAGGGATACCGTTTCAAGACCTGTTCGTAAGCTTTCCGGGCTTCCGGATATTTGCCCTGCTGTTCCAAGAGTCGCGCGCTGGCCAGCAACGCGGGAACATGATCGGGCTCCTGCTTCAACCGCTCAGTAATCCGGCTGGCGTTGGCGGCGATTTCCTGCGGGCGATTCAGCAACGCAATCCATGCCTCAAAATCACGAACGGCGGCCGCCCGGGTGGCGGACGGGTGAAGCGTGGAGACTTTTTGCAGCGTGGCTTGGGCGGTGTCCACCTGTCCCAGCGCAAAAGCCGCGCGGGCATAATCCCATTGTGCCTCGGGATCGTCGGCCCGGCCCCGAGCGGCTTCTTGGAGCAATCCAAACGCCCATTGGAAATCAGCAGCGTTTTGGGCGGAGTCCAGCGCCAGCCGGCCCAAGGTATGGCCGATTTTGGGATCATTGGGTTCCAACGTCCGCGCCCGGCGGGCCAGCGTGAATGCCTGTTGGGGTTTGTTCAGGTGGGTGGCGTAGAGTTGGGCCAGTTTTACGATGGCCGGCACAAAGTTGGTGTTTTGTTGCAAGGCCTTTTCGTAGCCGGCGGCGGCGCGCGGCCAATCCGCATTGCGCTCCGCCACCGCCGCCAGTTTGGCTTGGAGGATCGGGTCCTCCGCCAAGGACGCCCCCAAACGTTCCAGCGCTTTGACTGCGGCGGCGTCCGCCGTGGCGGGATCGGTTTCTAGGATGCGCAACCGCTCGGCCGCCGGAGATTTCCAAGCGGCGTCCGGAGGGGCCAGTTGCACGGCGCTTTGCAAGGCCACGCGGGCCGCCGCCTCCTCACCCAGCATGTAGTGCGTCATGCCCAAGTGATAGAGGACCTCGGGTTGATCCGGCATCTGCCGGGCGCATTCCTGAATCAAGACCAGCGCGCGGGGATACTCCTTACGATGATAAAGAATCCAGCCAAAGGTATCGGCGGTAAAGGGATCGTTGGGCATCAATTCACGCGCCCGACTGCCGAGTTCATACGCCCGCTTCAGATCCCCCAATCGTTCGGAATACAGGTAGGCGAGGTTATTCAGGCCCGGGACATAATTGGGGTCCGCCTGCAGCAGTTTCTCATAAGCGTCCCGCGCGGCCACATAATTGGAGTTGGCACTGTGCAACAGGCCGAGTTGCAACCAGGCGGCGACATCATTGGTGTTGCGGGCCACGATTTCATCGAACTGTTTCAACGCGGCGGCATGTTTGTTCCCCAGCACATAAGTGCGCGCCAACAACGCATTGACGGCGCTGGAGGTCGGATTGAGTTCCCGCGCCCGGAGCAAGGTGCTTTCCGCGGCGGGCAGGTTGGTTTGCGCGAGATACACGCGGGCCAGCAACAAATGCGGCATCGCGTTGGTGGGCTCCCGCGTGATCTCCGCTTGCACCCGCTGGGCCGCCGCGGCAAAGCGTCCTTCACTGAGGTCCAGATTGACCAACTGTTCCAAGGCGGCGGTGAACTGCGGGGCGAATTGAAGGGCTTGTTCAAAGCTGCGGCGGGCTTCCGCGGTTTTCCCCTCCTGTCCCAAAACCAAACCGCGTAAGAAAGCCGGCTGGGGATTGGTGGGGAACCGCCGGCTCAGGTCGTCATAAATCTTCAACGCCGCTTCCGGCTGACGGGCGGCGCGATGGGCGGCGGCCAGCAACAAGCGGGCGTCAACGCGTCCGGGTTGCTTGCCGACCAGTCGCGTGAGGCTGGTGATGGCGGCGCCCGGGTTGCCGCGGCGCAGATCCAGCTCCGCCAGCAACAGCGTGGCCTCAGTCATATCCGGCGCGAGGGTCAACGCTTCATTGAGACCTTGCACGGCGCCGGGCAGATCATTTTGCGCCAGCCGGGCAATGGCCATCTGATAATGAACCTGCGGGACGCGCGGAAAGGCCTTGGCCGCCCGTTCCAAAGCCAGCACAGCTTTGTCCGGCTGATTTTGGGCGAGATGCAGCCGCGCCTGCAAGAACAGGGCTTCCAAGTGCGCGGGTTCCCGCAATAGCAACAGCTTCAGATTGGCTTCGGCCTCCTGATACCGTTGCTCAGCCAAATCCAAGGAGGCCAGCCGCAACAAGGCGGGCAGGAAATCCGGCGCCTTTTGCTTGATCTCCTCCAACTGCTTCCGGGCGGTCGCAGCGTCACCGGTGTTTGCATAATAGTCGGCGAGCCGGATGCGATAGGGCGAACGCCACGGCGCGTCTGCCGCCGCTGCGGTGAACGCGGCCAGGGCATTGGTTGGATCGTTGCGCAGCAGGGCCAGGTTGCCGAGCAGGGAATGGGCCACCCGCGATTGCGGGTCCAGCGCCAGCGCCTGACGCAACGCGGCCTCGGCGGCGGGCAATTCGCGTTGCCGCAGATGCAACGCCCCCTGCGCGAGATGCCAGCCCGCCGTCTGACCCGCCACGGGTTGCAACCGGGCCAGTTGTTGTGCCGCGTCCCGAAGATGGTTCGTGGAAACGCTGCTATCCACCAACAACATCAGGGCGGCCTCATTGGTGGGTTCTTGGGTCAGCAACCAGATCGCTTCATCCCGGGCTTCCAATCCCTGGCCGCCCGCCAACTGCATCGTCGCCAGTTTGATCCGCACCTCAAGGTTGTCCGGATCCGCCCGCCGCGCGTCGTTCAACAGGGCGTAGGCGCGGATTACCCGCCCTTGCTCAAACGCCATGAATCCCAGTTGACGGAGCGCCACTTGGTTGGTGCGGTCTAAGCGCAATACGTGCAGGTATTCGATTTCGGCGCGGTCGAAGTCGCCCGCTTCGAACTGCGCTTCGGCCCGTTGAAGGTGCCGGGCTTTTTTGGATGCTTTTGAGCAGCCAACAGTCAGAAACCCGGACAAACACAGGGTTACCAAGAGGGACGCGAGAATACGATTCATAAGCCAATTCAAAAATAAAATTCCAAAAATCGGAAGCGGAAAATTAAGCGGCCCGATTCAATCATTGGTGCCCGCTGGACGGCGATTGGAGATTCATCATCAACTGGACGTGCCCGGCTCGGGCGGGGCGGCGGTTGTGCGGACGGACGCGGCCCGCCGTTGCCCGCGTTCGCTCCAGTGCAATCCGAGCAGCAGCAGGAAGAAGGGAATCAACGACAGCGCAAAAAACAGGGGGCCGCCCTGCCGGTGAATGATCGAGTCAATCATGCTGGGACTGATGTGAACACACAGCCAGGCAATGACGTAGATGCGGAAACCGTTCCGCACGATCCCAAGGGGAATCACCACCAACGCCAGCAGCACCCGGCGCCACGATGAACGCAGGAACATGTGCCCGGCCAGCAGGCTGGTGATGAAAAGCACCAGGCTCGAACGGATGCCGCTGCATTCTTGCGCCACTTGCAGCGTGATCCCGGGAAGCTGAAAAGTCAGGCCCGTCCGGAACACTGTGCTGCCGGTGATGGCAAACAGCAAAGCAGCCGCCTCCGCCGAGGTATATTGAAAGAAAACTTCGAGGGCGTTCTCCCACGCCGTCGGCAGGGGCACCAGGAACACCAGGAACAAGGTGGCAAACAGATGCGCCCGCAACCAGCGTCCACCCAACAGCAGCAACGCTCCCGACCAAAACAGGCAGAGATAAGTGAACGTGGTCAGTGCCAAATAATCATTGGGTGGCCAAGTCGCGGGAGGGCTCGCGGGAAAGAGCCAAGCCCGGAGCGCCACCAAGCCGACCGCCAACGGCAGCACCGCCAGCGCGGGAGAACTGCCGGCCCGGGGACGGGACGTGTGCCGTTGCAGCCAGATCAGATAAACCGAAATAAACGGAATCAAAAGGGCATGTGAATGCAGCGGCGTATGCAGCGCATAACGGATCAATCCGACGAGCGGCTGAATGAACACCAGGCTCAAGCCCGCGGTAAATCCGAGGAACCCGAGAAAACGTTTGCGCTCCGCAGCCGGTGCCGTGTCCGGCACCGGGGCGTTACGCGCCTCCGCCGTCGCCACGCGCGACGGGGAATCCGGCGGGGAAGTGATGGTGGACATGATAGAAATCGGGGATTGTGTGCGTTTCCTTGAATCCGCTGGTTTACTTCTCAACCAGCGCCCTCACTCCGGTCTTCCTCTGAACCTCCCGCTTAACGCGGGGAGACGGGCAGCCATCTTACCAATAGTCGCCGCCGCTAATTACCTGAAATCCCAATCCGCCGATGACGCGGATTGCCCAGATTTTTTCCGGTTTTCCATCTGTGTAGATCGGCGAAATCTGCGGACCCCAGCATTGATGAGATGGCTTCTACGCCTTCCAAACCTGACCCGGGGCGGTCTCGACCCCGGCCATGGCATTGCGCGTATCCACAATACACGGCGCCCACGCCGCCAGTTCGGTGTAATTCACACACGCATGATTGGTGGCGATCAGGACCAGATCAAATCCGGAGATGGTTTCACGATTCCAAGCCACGGATTTCACGCCGGCCCAATGCGGATGTTCGCGGGTGGGGCGGATGACCGGCACATGCGGATCATAATAGGCGACCTCCGCCCCGCGTTGCTTGAGTTGATCCATCAACACGTAACTGGGTGACTCGCGTTCATCGTCCACGTTCGGTTTGTAGGCCAGGCCGAGCACCAGAATCTTGGCTCCGTTGATCGCTTGCTTGCGCGCGTTCAACGCGTCCGCGACCCCATGCACCACATGTTCCGGCATGGCGGTGTTGATCTCACCGGCCAGCTCAATGAATTTGGTTTGCAAACCGTATTCGCGCGCTTTCCAGGTCAGGTAAAAGGGATCAATGGGAATGCAATGCCCGCCCAACCCCGGCCCCGGATAAAATGCCATGTAACCGAACGGTTTGGTTTTGGCCGCCTGAATCACTTCCCAAATGTCAATGCCCATCGCCGCATAGACGCGCTTGAGTTCGTTCACCAGCGCGATGTTGACACTGCGAAAGATATTTTCCATGAGCTTGGTGGCCTCCGCCGCCCGACAGGAAGACACCGGCACAATCGTCTGGATGGCCCGTCCGTAAAGCGCCCGCGCCCGTTCGAGACAGGCGGGGGTGTACCCGCCCACCACCTTGGGAATGATCGAGACTTTGCTGTCCGGATTCCCCGGATCTTCGCGTTCCGGGGAAAACGCCAGATGAAATCCTTCGCCCGCCTTCAGCCCGGACTCCTGTTCCAGCACCGCGCGCAGGTCCTCATCTGTGGTGCCGGGATAGGTGGTGGATTCCAGAACCACCAGCTTGGCCGGGGAAGGTTGCGCCCCGTTCCCGCGGAGATACGGTGCAATCGTCCGTCCCGTGCCGAGGATATACGAAATGTCCGGCTCGCGATTCCGGTTCAACGGCGTGGGCACGCAGATGATCACCGCGTCCACCTCGCGCACCCGGCTGAAATCCGCGGCCGCGGCAAAGCGCCCCGCCCGGAGCTGCTCCGCGATGTGTTCGGATTCAATGTGTTTGATGTAACTCCGCCCCGCATTGAGGGACTCCACTTTGGCGGGATCAATATCCAGCCCCAACACCGAGACACCCGAACGGGCGAACTGCAGCGACAACGGTAACCCAACGTAACCGAGACCAATAATGGCAATTTTCATATCAATAAAAAGAAGGGGAGGGGAAATGCTGAACTCCGAAGACGGAGAGACGCGCGCGGAACGCCGCACTCATTTTTTCTCACGGATGAACGTAGATGAATACGGATCAGAGGGGAAAATCGGAATAGAAGCAAAAAGCCGTTTTCGTAGTAATACTCTCAGGATAAACGAGTTATGCAGTGGACAAAAAGTGTAAGCCACACCGACGTTTTTTCGTATAAAAACAACCTGGTTCGCGAAGTTTCGCAAACTCCAGGCATCCCGCTGGACAGAAACCACCCGGTGCTGCCGAACCGTTCAGCCGGGACTTAAAGCGCGAAAAAGCCAGCGACCCAACGGACGGCAGCGACTACTCACATTCGCCATCCCGCGCAGAACCGGATTCAAAACCAACAGTTGCGCCGGCGGCAGCAGCTTGGGTTGCGCGCCCAAACGAAGGTTGAAGGTATGCCGACTCTGCTGTTGCGCTGGCGTGGGCGATCGTCCGGCCAACAGCGTCTCGGCCAATGGCCGGTCCAAAGCCCCAAAATCCACAAACCGATAACCCTGATCCGCCGCCCGGCGTAAAGCCGCCACATTCAAGAGGCAATTCGCGTGACGGGCGGCTTCTTGCGAATTCCATCCTTTTTTCCAAAACGTGCAACGCGGGCCAAACCCGATCAGAAACAAGCTGGCGACCGCTTCTTCCTGGACTTGGGCAAAGCCGATCTGAATCCGTCCCGGAAAGGCGTCCCAGAGCGCTTCCAAGATTTCCACCCGCCCCGGATTGGGTGTGGTGTTTTGCCGGCGACAACTACCCCGCATCAACTCAAAAAATAAGGGCAGATCAGCGCGCGTCCCCCATCGCACAGTCACCCCCCGTTTGACAGCCTGGCGCGCTTCCTGCCGGGTGCGACGATTCATCCGCGCCTCGAAAGCGGCCGGACCGCCGCGGAGATCCACCAACGCCGTGGCGCTGATCACCCCCGGCAGAGGCAGAGCCGAAAATCCCTGCCGACACAAGTCGGCAGCGCTAATGCGGCTCTCGTCGGGCGGTTGTACCACCAGGGCCCGCAACCCCAGTTGCCGGGCGGCTTGGCGAAGATGCGTTAAGGCCGTGGCAATGGCGGCGGGCGATTCCTCCGCCAATACCGGGCCTTTGCTGACGTAGCCCACCCGGCCAAAGCGCGTCTCTTTCCACAGAATTTGCGCGCCCCATGATGGGCCCGTTTCCGCCGCCAACCCCAAACGCAGGGCCTGCCAGCCTTCCTCCGCCTTGACCCGGGCCCAACCGCTGGCCTGCTGGAACTGCCCGCGCGGCGTGGATTCCAGAAACGCATCCCAAGCGTGAACCGGAGGGATCATCATCGCCCAGCGTTTCCCACCGGGAGCTCGCCGCACAGGCGCGCCCAGGCCCCCGGCGCGCAACAGCGCAACGTCAGAGCCAGACCGGGATGAATCCGCAGGACCGCCGGGACGCTGACCTGCTGGAAACCACGGTAGAGATAAAAGCGATCATGGCCGCCCTCGCCTTTGAACATGGTGGCAAAAACCCGGCACACCCCCGCAGCGTCAGCCGCCGCCTGTCGGACGGTATGCAGCACCAGGTCCGCGCCGCCCAACTTGAGCACCTCGTTGGCGGCAAAGAACGCGGCAAAAAAAACCGTATCTTCCACTCGAAAAGAAATGCTGACCCCGCGCAACCGACCCGCCACAAACGCTCCCAGCACCAACAACTTCGGGAACGCGCGGATGATCGCCGCCCAAGCGGCGAACTTATCCAGATTCCGGCGCTCCGCCTTGTACTGGTAGCGCGTGCGCTGTTGAAATTCCAGGTAGGCTTCATGGGCCGGCCGAACCAAGGCGCCTACCAATTCAATGCGTTCCACCGCGAGTTTCTTCTGCGCCACCCGAATGGCCCGGGCATCCTTTTTACCAAGGCTCTCCTGCGTGTAAGGGGAAGCCGGCTCGGCCATCACGTAATGCAACCAGGAGTTCGCCGGGGCCCCAACTCGCACCGGATATTGCAGCCCGCCCCACCGCGCGAGCGCCGGAGTATGCACCGGGTCGGAATCCAAAGGCCGGAACAGATACAACGGACGATAGAAAAACGGCCGAACACGGCGCCACCAGACCCCATCCACCAGACGCAAGGCGGCCCCCAGTTGCCGCTCAAGCGCCGCGAATTCATTCACCGTCATGGCCGGCCATGAAGACATGGATCAAAAAACTAAAAAACCGGGAAATACTGGAATGCTGAAAGACAGAGCACCAAGGACCGACCCCCTTCAGAGCCAGACCCGCGCCCGCAGATACCCCAGGGTTTCCTCCAAGAAATCGCGCGCGCGGTCCCCGGATTTCCACCACGGCCCCGCCGTCTCAGCGGGCTTCCACGCCAGGACGCCCACGCGCGTTTCCGAACCGAAGACCCGGGCGAAAATCAACCGGCTGCGGCGGGCATGCGCTCCGCGGGTCCAGACATTGATGGACCCGGGGACTTCGCCGCGCGCCGCCAACGCCTCCCGCACGGCTTGGGCCGAAGCCTGGGTGCGGCTCCCCTGATGATACCGGGCGGGCGCGGCCACCAATTGCTCCTCCGCCAGCCCCAACCGGGCGAGTTCCGCCGCCGCCAGCTCGGCGTAATTCCATGAACGCGTCCGCCAATCCGCGCCGGTATCCCCGCCCGCCGTTACCAGCAGCCGATACCCGCCCCGCTGATACTCGGCCAGCGCCTCCCGCAAACTGTCCCGTCCCACCCAGCCTTCCACGACCAAAATTTCCGCCTGGATCGGCGCTTCCACCGATAAAAACGCCTCCCCCCAGAGCAACCAAGCCAGCACCACCCCTCCCGGTGGTACAAGCAAACAACCCCAGCCCAACCACGTGGGCCACAGCATCTGGCGCCGCCGGAAAAACCGTCCGCGACGAGCGGGAGTCTCCGTTGGAGCGGGAGATGAAGACATGATCGAAGGCGCAGAACCGCCATCCGCCTTTATTTTTGGATTTCCATTCCTCCGAACTGCCCGCCGGTCTCCATCCTCCACCCGCTATTTCCCATCTTCCCTTCGCCGCCGCCCCCGCCGTCGGATCAAGGCCAAGCTCCATCCCGCGAGTAACAGCCACCCGCTGGCCGGTTCCGGAACCTCACGGATCATCACCTCAGCCTCCAACCACGCGTACTTGGCATCCTCCGCCCTGATCCAGCCCGCCAAGGTTAATTCATACTCATGGGCTGGCGTCACGGTTATGGGATAAACCGCCGTAAACTCTCCCCAACCCCACGCATCCCAATCAACCGAAGCCTCCCGCTCCAACAACGGGGTTGCCGTCGTGACATCCGTCAACACCAGGTAAATATCCTGTTCATTCCCTGCGTAATTAAAATCTGCCCACCCCGACCATTGAATTTCCAAGGCCGGATGCTCCACTTGAAACCGGGTGGTGGCCGTCGCATAAATGTTGATTTCCGTGGGCTGAAGACTGCCGGTCCCCCACTCATAAGGGATGTCCCAAGAATCGGCGCCGGCGCTCAGATACAAGTGAAAAGCGCTTAGCGTACCCGATGCCGACCCCCAGTTGTAAGGAGACGAGACGGCCGTGAGACTCAGACTCGGTTTGCTCAGCGTCAAATCACCAAAGGTCCCGGCATTATAGTGCTCCTGATGATCTGCTTCGGTGTACCAGGTTTCCTGCCAATCTCCAGAAATCTCCAGCGTCGTGGAGGTGAGATTGATTTCGGCGCCGGCGGAAAACGCCAGCAAGCAGAGGCCCCACCCAGCCACGCCCCCCCATCGTTGATTGATCTTTCGGAGTTGCCTTTTCATCGCTTGGTCGGGATTGCCCAGCCCGTGCACGGCTGCCAGTTGATCTTAAATGCCAACTCCCGACAAGCAATAAATAGAGCCAAGGACCGAAGCCGGAGGCCGAAAGCCGACCGTCCGTCTCCCGCTCTGTATGGTGGAACCCTGTTTTCCCTCGGATCCGTACTCTTTCGAATTCACCGTGGTGATACAATTTTTCCCGGCCAGTCTGGCGACCTCAATCCCCTCTATCACGGGGGCTGCTATACCCTGCTTTCCACAGCCGGCTTGCCGCCCAGCCCCCCAAAGCGCGCCCGGTCATCCACCAGGATCGCGGTTGGCCAATCTGCCTCAAAAATCGGGAATGCAGACACGAAGAGGCCACCTTCATCAGCACAGTTCGCTCAAACGCCGTACTCCATTGGCTCAGTTTCTCCGCAGGGAGTTCCAACGGCTCCAAAATCCTTGTCCACGAGACAGGAATAAAGACCTGACGCCGGAAATATCCACTAAAGGGAACCACCGACCAAGGCGCATCCGGGGTCCGAATCTGCCGTTGCAATCGGTTGACCAACGTGCCGAGTCCGCGAAAAACAATCAGATCCGCTGGAATCGCCCAATCAAAAAAGAACTCATGATCGCAAAGATGCCACTGGAGGTTGCCAACGAGAATGTTGTCCGGGATCAGGTCAATGGGACCGGCCTCCAAACATTTGACCGGCTTGGAGGTGCGCATCGGGGGCAGCCCCAAAGCCGGCAGAAACTCGCCGGGCTGCCCGAGGCTTCCTGGCAATTTCTGGATGAAGGCAACGTACTGCTTGATCTTATCCAATCCGGCTTGGGCATCGCGGGCCGCCAAGCGGGCGGCAATTTGCGCTTGCAGGGTCGGATGATTAATCCACGGATAAACCAAGGCATTTTCCGCCAACTGACCACACACGACTTCGGCGGCCCCGACGAAAAAACGACGCGCCGCCTGTTCCCGCTGTTGAACCGTCAAGAGGAAGGAGCGGGCCGGCGGCGCCGCCCGTTTGACCACAAACCGAACGGCGCCCGCCTGCCAGAACTCGGTGGCAAGTTGATACTCGCGTTTCCGCCGCGGATTGGGCGCAAGCCGTCGAATACAACGAGCGGCCCCTCCATCGCCTCCCAGAGTCGTAAAACTCTCCCGCAAGCTGGCTGGAATGTCATCGAGTGGGTTTCGATCCGCTGTCATTTCGCGATGTTGCTCCACCACCCAGCCTTGACTCCCCGCCGTTGCGGGAGAAAAGCCCGATTCCAAGGCGGGAGCGGCGGGCTCTGTCAGCGGGTCGGCGCTGCGGGGGCCGCGTTTCGGGTCTTCAGCGAAAACGCCCGCCAGCCCCGGGCCTGCCAGTTTTTCCATCCGGCGCGAGCCTCCTGTCGCAGCAGCGGAGTGGCTAGGATCATCAGCCCTCCACTCATCAAGCTGCCCGCCCCGGCGATCAACAGCGTCAGGTAGGGATTCCAAGAACGCACCCCAAGCAGCCAGATGCCCAGCGCCAAAGCGGCGGCCAGCGTTACCCCGCCGGCGGGCAGCAGGCTCGTGCGGAGCGGCACGCCATCCCGCCGTTGCAGCCGGGTAAACGCCGCACGACAGGCAAGCGCCTCCCCGATTAACCCGGCACACGCGAGCAACCAGACCGGTTGGTGCGTGAGCGCCAAACCGAGCGCGGGCAGCAGGGAGGTTGCCCGCCACAGATTGGATATCATCTGATTTTGCGAGTCCCCCCGGGCGAGCGCCGCCAAAGAACAAGCCGTTCGCACATTCCGAAAGGCGTTCACCAAGGCCAGACACCCCAAAATAATGCCGCTGCCAGTATATTTAGAGCCATAAACAAACCGCATGATTGCCTCGGCGCCGATGATGACGCCGGTATTGGTGACCACCGAAAATGTGCTGATGACCGCCAAAGCCTGCCGGTAACGACGGTGAAACGCCTGCGGGTCATCCTGCACTTTGGCCATGAGCGGCAACATGATGGAGTTAAAGATGCGATAAAAGATGAACGTGGGCGCGGTGGTCAAGGCCACAGCCGCCGCGTAGGGCGCCAAATCGGCCATGGTATAGAAGCTGGCTATCAGGAATTGATCCCCCTGCATCACGCCAAACATGAGGAAACCGTTGACCAACAGCGGCCAGCCAAACCGCAACATGCGCGCGACGTATTCCCGGTGCATCCGCCAGCGGTAAGGCTGTCCCGCCAGCCAGTGGGAGGTCCCGCAACTGCACGCCGCCTTGACAATCAACAGGACAAGCACCGCGCGATAATCCCCCAGCCAGGAGGCCACCGGCCAGGCCGCCAGCATGATGGCCACTTGGGGGATGGCTTCCGTCCCGGTGGAAGGCCCAAAGCGCAATTGCCGCTCAAACCGGCGCACATCCAAGTGACTGAAGCCATTAAGTAAGGGTATAAGGGCCAGCACATAAAGCGCCCCCACATGGTCGCCAATGCCAAACAGCCGGGCCAGCGGCCAGGCGGCGGCCACCATAAGCAGTGAACTGAGCAGCGCCGCCACCGCTTGCACCAAGTGCGCCGCCGCCAGAAACACCGGATCATCCCCCTCTTGGTCGCGGATCACAAACCGCGAAATGCCGAGCTTGGCCGAAAACTCCAGCAGCGTGATGATCATGCTGAACGCGGCGGCGATGCCAAAATCCGCCTTCGTCAACATCCGCGCCAGGATCATGTTGCGGACAAACGACGCGCCGTAGCCCACGCCTTCGCCCAGGGTAAGGACGAAAGAACCGCGGATGGATTGACGACGCAAACTCATGACAAGCAAACGGCTAACAAGCGGAGCATTAAAAATTCATTCAACCGCAATTCGGGGCCAACATTGAAACGCGGGAATTGCAAAAACCGAAACGGCGAAAGCAGTCCGGTAAAACCGGGCGACCATTTCACGGATCAAGGAAAAATGGGAATTGGCGGCCATCATCTTAAATTGGCGTCGCTGTCACGAGCCTGAAAAATCAATCCGCAGATGACGCAGATTGCTCAGATTTTTTCCGGCGGCCCATCAGTGTGAATCCGCGTCATCGGCGGACGAAAGGATTTAGGAGATGGCTTCGAGGATTGCGGGCCGTCAGCCTTGGGGCGGGGAGGGAAGGCGGCGGCAAACCGGGCCAGCGTGGCCTCGGTGATATCCTGGGTAAAAAGGTCCAAGTGCTCCACCAGTTCCGGCAGCGGCCGCAACCACCATGCCGAAGCCGCAACCACGGCCTCCACCTCCGGGGCATACCGCTTGCGGATGGGTTTGGCCGGATTCCCGGCCACGATCGTATAAGGCGGCACATCCTTGGTTACCACGGCGCCGGCGCCAACAATCGCCCCATCGCCAATCGAACGGCATCCCGGACAAATGATAACATTCAACCCCGTCCACACATCGCTGCCGATGGTCAGATGATTGGAATGAGCATCGGGGCGGGCATCCTGGGCGACGAGCCCAAACAGGGGATTAAAGAAAAGGGGATGTTGCGAGAAGCGTGCCGCCGCGTGATTGCGCCGCAGCACCTGCAATCCAATTGCGAAACAGGAGAAATTACCGATTACCGTCCCCCGGGCAAACAAGCCGGGGCGAATCCCGGCGCCGCGGCTATAGGGACCGATCCGCACTCCTTCGTACACCTCGAAAATGCGTCGTTGCGTAACCGAGCACATTATTCCCCCCTCCAGCCGACCGATCAGCCAACGAATGCCGGGACGGAACGGCGGCCAGCGATAGGCGGCCATCAAGATGGGCGCCATTCGCGAAGATCGCATCGTCAGGCTGGGAAACTGCTCCATAACGGCTAAAAATAAGGTGTATACCGCGAAAGTTATAGAGGTTGATTATGTCTAAAATTAGGCGGCAGCTGAAACCCAGGCCCGAAGACTGAAGAAGGGGATGCGGAAGATAGGGAATGAAGACCGAAAGGCAGAAAATTAAGGCTGAGAACTGAGAGTGTGATATGGCGGATGGGCGGCAGCCTTTATTTCCGCATCCCTGCTTCCCAGAACCGCCGATCGTCATTCGGGCTTCACACCCCCCGCTATCCTCCACCCTCGATCCGGCTTCTTCCGCTCTCGTCCCCTCATCCGTGGTTAAAAGAATTCTTCCGTATCCGCGTTTCTCTTAGCGCCTCGACGTACAACACAAAACCATATCAATTCGCTTCAGCATCGGGTGGCGTCACCAAAGAACGCCATTTTCTCTTGATGCGTTTGGTCCACTGCAAGTGATCGGCCAAGCGTTTCATTCCCGCATTCAAGCGCTCCGCCGTTCCCAATGCGAGCCGGGCCGCCTGGGGTGCCGGAGAAGCAGCATAGACGGCAAAGGAAACATCGTAACCTTGCAGTTGACCGAATTGTTGCTTGTAACTGGCATCACCCAACCCCAAGTCATAACGTTTAACGCCCTCTTGGGCTAGTTCGTCCAAGGTATGAATCAACAGGAGATTTCCCGGGCGGAAGGACGCCACTTCCGGATCATAACCAATGCCACCACCAAAAATAGTGTCTCCATATACCTGCCCCAATCGAAAAGCCCGAGGCTGGCCGCCAGCGTAAAGCACCCATAACCGCAAGCGCCCGGCAGTCGCCGCCGCGTGAAAACGGTACCGGTGCTCTGCGTCCGCACGCGGGCCCGCCCCCAATCCGCGCTGGTACGTCTTTCGGGCCACTGTTTCCATGTCGGCCAGTGCGTGCGGTAATTCCTCCGGCCGCCGGTAGGTAGCATATCGTACGGTGCCGGGAAATTGCGCCTCCAAATCTGCCCGCATTCGCCGCAGCCAACTGCGTCTTTTGGATTTCATCTGCTTCAGAAATCCTCCAGGTTGAGAAGGAATCGCAATAAACCAATGGGGAGTACGATCGCGCTGCCAGCTTCGCCAACGCCGGCCGGCCCGCCGCCGGAAGGCGACCACTAATGGAGTATCCTCAAGATGAGCATGAACCCACAGCCGCCGGACGCCACCCGTCCGCAAAGCACGTAGCAGGATTTCGCCGACGCGATCCGCGCCTTCCGCATCAAGGTCACCGATCACCCCCCGGTGCATCACCCGCAGGGTTCGCACCCGCAATTGGCCCACCGTGGCGTAACCCAGCTTCAAGGGGCAGACACTATTTTCAATCCGGCACAAGACCAGCGCCCGCAGTGCGCTTCCCTCGTGGACGGCCACGACATGAGGCGCCTCCACTTCGGGTCGGGCGCGCAGCACCTGCGTAAATAGAGTATAATCCGTATTCGGATGGTTGGCTGCGCGCTCCCAAAATGAACGCACCGCCGCCAATTCCTCCCAAGATTGGAGGACCGTTACAGAATCAACTGATCCCATAGGATGATGGTGGACAAAAAGCAGTTCTCACTTCCTGCCTCGTGCGGTCGCCCGGAGCCGTCCTGCAGCTCACTGAAGATCCATAATTCGCGTCGGCTGTTTTTGCCAGCCATCCTTAATGCTTCAATCGGTAAAAGATGACTGGATTGGTCGCCGCCAGGCTGGCGTACCCAGTTGGACTGGAAAGAGTTATATTGGTCAGCGCACCCCACCCGGTCCCGTTGGCGAGATTGGTGGTGTACTGGAGGGTGTACGCTTGTCCCGGCACCCCGGTGATCAACAGCGCGCGTTCCCCCTCCGGGCTGATGGTTGCCGCCAACCTCGACGTCCCGCCGGGCGCGGCGAAGGCGCCTTGACTGGCATTATAGTAGCTGCGGGCTGGCGACTGCTCGAGTTTGACCGTGCGCACCATGTACCGAAAGTCCCCAAGCGGGGCATTGGTATCACAAAAGAATTCCGCAGGGACCGGAATGCTGGTCAGGCGCGTAAAATCATTCCGGTTCGTGACCGGGGCCCGGTACACGTGGTAGCCTTGGACCTGCGCGTCCACCGCCGCCGCCCAAGTGAGGAGGACATCGGCGCCCCATCGGTTCACCGTGACATCTGTGGGCGGGGCCACGACGCGCATGCGCAGGGTGGGATCGCCCAGTAGGGAGGTGTATCCCTTGGGCCGTTCATTGATGATAAAGATTTTCCCCAGCTCGAGATTCACATTGGCGTACGAATCATACCGCGCCAAAGGGCCGCGAAAGAAGCTGCACGCCAGGGCAAAAAGTTCGTCACCGATGGCCCCCCCCATGGCCGATGAATCAATGTTCATTATGTTCTCATGGTAATACGTGGTCAGCGTATAGCCGGCGGACGCCAGCGGAGCCAGCAGCACGACATTGGTAAGGGTTGTGCTGTCCCAGTCGCCATAATAACTCCCAAACAAGGTGGTAAAAACCGCATAAAGATTGGTCGCGGCAAAATCGGCCGTTGAGCCGATTTGCATGTCCCGCGTGTAAAGTCCGTTGCCCGCGGATGACGCCAACAGGTAGCTCTGACTGGGGCTGGCCGCCTCATTGAGCCAGTCACCAAGCAGGGTCTTATTCGTGGTACCAAAAAAGGAAGCATACCGGTCGTGGGCATCAACCGGGAGCCCCCGATAGATGAGGCCTTTATTGTTGTTGGAGTTGATGAGGCCCAGGTCCCGAACGGTAAAATGTTTATGCCGCCAAGCATGATTCCGGTCCAAGTACTGACGCAGCAGTTCCACTTCGGATTTGCCAAACGCCGGCATGTTTCTGAGGTCAATCCGCCCCACCCGCATTTCCGGCGCGGTTGGCACCGCTTTTTGATCGAATTTACCATCCCCGGGAACATTATGCTGCGCGGGGAATTCGCCACTGGTATCGTTGGCCGTCGTATCCGTCCAAGCTGCATCATCCATATCCGCGTAATACCAGTCGGCCGGATGCGCGCCGAAGTTCTCCGAATGGCTGCCTGGACTGGTCAGCCCGGAGTACGGGATGGGAACATGACCGACAATGAAAAGCGTCCAATCGGCGCTGGGATCGGTGAGGTAGGTTGCCTTGACCAGCGCCTTGGTGTTGGCCACGTTGGTTGGCCATCCGGGCGCGGTGACCTCGGAGGCGGGCGCATCATGCCGGAAAACCCGATACCCATCCCCGCAAAGGTCCGCTTCCAACCGGGCGATTTCCTCCGCGAGGGGCGCGGCGATGCCGCTTTCCACCAACAATAACACGTTGCCCCGCTGATCCCGCAAAGGAACCTGAGTGCCCGTGCTGAGATGTTGATAATACCAATAGGGCGACGCGGTTTTGGCATTACAAGGATAGTTCGTGATCAACACCGCGAGGCGATATTCGTAATAAACCCCGCTGCTGACGTTGGTATCACAAAAGCTGGAGGTCTCCGCCGCGGCGCCCGCGTTGGTGATGGCGTGAATTTCGGTCCAGTTTTGCCAGTTTTCCGGGCGCGGATCGTACTCCCGGCGGGCCAGCCGTATCTCTTGCCGGTATTCGTTCCCGGGCCAGATCAGACAAATCGAGTTGCTGGTCGCCACACTATACGCGCGGATTGTTTTGGGGCCGACATGACACGGCAGGTCCTGGCCGCCAGCCGTCAGGGACAACAATCCTGAGATCCAGATGCCTGGCCGAAGGAATTGGCGGATAGTTTTCATCAGCTATTCGCAACCATTGTTAATAAGGTCTCTGTTGAATGGGGGGTAAAGACTGTCCGCGTGAAGAATATAAGCGGTTCGTCACGGTTGTCAAAAGTGCTCTGGGGCCACCAACGGGTAAATTCCCCGCGGCTGGTCGAGTCAGTTCTCGGGGGTTGCGGAAGAATCAGGCAGGCCCTCGGAGAAGGCGACAAAGACGGGCCGCAGCTTGCCCCGGAATGTTGTTGCCAGTTGTTCCTGATATTGCAGGTCAATCGCCACCTCCAGATTCAGATGCCGGTGGATGATTTGCCGGATGCGGGTTTCCTTTTCGGGGGATAGTTTCTCCTTTGCTTTAAGCCGGATTTCGAGGGCGGCGGGCCCGGTCTGAACCACCTGCCAGGCGTCAATGGGTAACTCCTTGAACAGGAGGGTCAAGCCCGGAGGCCCCAGGCTGCGGCCATTGGGAAATCGCAAGATGTCCCCGGTTCGTCCCTCCACACACTGGATCAGCGGATAAGCCCGGCCACAGGGGCAGGGCGCCTTATCCAAGGCCAACAAATCGCCGTTTTCGTAACGGACAAAAGGCATGGAGCGGTTCCATAGATTGGTGATCACACACCGGCCCACCCCGGCTTCATCGGGGGATTCCACGTCAATCACCGATTCCAAGTCGTTATAGTGCAGCCCGCGGTGGCGCGAACATTCCAAAGACAACACCCCCCCGTCATTACAACCATAATTATCAAAAACCGGCACCCCGAGCGTGGATTCTATTTTTCGCCGGTAGTGGGGGAGCAACATCTCCGCCGTGGTCACCACCGCTTTCAAGCTGCCAAAAACTTCATCTCCTGTCCTCATCTGAGCACAGAATTCGGCGATCATGGAGGGGTAGCCATAAATAATGGAAGGCTGATACCGGCGGATAAGCGCATGGGTGGCCTGGGCCACGGCGGAATTCATGGAAAGACAGGATACACCATGATAACGGCTGAGCCAGCGGCGGAGGCGGGCGCGCAGGGGGATGGAGACCGGGAGCAGCGAGCCTCCCGTGAGACTGCATACATTATCGCCAAACCGGTAGCCCAGCGAACTCCACCAATACCAGGCGAAGGCGTACCGCAGGGCGTGGACCGCGAGATCCTGCTGATATCGCAGCGGCGTCCCGGTGGTGCCACCCGTGGCAACATTTTTGTGCGGAATGGCTTTAAGGTTGGCGGCCTGCATCCGTTCCCCCTGCTGGCGGAACAGCTCCCGACTAACCGTAGGGAAAGCCGCCAGCTCTTCCAGGGCGCGGGGACGCCGAATGGTTATCCCGTGATCCGACCAGTACTCCCGGTAAAACGGCACCTGGTCCCAACAGTGTTCCAAAAGATCGCCCAGCCGCTTTAACCGCCACGCCTGCCGCTGCGGCGGGGACCATTGCTCGGTCGTTTCCAGCCAGCGCCAATAGCCAAAGACATCCATGCCCGCCCACTTGAAAAACCGGGGGGCGATGGTTCGGCTGATAAGGGAGGTTATTTTCATCAATTAAAAATCCAGTTGCAACCAGCGTTTCGCTTGCGGCCGCCAAAACCGCGATGGCAGGCGGGGCATCAGCCGCCGATACCAAATTTTGTGGTACCCATGGAGCCAGCCCTGCCGGAGCCCGGCTAACAGCGCAAACCGGACGCGGGTTGAGACCCCGGCCCCCACCAAACGGAATGTCAACGCCTCGTATTCGCGGGCTCCCAAGCGAACCTTGTAGTCGTAATGGGCAAGGCCCCCCTCCACCCGGGTGATGCCCTCTTGGATGGCTTGGCCAATCATCGTGACAATCCCGGTCGGGCCCAAGCTGAAGCGATCCCACTTCGCGGCTATGGCCCGCGCGGGTAATTCCCAGAAATACCGGCCACTGAAAGCGAAGGTGTATTGACTGGCGACAACCTCATCATTGGCCAGAATCCGGATAAAACGCAACCGTCCGCGGTCGCCTTGGGCTCGGACGAGCGCCCGATGAAATGCCAAAGCGCGCGGCCAGGCGCCAAAATGACCGGTTTTTCCTTCAACCTTCCATTGCTCCCGATGGAGTTGGGCAAACCGCTCGAACTCGGCGGCTCCTTCAGCGGAACCACTCACTACGTCCACGCAGGTTTCGTATTCCTTGCCCAACAGCCGTAATTCGTATTTGCGGCGGTTTTTCCGTTCGTTCTTACTCAGCGCAGCGAAGTACTCCTCCATCGTGGCCGGCAGATGAAAGACGCTGTGAATGTCCCGCCGGGTATGCCAGCCGCTTACCAAATCCCGCCGCTGGGAACACACCGCTTGCAACGGCCCGGCCCAGGCATGGAGTGCTGATACAGGGCCGAGGCTGATCAGGTCGCAGGCCTCCCGCCGCCGCAGATGTTCGAGGATGTGTTCAAAGGCGGCGGCCGCAACCGATGCCTCGAGGGGAAGATCGAATACTTTCGGGGGGATATTGGCGCCCACCAGTCGCGCGACTTTAAGGGTGCAGGGCCCACAGCGCAGCGTTTCCAGGTAGAAGGGCATGATCCCCACACTGGCGCCGGCTTGGGTAAAGAGGAAAATGCGCAGGGCTTTGTCTTTCCCATAAAATGTCCACCAAGTCCGCAGCCAATCGAAGGTCATGTAAACCGACCCGCTGAGCCGGGCCACGGCCGCATCCCACTCGGCGGGCCCCATGGGGCAATCCTCAAAACGCGTGAAAATCCGAACCGTCAGACCAACAGTTTGACTCTTGATGATTGGCATGGTGACGCCGGGAAGAACGGCGTGAGAAGGCCCGCAGGAATGCTTTGATCCAGCGGAGAACGGAAAGGGGTTCCTCTGTTTACGGGTACAGTACCAGACGCAACCCGCCTGGCGCACAGGGTCTTGGGACTTCGGCGCCCGGCCGGTCTGGCGCTCCCGCTTGAAACTGGAAGACGCCGATATCCCAGTGTTCACCGCGCAATATTCCCCGGTGATCAAGCGTAAACAGACGGTTCAGATTCATGCCTTTCCCAATCAGGGGGCTGCCACTGGTCAAACGATAATCCCCGCTCGCGACGCTGACAAACAACGGATCGCCCCCGTTAATCCCGTGAACTTCATAAAACTTACGGGTATCCCACATGGCGACTCCATCAATATACGTTCCGACGGGATACGTCCCGGAAACCACCGGGGCATATCCATTCTTGGAAACGAAATTGTAGTCGGCGACCACATTGGTCAGCGTTTTCTCAAAGGAATACCAGCCCACATTATTTCGTTCATTGCCACAGTCGAGGAAAACATTGTTGACCACCTCCGCGCCGTGGGCGTAACCCCACCCATCCTTTTTCTTGTGGTACACCGAACTAAAAATCAAGGGATGTCCTCCATTTTTATAGTTACATCGGATAAAGGTATTGTTGTAATACTTTATCCCTTCCACCACGCATGAGGCTTGGAGGGCAATATCTTCAAATACGTTGTTCCGAAACGTCCAATCTCGAATTTCGGGCACCAAATCTGCCGTTAATTGCGTCAACTGGCCGCCCTCAATTTTCGTGACATAGTTGCCCTCAATCACATGTTCCATGCTACCGTGCCCGTTATCGCCAAAGGTTTGAATAAAGTCGGGATGATTGCCAATATCTTCGGAAGCGAAATTGTTGGAACAGACGTTGCCGACGATGTAATTGGAACGGCCAAACAACCGAAAGAAATCCACCGCCTCCCCGTCCAACAGCCGATTGCCTTGAACCACATTCCGGTCCCCAAAAACGGCAATCATCGTCGTGCCGCATACGCGCCACACGGTGTTGCTCACCACCCAGTTGTCACACCCAACATCACCAACACCCGTCCCCAGCGGGAGTGTCCGGGGAGCCGCCCATCGAATTCCTTGAACCCCTCGCGCATAGTTGACATCCACCACGTTATTGGAAACAACACAGCAGGAAGCCCCTCGATCAAAATACACTAACTGCGAATTCCGATTCGTCCATCCGGTAACGGTGAAATTCTGGAGGTGAATATAAGTGTGTTTAAGCGTCACCTGTTTAACCGTCGCCCCGCCTTGGCCATCCAGCACAATTGGGCCGCCCGCCGCACCCGCCCGTTTGGAGCAAACGGTTTCATTGTAGGTGCCCGGCCCGACCGACACCCGGTCCCCGGCCTGGGCCGTATCCACCGCCTTTTGCACGGTCAAAAAGGGCTGCTGCTTCGTGCCTGGATTGCTGTTGTTGCCGTCCGGCGCCACATAGTACGTCGCCGCCGACACAGATATTATTGAGATCAGGATAAATGAGAATGTGACAACAAAACGCTGGTTTCCATTATTCGACCCGGCGGCCATAGATTCCCTGGTGCCCGCTTTCAAGACGCCTCCGGAAAAAAGGCGGGACAGTGGCCCCGAACCCATTGGGGAAACCTGCCCCGTTATCCGTTTTTCTTGCCTAAATACGTTCATCGCCACATAAGGAGCAAGTGCCGGACCAGGAACAATAACGTCCGGCCGCCAAGCATTATTTCTCATCTCGACCCCGGTGCCGGAATTAGAAGCGGGACCCGCCTTGGCCAAAACGCGCGGCATGGAAAGCGACTTCTTCCGGGAAGCCCTCAGCCGGCGCGGGAGACGCTTCATCCCCGGCCCAGCCGGTTTGCGGCCCGACCGAAAGCGATACGGTCAATGCCAGCGTCAGGTAGATAAACATGACAGACTGGTCAAAGTAGGCAACCGAAGTGGCGGTGGCCGCATGCGCCAAAAGACAGCCTCCTAACGACCAGACCAGAAAACGGTCTTCCACCGGGGCTGCGGCCAGTCGGCGCAGGGCGCGGCCTACATTGTGGAACCCCGTCCCCAACACGAAAATGAACAAGAGCATTAGAGGTAATCCTCCTCTCACTCCCTGGCCAAGGTAATGGTTGGTGATGTCCGCGTGGTCCTTACTCCAAGAAACGCCATAGGGCATCCAATGGCGGGTATAATCCGTGCCCGCCCACCACCACTCGTCCAGGTGCTCAATGGCCGCCTGGATCAGGGCGGCACGATGGCGACCCGTGCTGCCGCCCACCAGATCCACGCGGGCAATCAAGTAGTAGGCGGGCGCCTTCATGATCAAGTCCAACAAGATATAGCCGATCACGGCCGCAATCCACAGTTGACGGGCACGGTGCCGCCAGCGCCAAAGCCCCAAAACGGCCAATCCGAAAATCATACTCGCAAGTGGTCCGCTGGACGCCGAGGCGAGCACCATGAGCAGACAGGCGACCAGACCTATTTGGGCCACCAGCCGGTGCTTGCGCCACAGACCAATCATCAGCGGAAGACAAGTGGCCCCCACCGTCCCCGCCAGAATGGCATGAGCAAAGGGGCCCTGGGAACGCAGCCGGCCTTGACGAAGCGCGGGCATTTCGTCCACTCCCCCAAAGATGGCGAAGAAATTCCGGTGCGTCACTTGTTCCAACACCATTTCCAAGGCCACCGGCACCAGAATAATCGCCGTCCAATAAATAATGCCCACCACATCCTCCCGGGACTGGCAGAAACAACGGATGAGAAAGAACGTCCCGAGGACGTTATACACCATTCCCAACCGATTGATCAGCGTTTCCTGGGGATTTTCGTGAAAACCGCTGGCAATCAAAGCCCAAGCCGCCCAGATCAGCAGCAACCCGTCCATGCGGGTAAGACCTCCAGCGGGGCGTTCTCCGCGGGCCACCGCTCGAATCCCGCCGACAAAAATCAGCAACCGGAGCAGGGTAAAGTTGAAGGGCCCCACTTCCACCCCCTGCGCCAAAGTCATGTAGCAGGCGCCGGCCAATAGCGGCAGCGGCGCCCAGCGCCGCGGCACGGCCAGCAACGCAATCGCAGCAACCAACAAAAATAAAATGGCCGACAGGTTCATGCCTGTAACCGCGAATTAAAAGTAAAAATCAGGATGTCTTCTCCGCAAACACCGGTTTTCGCCACCCCAAGGCCCACAGGATCATTCCGTAGTAGCGCGTTAAAATATTCTGCGCGGCCCGGCGATGCGCGGGCGTCCGAAAGACCGCCACCAACCAGAGCCCCCCCCCGACGAGCAACCGGCAAGCGGTGCCAAAAAAAACCGCCCCTCGGTAAGTTGCGGCCCCCCGGCGACCGTAGTATTTACGCATCATTTTACCAATGGATTCGTGCTTCATGAGCACGGAGAACCCGCTGGGGGCTTGCTCGCTGGTGCCGCCGGCGACATGGATGATCGCGGCTTCGGCCGTGTAGTACAGTTTCCAACCCAGGGCTTCAATGGTGCGGGACAGATCCCCGTCCTCCGCGTACATGAAGTAACGTTCATCAAACCAACCCGCCCGATCCAAAACGACCCTCCGCACCAATAGATACCCGCCGTAAAGTTTGCGGGCATAACCGCTCTGGTGGGGATTCAAGCGCGGCAACCAGCGGCCCAGCCAGCGGTGCGTCTTCCGGGTGACTACCAATAGTTCCACCAAGGCCCGTCCCGGGGTCAGATGCCATTGAATCCCCTGCTCCTGCACAGTGCCATCCGGATATAACATCTTGCAGCCGAGCGCGCCCACGTCCGGGTGCGCGCGCAAGCATTGCACCGATTTTTCCAGAGTGTCGGGTTTCAGTTCCGTATCGGGGTTCAGGAACAAAACCAGTTCGCTGTCGGTCCGCGGCCGGGCCAGATTGTTGGCCCGGCCAAAGCCGAGATTCGCGCCCGAGTTGAAAATATGGAACTCCGGAAATTCACGTTGGGCGGCCTCGCGGCTGCCATCATGCGAATCGTTATCCACCACGATCACCTTGACCCCAAAGGAGGTCCGGCTGGCGCGGATCGAGCGCAGACAACGCAACAGCAGTTCGCCGCCATTCCAGTTGACGATGACAATGGTTAAACTCATGAATTCGCTGACGGCGGATGAACGCTCTTTAGCCACGCACAGGGACGCATGTTGCCGGCCCCCCCGAGCGCCGCGTTAATACAGTGTGGTCGCTATCCCCTGTCCGCAGTCTTCGGGCTTCAGCCTTCACCGGCCCTCTTTTTCATTCGGGCGGCGAGCGATTGCAATCGTTCCCCGGCATGAACCGCCGTGCGGCTCATCCAGTTGCCGCGCCATTCGAACCGCCCCAGGGCCGTGACTTCCTCCCCGCCCAGGCCGGCTTTGAAATGATAAACGCCGGGATTGGTTTGGGGGTTGATGCCCCCCAGGTCATACCCCTGGCAGCCGCATTCCCGGAGCCGGTTCATCATCTGCCATTGGAGCAGATAGGCGCCTTTGCTTTTCATGCCGTCATTACTCGTGGCGCCCAGCAGATAAATCCCGGTTTCACCCACTGCGGTGGCCACCAGTCCCGCCTGCGGCACGCCCTCCCGGGTGCTGATCAGGATCCGCAGTTTTTGCGGCGCCGGCAGGCGCTGTTGGAGGCGCTGGAACTGCCGCGGATCCACAGTGGTTTCAAACCGTTTGCGGGCCATCATTTCGTCGTAAAGCGCCAGAAACCGGGCGTAGAGTTCGTCGTCGGTGCCTTCCCGCACCGTCAAGCCGTTGCGCTCGGCCGCATTGAGTTGATTCCGCCATTTACCGTCCAGCCGCTTGCGAATGATCTCCGGTGGGGCCGTAAGATCCACCTGGATCGTGCGGTAGGGAACCACCCGGGGGTCGGGTTGATAATCCTCGGCGTGCAACGCGGCCCGCCAATGATCCGCTTCCCCATGCCCGGCAAAAACCGGCGGCAGGATGCGCACCAGCAAACCCCGTTTTTCTCCATATTCCCGGCGCAAGGCCGCAAGCATCGCCCGGAGCCAGTGGGGGTTGGCGGGGTGGCCCGTCTTCCGCCACAACGGACCCCAGCGCAGGTAGGCCACGCCCCGGCCAAGGACGGGAATCCGCACCATCCGCAACTGCGCCGCCGCCACGATTTCTTCCCCTTGTTTGAGCACCAGGTGACTGAGTTGTTTTTCCCCCCAGGCAACCGCGCCATAAGCCCAAGTCTGATAAAAATTGGCGTCCGCAAATTGCGTCAACAACGCATTCCAGTCCGCTTCCGTGATGGCGTCAACGGAAGCGGATACCGGGCCGGCGGCGTCCTTCGCTGCGGATCGTTGGTTTTGCTCGGCTTTCGGCATGCGCGATTCACCCGGGATGAAACCCGGCTTTCGTCCTCCATCCCCGGGCATACTCTACGGTGCGGAGGGTTTTCTTTTTTAGCGCGTTTCCATCAAACAGGTAGCGATGTCCTCACCGGCAGCCCCTCACCCCGTCCCTCTTGTATCTGCCTTTCCGTCTATCCTTGTCAGGGATGATGGATTGGAGAAGATGGGACTGTCCTGCCGCCTGCAGGCGGCAGGACAGTGGCGCGGATGAGTTCGTTACCCTCTGGCACAGGCTT
>Ga0255346_1001916_pt1 | contig 27555 bp, 35 predicted proteins | sample wastewater_treat_FD_194410 | JGI IMG/M metagenome (GOLD analysis project Ga0255346, IMG submission 194410) | Wastewater microbial communities from Lulu Island WWTP, Vancouver, Canada - plant22 | ecosystem: Engineered > WWTP > Wastewater > Unclassified | place: Canada: Vancouver, British Columbia...
GCCAGCACCACCCGTGCCGGGAGATGAGCCGCCAGCACCCGCCGTGCCGCCAGCGCCGAGAGTGGAGGGTTCACCGGCCGTGCCCGCGGTCGCGCCGACGTCGCCGGTGTAGCTGCCATTGCCGCCCTTGCCGCCCGCCCCGGGTGTCGATGACGTCGCGGTGAACCCGAGCGCGGTCTGAATGCCACCCGGTGATCCCGGCGCCGCAGACTCGGCCAGGATGGTCCCCGTGTAGGCGCCATTGCCGGCCCGCACATACGATTTCGCGCCGTTCGCGCCGACCTGAATATCGAGCGTCGACGGCAACGATGGCGCGTCGAGCTGGATCGCGATGTACGACCCATCCAACCCGCCGTTGCCGCCGGGCGCGCCGACAGTGCCACTCGATACGCCTTTGGTTCCAGCAGTTCCCAGCTGCCCGGACCCGACCAGGATCGCGATCACTTCGGTACCAGTCGGTTTCGGCACGTTCGCCGTCGATGTCGTGAACGTCTGCACGGTGTACCCGTTGATCACCGCGTCCTTGATGGCTTCCATGGTCTGCTGCACTTCGGCCGGTGTGCCGGTGCCACCGGAGCCGAACCAGCCGTCGAAGATGCCTTTGAAGCCGTCCCCGAGCGCGGTACCGAGGTCTACGAGGCCCTCTACGGTGCCTTTGGCGACGGTGCCGACAATGTTCGCGCCGTCGAGCTGCCCAGAGGTGTTGAGCCCTTGGGTTTTCTGATTGAGGCCCGTCCACCAGTCCTTGATGTCCTGGAAAATCGGCAGCGTCGGGACAGTCGGGACGCCCGCGAGAATGTCCCGGATCGTCTCAACGATGGTCTTGATGTCCGGCAGCCCCAACACGTTTTGCAGTGGGATCGCAAGCAGGTAGGAGACCACCGCCAAGTCGTCGTTGCCGCTGGCCGGGCCACCGAGCGCGTGCACGATGGCATCCCGAACCCCTTGCCCCGCGCTGGCCAGAGCGGTCGCGAGATCTTTGATGTTGGCCTGCGGAATGTTCTGCAGCGCCGTCTTCAACTCATCGATCGACTTATCCACCGTGGCAGGCAGGTTGGTGACCGCCTCCCACGCTTTGTTGATCGTCGCCTGGATCTTCGCGGCGTGATCGGCCAGGTCGGCGAGCAGCCCGTCGACATAGTCCTTCGGCAACAACCCGGCACGCTTCCGGCTGCCGTCATCGAAATGCACGACACCGGCCGTGCAATCCTCGGTGACCTGCAGCTTGTTCACCACAACATCGACCCCGGCCGGCACCGTGTATGAACCGGAGATCAACACCCACCCGTCGACCGCACCCGCCACATCAGCCGAATTGCCAGCGGGGGAGTCGATCACCGCGGCCGGGACCAGAGTTGATGCGACGAACACCGGCGGATCACCCGGCGTCGGCGCATCCACGTAGGCATCCACCGACAAGCGGATCGGCGTCGAGCTGGCCACCGCCGTGACACCGGTGAAGTGCGTCCACACCGACACATTGATCTGACGGTTCTGCACCACCCGCAACGGATTCGACACCGCCGTATGCGTCGATCCGCCCGCAACGATCTTCATCGAACCCGGCCGGGTCCGGCCGAAGGTGCCATCCCACTCGACTTCGTCGTTGTCGCGGATCGAGACATCGGTATCGAATCCCGGATTGTCGAGGGTCTCCGGATTCATGTTGTCGATCGCCGCGGCCGACACCTGGCCGAGACGATTCGAGTCGATCTGACCGAACAGGCCGTGCTGAAACAGATCACCGAGCTCATCGAGTGCGCCCGCGCCGCCGGTGATCTTCTGGTAGAGCTGCTGCCAGTTCGCGATCAGACCGGTCGGCGACAGGGTGCCGGTGATGAACGCTGCCGCCGCGGCGATCGGATCGAAATCCGTGCTGGTCGATCCCGGCAGGAACGGGAAGAACTGGCCGAGCACATCGAGCGCCGAGCCCAGCGTCGTCGCGTCGAGGAATTCCAACGGGATCCCGAGCAGCTGTTCGAGCAACTCGACGGGCCCCGAAATGTCGATGCCGGTGATGTTGAGCACCGACTCGACCAGGCCGTCGAGCGCCTGATCGGCAGTGTCCTCGAACCGCTTTCGGATCCCGGCGCCGGCCGACTGCGCAGCCGCATCGATCGCCGACATCGGATCCGAATAGTCAGCGATACCGCTGCGGTTCGGATTCCAAATACTGTTACCGAGGCCCCGTTTCTGCGGGTTCCGGTCGAATGCCCTTGGCATCAGCTCACCGGCAACAGTTCGATGGACAGCTGCGAATCCTTCGTCGCGAACGTGTAGCTACCCGAACCGCCCTCGCGGTACAGGATCACGTAAATGTCGATCGACGTGTTCTTCGGGATCCGGCCCACCGCGGACTCCGGGCCTACTGCCCGCGACGGATCCGCCACGCTCGACCAGTGGTCCCGAATGTGCGAGATCGTCTCAGCGTCCAACGTGGACGGGTCGTAGAGCGCCTTGCCGATCAGTTCGCCCGTCTCAGGGGCATCCGTCGACCCGGACGGCAACCAACGGACCTCTACACAGATCTGCGCCGAGTTGAACAGGCCCGCACGCTTCCACCGCAGATGCCCGCCGACCTTCGGGTAGAACGCGATCGGCTGGCCCACGATCGTCGGCGCCGCGATCACCTGCCGGGCACCGGAGAACGTGCCCGCCGGGCCGAAACTGCCCTCCGGAATCGTGATGTACTTGGCGACCTGTTGCGTCGGATCACCCGGCACCCACCGGCCGTCGCCGCCGTGCGCCGACGCATCCCACAAGATCGTTTGGCCGTCGAGCGGATCGCCCTCGAAGTCCAGCGATTCCGAGATCCTCGCGTTGTCGCCCTGCGGGCCCTGGATACCCGGGATCAGCAGATGAAACGACGGCGCTTCGTCGGTGCCGCCGGGCTGCACGACGATCTCGCCGTACGGTGTGGAACCGGTCATCTCGACCTGCTCGGCGGTCAGCGACAACTCCGGTGTCAGCCCCGGCGGGCCCGGGATCGCACCCAAGATGACTTGCCAGTTGTCGCCGTCCCAGATGTGCCAGAACCCGGCGATATACCAAGCGCGGCCAGCATCATTGGAGCCCAGCGAGTCTGGCAAGTCCGCCGGGTTCGTGATCGTGGATTGCCACTCGGGCCGCCAGAACGGTGCCGGCAATCCGCGCGGACCCGTCGGGCCGATCAACGCATCCAACGTGAGCGCGTTCTCGTCGGGCATCAGTGTCAGCGTCCCGGCGATCATCTGCGGATCACCCGGGTTGCGGGGCATCGCGTAGAACTTGATGTTGACGTAACGCGACCCGATGAAAATGGGTTCGACGGGGATCGTCATCAGAGTTTGCCTTCCTGTCGCAGTCGAGCGGCTTGTCGCTGAAGCGATTTCGCTTCGTCGGTTTCCTCGGCCGCGTTCTCCTGGTAGCGGGCCGCATGCCGGGCCCCGGCCTTGAACGCCTGCGCGGCGGCCGGCGCGAACATCTCCCGGAACTCGCGGCGCGCGGCGGGCGTCATCTGCGCCATCTGCACATCCATCGCCGCCTTGCGGCGCCGGGCTTCCTCGCGCGCATCCTCGCGGCGCGCCTTCGGCGTATCGAACGAGTTCGGCACCCACTCGACCGAATCGACCAGGCGCCCATCCTCATCGGGCAATACCTTCGGCCGGATCAGCGCGAGCTGCTCGTCGTGGGTGATGCCGGCGAGCACCGCATGCAGCACGAGCAGCTGCAGTGTGGCGTCATCGATGCCGAGGATCGTGCCGTCCGTGACTTTGACGGCGTCGCGGAAGTACCGCATCATCTGGTCCTTACGGTCCAGCGCGGCTTCCCACTCTTCCGTCGTGAATGCCCCCGCGTAGGGCGAGTTCGCGATCCCGGGAATCGTCTTCTGCTGCCGCTTGATTCGCGCTGCTTTGCCCATCAGGCCGCCACCTTCTGTTGGTATCGGATCGGCCAACAGACCCGGCACTCTCGGCCACCACCCCGCTTGCGGTAGGTATTGGCCGGCGTGTACTCGTGCCCACGGATGCAGTGCGTCTTGTGCGCGTTCTGGTTACCGCCGCCGTTGCGCGCCATGTCGCGCTTGTTGGCAATGCTGGTGTCCCACCGCAGGTTCGACAGTCGGTTGTTAGTCGGGTCATCGTCCCAGTGGCACGCTTCCAGGCCGTCCGGGCACGGGCCGACGAACGCTTCCAGCACCAACCGATGCACGCGGCAGGAACGGCGGAGTCCTGGCCGCGTCAGATTCACCCAGCACCGGCGGTCAGCGTCGATTGCCTGACTCAGGACAACTCCCTGGTAGGTGCGGGTCTGTCCGTTACTGAGCACGACAGAGCGGGTCTCTGAGCGGACCTGTCCGTGGTTAGACACTGAGTAGTAGCCTTCCCATCCCGGAACGGGTATCCATGTCTCTATTGCTGTTTCGGTCATCTCATCCCCTAGAACATGTCGCCGGACCCGGCGAGCATTGCGGCGAAGTTGGCGACGTTGCCGATCTGTCGGAAGCCCCGGGCGATCGGGTTTTCCTCGCGTCGGTCGTCGCCGAAACTGATCTGCACGTCGCCGGGCAACTCGCGGGTGCCCTCGGCGCGGGCCGCGAGGATCTGGTCGGTGTAGGTGACCATCCGGATCTCTGCGGAGACCCGGTCGCCGAGGGTGTAGTCCTGGCCCCACACATAAGGGCCATCGCCGACGTCGAATTTCATCGCCGAATATGCGGCGCAATCAATATCGCCAGCGGCGAGTCCCTGAATTGCGTTTATGACATATGCGGTACCGCTACTTTGTGAAAAGTATTCGCGGAATGCGTGGCTACCTGCTGCGGCCGACCGTAGCGGGTTGACGTATCGCTGAAACGCAAGAAAAACGTCGTCTAGCTGGCCTTGATAGAGATTGTCAAGACCTTCCACGCCGTACTGTTCGTACGCGCCGAGGCCGTAGTTAATGACCTGCGCCAATTGAGACAGGCCGTAGCGAATTGCGAATGTAATGGCCTGGTTGACCCACATCGGCGATTTGCCGCCGACAATTATGTCGGTGGCCTGCGATTTGTGAATTACTCGGCGTTTCCGTTTGACGTTGCCGTATCCGACATCGCGGAACACGATTGGCGGCGGCTTGGGCGCGACGCCGAGCAGCTTCCGGAAGAACGGATCGGTCTCGCCGTCGCCGTCCTGGTCGAGCGGAATCACCGTCTCGGTGATCAGGTCGTCCAGGGTGGCTGCCGCGAGGTTGAGGCCGCCGTCGAGCATCGTGCCCGTGGGCCCCGTGACGCCCGACTTGTCCTCGAACGACAGGATCGTGCATGCCCGTGTGGGCTTGAGGATCTCGCCGAGCTCCGGCCCGTAGAAGTCGGCGTACGGTGCCGGGTCGCCGGGCAGCCACACGTAGGCGCGGCAGATGACACCGGCGTCCTTCATCACCGGCGTGAGAACGGTGTGCGCGTCCTTCCAGCGGGATCCGATGGTGCACCAACGCGACTGGTCCAGCACGGGGTTGATCGGCATCACCTGGACCGGCCAGTTGAGCGGAGAAATGTTCTGCAGCCACGTTTCCGGTGCGAACGGGTTACGCGGCAGCGGCCACCAACCGTTGAGCGTGTACAGGCGGAACAGGTTGAAGAACACGCTGCTGGCGCACGTGAACGCGCACGGGCCGCCCCACAGGTACATCTTGGGGAACTGGATCTCCATGGGGAAGATCGGGTTTGCCGCCAGGTAGATTCCCTTGAGGTGGCGTCTCATAGAGATGCACTTCAGGGTGAGTTTCGGTGCCTCACCGGCGGTTTCGTCGTCCTCGATGGTCTGGACCTTGCCGCCCCACCGGTTCTTGTAGTCGGTCGGATTGTCGGGGTCCGGGTCGATCGTGACGTGCAGATCCTCATCGACCTTGGTGTCGATGGTGACCAGTTCGGTCAGCCAGTCCAGATGGCTACCCGACCAGGTGATTTCGGCGGTGCCGTCCTCGGTGGCCAGTTCCTCCCACATCCACCGGTCGACGTGCGGATCGAGTCGACAGATGAAGTTGAACTCTTTGTCCCACAACCGGATCAATGGTTGCTTGACCTTGCGGTTGAGGTACGAGTGCCGCCGTTCGAGCAGTTGCATGTAGACCTGCTCGGTCAGCTCACCGTCGAGCGTCTTCGGGTCGATCCCTCGATCGAGGGTCAGTAGGCTCATCACGCGACCGCCATCTCGAACCGCTGCGGCACCTGCACATAGACCTTGCCGCCGGGCGTCGAATGCTTCACCGGCAACGTGGCCACGGACCGCGGCGGGATCGGCACGTTGAATCCCTGCCCCTTGAACCGCTGCAGCAACGGAATCCCGGAGTCGCCGTACTCGCCGACGATCCAATTCAGCAGGTCAGAGTTCCGAATGAACTTCTTCACCAGGTTGTCGACGGGATCCTTCGTCGTGATCGCCAGGCGATGCGACGGATCGGTGTCGATGATCGCGTGCTCACCGGGCGCCAGCTCCGGCACTTCGATCATGTTCGTATCGGTGCGTTTCCGGGTGAGCGTGTCGAGAATGTCGTCTATGAACGGGATCCCGAACAGGCGGCCGAGTTGTGGCCAGTCCGACAACAGGCCCGATTCGACAGTCGGTGTGGTGAACGCATTCGGGCCGTCCGGCAGCCACACCTTGCCCGGCGCGGAGATCACGTAGATCGGCCATGCGGGTTCGGTGCCGCGGTTCACCGCGCGCAGCACGCCGTCTGCTTTCGTGCCGATCGGATGCACGAACGGTCCGGGCCGGACATCGGGGCGCCGCCAGCACGGATCGCCGTCGACTGCGAGAACGATGTCGTGGATCGAGAACCGTTGCCGCGCCGGATCGTCGGCGAGCATGCACTTCGCGGACAGCAGTTGCATCGGCAGGTAGAGCTCACCGAAGCGGCGCGTCGTCACCGTGAAAAACCCGGTGTCGTCCTTTTTGCAGCCCCGCCAGAACCGCGAACCGGTGTCGTACCAGCCCAACGACGAATCCGACATCAGACCGAGCGGGAACGAGATCTCTTTGCGGCCACGGATCGCGCGCTGGAAGCGGGGCGGCGAGTAGGCCGGTTTCGTCCAGATCGAATCGAAAGGGATGTGCACCAGGCCCTCGATGTCGCCTGCGATGAAGCCGCCCTCGGAGCCGCCTTCGAGACCGGCGAGTGGCCACACTTTGCCGTCGCTACCGATCCACTTCAGGGTGATCGCTTCGTCGCGGATCTCAGCGGGCAGGCTGGACCACGGAATCTGCGTCTCCTGCGGGAATCCCGGCGCTTCGATGGTCATCAGGCCCCCGGTGCGGTGTAGGTCGCGACGCGCTGGACGTTGGACACTTCGCGGCGAACGGTGTTGGCGATCTGGTCCTCGTTCGGGCCGCCGTTGACGGTCACCGCGAGATTGCGGGAGTTGTCGACCGGGCCAGGCGCCGGACCGGAACCGATGCCCGACGCGGGCGACCCGGGCGGCGCCATGCCAGGTTGCGCGTTACCCGCGAAGTCGAACGGCGACGGGACCATGCCGAACGGCAGGCCACTTCCACTGCCAGCGTCCGGGATCTGCGTCGGCATGCCGGGCTGCCACCCGGGCTGCTGGATCCCCAGCTGGCCCTGTGCGGCACCGAGAATGGGGCCCTTGAACGCGGACAGCAGCGCGCCGCCCATCTTGATCGGCATCAGGTCCGCAAGGTCGGGGAACAGGCTGCCGTCGATCCCGAACGTCTCTTTCAGGAACGAACCGAAGATGCCGCCGATCCCGGACAGGTCGCCGCCGTCACCGTTCTTGCCGCCCTTGGCTTTCTGCGCGGCTTTGAACTTGCCCTGCTGCGCCTCGACGGCGTCCTGCTTGGCCCACTCGGCATCCTCACGGGCACGCTTCGCTTCACGCTCGGCGTCGGCGATGTCCTTGTCCGCCTGGGCCCGGTCCTCTGCGGTGACGTTGATTTCGTCTTCGAGGTCGGCGCGCTTTTTCTTCGCATCGGCGATGCGTTGATCGGCCTCTTCGATCTGTCGCTGTGTGTCCTCGGCGCGTCGCTGTGCCTGCGCGATCTGGTGGGGGTCGGTCTCGTAGTAGCCGGGCTCGCCGTACTCGTTGTAGCCGGGTGTGCCGATGCCAGCCTTGTACTGGTTGCCGAACGCGCTAACCAGGTTTGGCGATCCTGGCCCGCTCTGGCTGAGTGCCAGTGTTGGCGTGGAGTTGACGCTGACGCCGGGGACCTTGCCGTCTGTGATGGCTTGCCACGCGCCTAAGCCTTGCGGTGCGACCCCGTTGTACCCGGTGAATGCGGCACGGTTGGCGACCTCGATCTGCTGCTCTCGGCTGGCTTGCTCGGGGCTCGGCGCAAATTCGAGTCCACCGAACAACTTCCACGTATCGGGAGAGAACTGCAGGCCGCCGTAGTGGCCGTTCTTCCCGGTGTCGGCGTTCTGCCAGTTACCGCTCGATTCGGCCTGCGCGACGTCGTCCCATGGAAAGCTGGTGAAGCCCAAGGCACTGGTGGTGCTGCCGCCGCCGGACAGCGGGATGGCCATCGACTGCCGGGTGTGGACGTGGTTCTGGTGTTCCTGGTAGGAACCCTCACCGGTCGCCGGGTAGTAGCCGGTTGTCAGGTTCCCTGCGCCACCAAGCCCGATGCGTTGCATCGTTTTCGGGTTCTGCCAGATGATCTGTTCGAGTTGCGGTGTTCCCGGTGCGATCGATTGCAGCCACTCGGCGAGCCGCTGCATGTTCTCGACCGATCCGGACCAGTCGATGCCGCGGTTGAGGTGCTGCGGGTTAGCCGCGTAATTTTCGCCATGATGCGGATCGCGCGGATCGCTCGGGTCGGACTCTTGGTGGTTCTTGTAGGTCGAGGCCTTGACACCGAATTGCTGCTCGATCTGATGCACCCACTCGGGGAACGCCGGCCCACTACTTCCGTACCCGCCGGTGTCGGTGCCCGCCTTCAGCCCGTACGGCATGAATCCACTGCCGGGGACGGGGCGTCCTCCGGGGCCCATGCCGCCAGCGCCGCGAATGCCGGGCAGCGGCGGGATGGCGGGAGTGAATGACGGCGTGCCCGAGGGTGTTCCGCTGCCCGGGACGACCTGGTATCCGGGCGGCGCGGACGCGGCCGGAACTCCGGGCACCGGCAGCGGGACGCCGTTGCTGCCGAGCGGAACGTTCAGCGGGACCGGGTTGCCGTTCCCGTCGACCACGTTGAGCTTGACGGTCTTATCCCGAGGGAGACCGTCGATCGCATTGCCGAGGTTCGACGTCGATGTCTTGGCGTCGTCTGCCTCGTCGCCGATGTTGCCGAACTTGTCCTTGACGTTCTCAAGACGCTGGTAGTTCCGGTCGGCGGCATCGGCGAAGTCGTACAAGCCATCTGCGAGCCCGTACATCGATTCGGCGTCCCTGCGCCACTGCTCCGCGGCGTCGTCCTGCCCGACGAGATCGAGGATCGTCGCACCGGCGGTGAGGATGCCGCCCTGGACGTCACCGACGACGTTGACGAACTGGGCCAGTGCGCGGGAGCTGTCGGCCGCGAACTTGACGATCTGCGCGACAGCTTCGATCGCGAACTCGCCTACCGTGGTGAAGAATCCGGCGATGTCGTCGGTGTGTTCCTCGACCCATTGCGCGGCTTCCTTCAGGTCGTCGCCGAAGACCGCGGCGAGCTTGTCCTGGACGTCGTCCATGCTCTGTTCGATCGACCGCTTCGCTTCCTCGAACGAGTTCACGACGTTGTCGCCCATCGTCCGCTGGACCTCGTCGGCCGCGCCGTTCACGTCGCCGAACTTCGCGACCGCCTCGGAGGGATCCCACTGCTCGAACGCTTCGGAGAAATCGCCTGCGGTGTCACCGAGAATCGCCAGGATCGCCTGGCCGCGGCGAGCCGGATCTTCGATCGCTCGGATCTTGTCGAATACCTGGTCAAACGCCTCGAACGCGGCTGGCCCACCCTGCTTGAACTTGTCGTACATGGCCTCGCCGTTGAGGCCGATGTTGTCCATGACGGCGACCATCGTGTCGCCCTCTTCGTTGATGCGACGGCCGAACTCGCGCAACGCATCCGCGCTGCGGTCGGTCACATCGACACCGTTGTCCTGCGCCTGCTTGATCAACGCGAGCGCCTGCTGAGCAGTCAGCCCGGCGTTCTTCCACCCTGAGCTGTACTCGCCGATCGAGTCGAGAAAATCGCCGCCCAAGTCGCCGGTGATCTCGTATCCGCGAGCGATGAGATTGAACGCTTCCTCGGCACTGCTCGCCATGCCGCTCCGCATCAGAATCGACACGGATTGCACTGTCTTGGTGAGATCCCCGCCGATGAGCTGATTGATCCCTTGGATCTTCTCGATCACGCCGGTCAGCGCCGGGTCGTTGGCATCGATGACCAAGCCGCCCTGGATGGCCAGCTGGCCGACGTTGAGATTTTCCGGAACCGATTCGCCGAAGTTATGGACGTACGCGGTCGCCGCCGATTTTCCTAGCGCCGCCATCGACGCGTCATCGATCCGAAGACGCGCCTGAATCAGATCCCGCGCCGGCTCGCGCTCGATCCCCGCCATGACGTTCTGCACCAGCAGACCGCCGCCGATCAGACCAGCAGCAGCCAGGGCCGCACCGACAGGGCCACCGGCGGATCCGAGCCGCAGCAGCGCCGACGAACCGGCGAACCCCTCGGCGAAGCTCGACGCCGCACCGGAACCAGCTTCAGCCGCGCCGGACACCGACCCGCGAAGGCCCGTCAGGAATCCCGCGCCAGCCCGGGCACCGCCCCGCGCGGCCTCTTCCTGCGCCTCGGTGAGCGACTGCTGTGCACGCTGCAACGACCGGGTCTGCTGCTCGATATCGCGAAGCGCCGCCTGCTGGGCCCGATACGCCGCGTTGCGTTGTCCCTCGGCCCGTTTGAGCGCCGAGCCACCTTTTTCGCGGACTTCCTCGATCCGCGCCTCCGCGGTGGCGAGCTTGTCGGCCGCCGCCGCTTCCTTGTCGCGAAGCTTCGCGACAGCGTCCGACGACTTTTTGACCGCAGCCTCGGCTTCCTTGACGCCGTCGCGGACACCACCGGAGATCGCAAGAGACGCCTGCTTCGACACACCGCCGAACGCCTTGCCGAGCTTGCGATCGATCTCGGGCCCGATGCCCTCGATAGAAGGCAGAATTGGAAGGATGTACTTCCCTACCTCTTGACCGCTGGTCATCATCGCACCAGCTCAAGGGGGATTTTGAACTGAGAGTTCACGTCCAGATACTTTGCTGCGGCGAGCAATCGATCAGTGCTGTCCTTAGCTAGTCCGAGGATGAAATTGCAGTCCTGGCAGAGCAATCCACGAATGCAGTTGCCGCAGGATCCGATGCCGGCGCGGCGGAAGTCGCTGGACGGCTTCCGGTCTCCGCATTTGGTGCAAGTTGCATGGATCATGATCGTCAGGCCTCGGTGCTGCCCTTATCGGCGCTGTCGGCGTCGGTGTCGCTGTCGTCGCCTGTTCCGAGCACGTCGGCGTTGGCCGCGGGCAGGAATGCGCCGAAGTAGAACGCGTGGAACTCGCCAGCCAGTGGCGCGACCTCGTTGAACCGGGCCCACTGCTCCGGGCCGAGCAACAGCTCGATGCCATCCATCCGGTCCGTGGCACTGCCACGTTGGAAGCACTGGATCGCGCGGGTCGGCCAGTACGCCTGCAACTTCGGGAACGTGAATTTCGCATTGCGAAACTCGATGGTCGACACCTCGAAATCTGGCTTGTCCGTGGTCTTCTGCGCGGTCTTGCGGGGAGCGCGGGGAGCGCGGGGAGCGCGGGGAGCGCGGGCAGTGGTCATCAGCTGGCCTTTCTGTTGGAATCGATTTCGCGACGACGGGTCGCCATCGCCTTGTCCATCGCCGACAGCACGGTCGACGGAAGCCCTTCGGTGGGCGGCGATGACTGCGGGGCAGCAGGATTCGCGCCAGCGGCGCGCCGGGCCCGCGCCGCTTCCATCCGGGTGCGCGACGCCTCCGGGCTGTAGTAGTCCTGCTTCGACTTGAGATCGGCCATCTGCTCGTCGTTCTTGCGCTTCTCTTCGAGCGCCGCGGCGATCTCTTCGGCAGTCATCGGCCGGCCCACGTACACGCGGCGCGCGATCTGCTCCCACACCTGCGCCAGCAGGATTGACTGTTTCGTCCACAATTCCCGGCCGCCGTTACGGGCCACCGCGAGCGCCGAAGTGGGTTGCGATCGGCGGATATACGTCCAGATCTGCCGCAACGTCAGACCGCCCCGCCACCGATCTGCGTAGTCGACATTCCAGAACCGCCGCAGGTCAGACGCGATGTCGTCCTCGTTGTTGTCGAGGTAGTCGAGCAGCAGTGGCACTGCACCGAACACGTAGGCGCCGAAGAACTTTTCGGGCAGCGGCTTTGTCTCCGGAAGTCGCTCCACTCCGACCGCGGCGGCCATCGCATCCGACAGCGACACCAGGTCGCCGTACAGCGGGGCCGGTGCGGTCTGACCGTTGAGCAGCTGCGCTACCGCGTCGACACTGCGGCCCGCGCGAATCAGGTCGAGCGGCCAATCTTCAAGGGCCCGCGGGATCGTCAGCCGGTGGCCGCGCCAGACGAGCCCGACCTCGGGTTCGCCGAGCGCTTCCAAACGCGCTGCGTCACATGTGGTCACCTGTCGGCATTGCTCCAGCTTTCGCTTGCTCGCCGTGTCCTCGCACCGATCGCCAGCGCTCGCGACCGTGCCGTCCTAGACCAGGACAGTAGGAAACTCGCGTGTGGTCTGCTCGCGAACGCAAACCGCCCCCGACTGGTCAGTTCAGTCGGGGGCGGTTCGCGAGGGGTATCTCTCGATCAGGTGCCGGGCTTGTCCGCCGCGGCGGGCTTGTCGACGGGCGCCGACTTCGGTTCTGCAGCGTGCGCGGGCTTCTCTGCGCGCTTGGTCGGGGCGGCCGGATCGTCGGCCTCGACCACTGCGACTGCGGTCACGTTGCCGCGCGGCGGCGCGGACCGTTCGACCGGCGCATCGTGCTTCTTCGGGTCGTAGTACACCGCGACCTTTTTGGCCTCGACCAGCGACCGCGCCGAGTTCTCATCGACGTTGAGCACTTCGCCCGTCCGCCGCACCCCGACGTCCTTGATCAGCTTGACCTGCTTCATGTTCGGATCTCCGTTTCGTCTCGTGGGTTACGCGGCGTCGCCGTGCTGCCAGTCGAACAGCTGGCGCGCCGAGTTCGGGAAGATCCGCGCCGTCAGCTGCCGCGGCGTGTTATCGCCCTCGACGTCCTTGTCGGACGGAATCCACAGGCGCGAGGGGCGCTTCGAAATCTTGCGATCCACATACCCGTCTGCGGTGCGCTTCTCGAACGCGAAGAACAGGTGGGCCGGGTCGGGCACGCCGAGCACTGTGTCGGACGAGCCTGGCCACAGGATCGACTGCATGACGGGGTTGTCTTCGCGGGCCGACACGGTCACCGTCGCCTTGAAGTCCTTGCTGGCCACGAGGATGGTGCCGTAACCCCAACCGGTGATGTCGGTTTCGGACCACTCGCGTGCCAGATCGATACCGTCCGCGCCGACCAGGATGCCGAGATAGCCCCACTTGACGCCGGTCGCCGCGTCCCACGCAATCGACGTGTCGAGCGGCTCGGTGACATCCGCGGGAACGTCGGCCGGATTGAGTGTGGGGTTCTTGTACACGAAAACGTCGGCCTCGGTGAATAGCCGGACATTGCTCGGGTTACCCGCCATGTTCCTGTCTCCCTGTCGTTCAGGCGATGATCTCGGTTCGGATCACCGCGGTCACGGTCCCGGACGCAATGTCCGCCCCGGTCTGCGTGTGCTGCGCTTCGGTAAGCGCCGTACCGTTTTTCCGGATTGCTGCCAGTCCTTCAGGCACGATAGCGAGGATGCGACCTAAGCACTTGCGAGCGATTCGGCGGCTCGTCGGCACGTCATCCGAGCCGACCGTGATTCGGATCGTGTGATCAGATTTCACAGGCCAGTCCACGCCACCGCCATCGTCGGCGATGAGCACGAGCGGCCGGCCATCATCGAGGGACCAGTCCAGCGGCCACTTGTGCGTGGCGATTCTTGGTTCCGGTATCTCGTCGGCCAGCAGCTCCACCACCGCAGCCTTGACCGCGTCGACAGGCTCGCCTTGCACTCTGGTGCTCATGACGGGTTCAGTCCTTGCCGCCCAAGCGCTCTGGTCACCGTGCCATCGACCGCCTGGTCCTCGGCCGGTACCGAGATCGACACCACCTGCCGGTCAGTGGTGTACTTGCGGATCTCGCCGCCCGACTCTGATGCCACGGGCCCGGCGATGGCATCGAGCGCCTCGGCAACGCCGGGATCTTCCCGCAAGATCTGACTGATCACCCTGCGATTCCCGCGAAAACCCGCGCGCTGCGCCATCATCCACCACCCCTGAACTTCGCCAACACCACATCCCGATTCCGCTCGGCATGCTGCGAGAACATCCGCTGCACCCGGGCCACACACCGCCGACCGCGAACGGTGATCCAATCGCCATCACGCACACCGGTACCGAGAGGCAACACCACCGTGAAATCCGCTTCGTCCGTGGTGCCTTCAGCGCCGTACCGTTCCGCCGTGTTGCCTGCCGTCACTTCGATTGCCTCGACGTCGACCGGTGCGCCGTCCGGCAGTCGATGCCCGTCGTCGTCCTGGCCACCACGCGGCGTGATCGTCACCAGCTCCGTGACACTGGCGACCGTTTCCTCGCGCGAGCAGTACACGCGCACATGATGATCGAGCCCATCGATCAGGGTCCGCTGCATCAGCGCATCGCCGATCAACTCGAACACCTTGCCGTCGTGCTCGATCGCGTCCTTCGACGTCAACGCCATCGCGTCATCGTCCGGCTGTAGTGCGGCCTTCGCCTGATAGGCCGCGACACCGGCCGTCTCGGTAACGCTGGTGACGGTGAATTTCGCGCGGTCCTTCGAGATTCGCCGATCGGTGTACGTCGGACGACCATCCGCATCGACCACACCCGACGCCGGATCCCTGAATATCAGGATCACGGTGTCGGAGCCGATGACGAACTGGCCCATCAGTAGTCGCCGACAGGGAAACAGCCGCGCGGCGCCGGGGTGAGCGAGATCCCCAGGCGAGCCCATTGCGCATCCGAAATGTCGATCGCGGCATTCGGATTGACGAATACCCGCTGCTCGGTCGCATTGTCGGTGGTGATCGTCACCGATGAATACCCGGCGTACGTTCCGGGCCGCAGCACCGCGGCGACGAGCTCGTAGACCACAAGCGTCACTTCGGGGTCCGACTCATCGAGGGGGATCCCGGCAGCACTGAAGCGGCGCCGAATTTGGTTCGACGCCGCCATCAGCAGCAGATCAGCGAACTTGTCCTCGGCCCCGACCAACGGCCGGAACATCTCAACGAAATCCGCTTTCGAGAGGATCGGCGACACCACGCCGGCCATCGATCAGACCTCGATCGACTGAAGCTCGTCCTTGGTGAGCTTCTCGAGTTCGGCTTCCGGACGGCCGGTCGCGGCCGAGACGTACTCGACCCACTTCTCGTGCGCGGCAGCCTTCGCGGGACGCTTCAGCTCGACCACGGGCACGGTGACCTCGGTGACTGGCACAGGCTCGACGGTGTCCGGCTTCTCGCTGGCCGCCTCCGGCTCCGTCTCAGTCGTAGGTTCGACCTCGACCACAGGCAGCACGGCCGGGGTGAGTGCGATGTCGTGATGGAGTGGCGCCGCATCAGATTCATCGGATCCGGCCGGCACGGTGACGCGCGGCTGAATGTTGGCCAGTGCCCGTTCGAGTTCGGTCGGTGAAGTGGCGGGCACCGGGGCAGGCGTGAACACGCCTTCCCGGTCGCCCCGCTCGACTTCATCCTCCGATAGATCGACCGTCGCGCCGAAGCGCGCGAATCGCCGAACACCCGCGGTATCGCGGTATCGCCAAATCGCTACTTTGACAGTGCGAGTAGCCATTCGAGGGATTCTCCATTTCCTGATCAGCCGGCCAGGCCGGTGACCTTCTTGACCGCGTACGGATCGGTGACGGCCATGATGGGCAGCACCGAAGACTGGACCCAATTGCGCTTCGTCGCGGGCTCGCGCCACGTCTCGGTCTGCAACATCTGCTCGTAGCCGAGGAACCCGACACCACCCCGCACCGCGGCGTACGCGGTGCCCGCGGTGATGCGATTCGACCGGAACATCGAGATCTCCGCATCGTCCAGGATCGACGTCAGATCGGGGCCATAGACGATCCGCAGCGTGGCGTACTCTTGCGGGTTCACCAGCCACACGTTGTAGAAGTAATCCAGCTCTTCGACGTCGGCCGCGAGCTGCGCGCTGATGATGTCAGCGAACGGACGCTCGGCCATCGGAGTCGGCGACGTGCCAGTCAGCTCGACGTTACCCCAATCATGGCCGGGCACAACACCAGCGCCACCGAGCGACGTGATCACCGCGTCGAGCACAGCGATCGTCCGGTTGTTGACCTTCCGGACGATCGTGTTCCCGGTCTGGCGGGTCAGACGGTCCATCTGGACGGTGTCGTTGCGGCGGATCGCCTCGTCCGACATCCAGAACTTTCCGCCCCAGTCCTCGGACTGTGCGACCTTCGGCTGCAGTCGCTCACCCTGAACGATCGGGTACTCGTCGGACGGGCCGCGCTGCTCGACGTCGTTCTTCGTGTACAGCTCGTTGATGGTGACGACGTCGTAGATGATCGCGCCCGCGCTGGTCGTGGTGCCCGGCGAGCCGAACAGCTCCGGTGCGATGAACTTCTGCAGCGTCAGATCCGAAAGCCGCTTGGTGATCCGGCCGGGCTGCGAGAACGCCATGTCGACAGTGATCTTGTTGTCTGCGACAACCGGAGCGCCCAGCGGGTAGGCGACGGGAGAGTTAGCCATTTTGGGTTCGGCCCTTTCAGTAGAGGCTGATCTCGGCGTCGGCGCCATCGGCCGCCGCGGTGAGTGCGTAACCGACAGCGATTCCGGCGGTCTTGGTCTTCGCCTTGCCGGTGGTGCCGACCTCGACCTCGGCAAACGCCGCGATCGCACCGTCTGCGGTCACGTGGGTGACACGCGAGTTGCCGCGAGCCACACCGACGATCTCGCCGCTCGCGGCGTCATACTTCGCCACGCCGCACACGCGACCCGCGGCATCGGCCGGGGCCACCGCGATATTGCCGCTGCTGCGATTGCCGGAGATCTTCAAGAACCGCTTACCGGTCACCGCTGCGGATGCCCGGCCGGTGATGTCGCGGCCCGGCTCGTAAACGCCGACGTTCTCGTTCGCCATGATGTCGTCCCTTCAGGTTTCGCTCGGGTCAGTCCGTCGCCGAGCTGGCGCCGGTCGGTTCGGTCGGAGCGGCGTCGAACCAAGACAGGTCGTCGGGTGCCTTCATCGTGGCGCCCGGGTCCGGGTTGAACGAGTGCCCCTGTTCCTGGACCGGGAAGACAGCCTCGAGGCTGTCCAGCGCGGCCTTGTAGGTGTCCCGGTCGAGACCAAGGTTCTTCACCCACTTGGCCTTATCGACGGGCCGGACCTTGCCCGCGCGGATCGCATCGTCCACCATGCGACTATCGGCCTCGGCCTGGATCGCCGCGAATGCCTCGGATCCCTGCTGGCTCTGCATCTTCAGCGCATCGAGCGTGGCCTTGTCGACCACCGCGAGCCCCGCGGCCTTCAGCGATGCGACCGCAGCAGCGACGGCGGGCTCATCGGCCACGGCCGGGGCGGGCGCCTCTGGCGCTTCGGGGGTCTCCGGCTCATCGGCCAGCGCAGTATTCAACGCTGCGGAGAATGCGTCGTCGTCCAGTTCGGCGTCCAGGCCGTACTTCTCGGCGAGTTGTTCCTTCAGGGTCGCCATCTTGACGTCCTTCCTCGTGGGATCGTTACGGACCTGGTTCCGGATCACTGGCGCCGGTGCTGACCGACGACCAGCGAAGTTGAAAACGGTCAAGTCGAACCGATTCTTAAGCGAATCCGCCTCGTCCGCTGCTGAACTCTCGTCGGCCGGCGTGATGATGGTGTCCGCGAGACCAGCCGCGACCATCTCGTCGGCGGTGAACCACGTCTCGTTCTTCATCTGCTTCAGCCAGTCCTTGACGTCGCCGCCGGCCCGGTCGGCGTAGACGCTGGCGATCGATTCGTTGTGCCGAATCAGCAGATCCCGCATCTCTTTGAAATCGTCCGCGGTGCCCATCGCGACGCCGCGCGCCTCGTGGATCATCATCTCGGCATACTTGCTGGTCTGGATCTCGTCGCCCGCCATCGCGATGAAACTCGCAGCGCTGGCAGCCAATCCGTCGATGCGGGTGATGATGTTCGCGGGATGCCGCTTCAGCGCGTTCATGATGGCGATGCCGTCGAACACAATGCCGCCGGGCGAGTTGATGCCGACAATGATCTCGTCGGCGTCCAGCGCGTTGAGTTCGTTCGCGAAATCGCCTGCGGACACACCCCAGAACGGGTCGATCTCGTCATAGATCAGGATCTCGGCGGTCTTCTTGACGCCGTCGCTGGCCCTGTTGGTGATCGAGTACCACGGCTTTGCATCAGCTTTCGGCGCCTGGTGCAGCATCTTCGCGAGACGCTGCTCGAACGGCGTCGGCCCGTTGACGATCATCATGTTCATCATCAGAACAGCACCCCTTGATCCTTGGTCAGCGTCATAGTCCCGATCTTCGAGCTCGTGCGCTGACGAGCTCGGTTCGACGGTGCGGGCAGCGCAGGGACCGGGTCGGTCCCGGGTGCCGGGTCGGCCGGTGGGGCAGCAGGTGTGAAGTTCGGATCTACCGCTGGGGCGCCGAGCTGCTGACGAATGAACGCCTTCAGCGCGTCGTCTGGATCCAACAGACCCGACTGGACAAGCAGATTCAGCGCCGCCGCCGTCGCGTCCTGCCTCGACCCGATCTCGTCGCACACCAGCAGTGGCGCGCCGACGTCGATCGAATAGTTCGAGTCGAGCAGATCCTCGATCACGTGCTGGTTCGTGACGTCGGCGATATCCTCGGCGATCGACTGCACCGACTGCACAAACACATCTGCCTGCACGCTGGCCAATGCGTAGCTACCGCCCCGGTCCAGGTTGAGGAAGTGAGCGAGACCGGCAAGCGCGATCTGCTTGTCGTGGTACTCGATCGCCTGCTGCATATCCGGCAAATTGCCCTGCACACCGAGGATTTCGAGTTTCGCACCGTACGGCAACGCAGCACCGGCCGACATACCGCCACGGAACCTGGTGGCGATCTTCTCGTAGTCCCGCATCCGGGTCTCGGCGTCCGGGCCCTTGGATTCGCCGTCGCTCATCGTCGCGACCGGCACACCGATACCGTTCCGTCGAGCAGCTGCAGCCTGGATCCGCATCAGCTCGTCCTTCAGCAGCCAATGCTTATAGCTCGGTCGCAGCAGTGACGTGCCGATCCACACACCGGGCTCGGGTTCGTTGCGGTACACCACAAGTCGCGACACGTCGATGCGACGGGCCTGCAGGTTCGTCGCGCGGGCCGCGCCCATCGGCGCGTCCTGCTCGATCCACATCAGGCCGCCGTCCTCGGCGACCGCGAATGTGCGGATCGTGAACTGTGGCCGCGGTGCGAGCTTGCGGAGCCGGAACTTACCGGCGAACGGGCCGCCCGTTTCGTCCAGCCTGTAGACCTGCTCGAACACGGCGTGGCCGTACCGCAGGCATGACAGTGTGTCGCGTAGGTGAGACTTCCACGAGAACCGATCGCGTTGCCGTGCCTTCGGTTTCGGGTCGCCGCCGTTGTCGCCACGGATCGGCAGGCCGAGGTCTTCAGCGACGTGCGCGACGACCGCGTCCTCGGCGCCGTTCGGGTCGATGCGCCACTGCGTGCGCCGGATCGGCAGCCCGATCGCCGACAGCAGCGACCAGCATCGCGCGTCCTCGCGAGGCATCCGCGAGTAGGTCACGAGAGACATTGGCCAGCGCAGGTCCGGCACTTGCTCGGTGAGTTCCCACCACCACATGTCAGGGACCGATCCGGGTGCCCACGACGCGGGGTCTGGCGCAGTGGGGTTGATGTATCCCAGTTCGGTTGTGAGAGCGGGAGGTCGGGCCATGGTCGAGAGTGTCGTATTTTCACGGCTACTTGGCCGTTGAGCTCTGTGCCGTCGAGCACTCCGCATGCTTCCGACCTGCAATTACACGAATCGTGTAGCGCGTTTCCGCAGGTCGCCCGTCGAGCACCGTCGAGCAGGATCGGAACGCGCTACCTGTAAACGAATCGTTGACAAGATGAGTGTTGTAAACGTATCATTTGCATATGCAGATCACGGACAGCGCCCGCAAGCACGGCATCACCGATGCCGCCATGCTGCACGCGGTCGCCAACGCGCTCCGCATCATCGAACAGGAATACGACGGCGAGATCCGCCAACTCATCATCGGCGCGGACCAGACTGCACGCCTGCTCGAAATCGTCGTCGTCGCCGATGAACCCGTTCGGATCATCCACGCCGACGTCCTCCGTCCGAAGTTCTACGACTACCTGTGAAGGGGTGATTGATATGGCTACCAAGCACACTGAGAAGACCAACATCGAAACTTGGCTCGACAACCTCGAAGTCGACCCCGCCAAGGCCCGCGGCGTGTGGCACATGCGCCGGATCACCGCAGCAGCAACCGCGCTCACCGCCGCAGAGACCGAACTGAACGACGCCGTCGCCGAAGCCCGCGCATCCGGCGACACCTGGGCCATGGTCGGCACTGCCCTCGGCGTCAGCCGACAGGCCGCCTACCAGCGATTCGGAAAGTTCGACCAATGAAGCACGTCTCACCGTCCGCAGTTGGCGCCGTCGACCTCGGCACGATAATGAACGAGCAGGCCGAAGCGCAGCGCGGCCCCACTCGGACTGAAGCGCGATCTGAGGTCCGCGTCTACGTGATGGAAGTCGAATGGACGGCCGAAGGCATCGGATACACCTCGGTTCACCGGACAGTCGATGGTGCGCGCCGGAAACTCGAATCGATTGTCGACCAGTGGGGGATGCGCGCCGAGTATGACGCCATCACCGCCGATGCCGAAGACACTGGCACCTGCATCGCAGCCGGGACCGAAGGCGACCCGATCGTGTGGGGCATCAGCCTGCTACCCGTCGAGGAATAAGTCGATGCAAAGCTCAAAACGCGGCTTCGAGTAGGTCGAGTTCGTCCAGGTCGCCCGCGTCCGTGCTGCTGGCCGGCGCGGGCGCTGAGCCGGTTTCCTCGGCGAACATCTGCACACCCCAATGCGCCAACGTGACCGCAGTCCACTGCGGCGAGCCGATCTCCGCGTCATTCCAGACGAAATCCTTCATCGGCAGAACGCGCTTCTCGACCACCTTGAGCGCCTCTTCCAGGATCGGCTGCCCGGTGTGCGACAGCTCGGCCGCCAGCGCCGCATCCACAAATCCCTGACACGCCTTCGCCATCTGCGGTGTCGACGCCTCGATCAGATCGAAACCGAGATCGTGCATCCGCGCCACGAGCACGTTCGCCGGGCCCCGGCCGTCCACGATGATCGCCGCCGGATCCCACAGTTCGATCAGGATCACGAGGAACAGTGCGACGTCGGGCAGTTTCACGTTCCGCAGATACCCGACCTCTAGATGCACCTTGCCGGCCGACGTCCGCGAGCCGCCCGCGATGGCCCACCGTCGACCGTCCCGCGAGCGGTGAATCGCGATCACCCGCTCGCCGACCAGATCCGGTGCCCTGTCTTCCATCGCCTGCCACGCTGCCAGCGGGATCACTGGTTCGCGATTCGATTCGTCCGGCGGATAGATACCCCAACCGAGGAAATCCGCGTCATACAAAGCGAGCTCGTCGGGTGTGTTCGCCGCGCGCCGTTCACTGTCCATGTCGCGCTGACGGTGGATCACACCGTGCGACGGGTTACCGAGCCGGGCCGCATCCGGATGGTCCCGTGCCTTGGCCAGAGCCCGCGCGTCGGCCTCCGGTTCGCCGGTCGCCGCCGGGCGCGGCGCCATCCACTCAGCGAAAAACAGATCCGGCGACTCGTCCCGGCCAAGTCGGCGCATCGACGCCAACACGTGACAGTGCACGTACTTCGGATCGGTGTACACCGGTGGCGTCGACAGGTAGATCGTCTGCGGGTTCATCGCGGCCAGCTGCGCGCCCGTGAGACCCGTCTTCTGCGCCGGGGTCAGCTTGTACGCCTCATCGAAAATGACCAGGTCGATCTTCGTCAGACCGACACCCATATCGGCGCTGCGTAGGCCGACGCGCAGTGTTCCGCCGTTGGCGAGTTCGATCTCGCCGCGGTCTTTGTCCTTCGAGTACCCGCGGGGCAGGCCGGTGCGCGGCGCCAGCTGCGCGACCAACTCCGGTGCGCTCTTGATGATGTCGATCAGGCGGTCGTAAACGTCCTCGGCAGTCGCCCATCGCTGCGCCGAGTAGATGATCGTCTCGCCGAGCACGAACAGCCCGAACAGGATCCGCCACAACGCGATCTCAGTCTTGCCGTTCTGCCGAGGCACGATGATGCAGACGTCGCGGTGCGTCCACAGTCGGATCCCGTCCTCGTCGGCCGGGAGCCGCGAGCAGATCTTGCGCAGCGACCACCACTGCCACGGCATGCACCGAGACCCGAACTGATCGGCCAGCGACGCCGCGACGTCGCCGTCACGCTCGTCACCGGCGAAGCCGTGCCAGAACTCCGGCGCCTGGCGGCCGGTCAGCCGCGGCCAGAGCCCAATGAACTTCGGGTACGGCTTCGGAAGGAAGTCGTCGGGCAGCTCGTAGCGGCCACGATCGGCCTCGGCCGCAGCCAGTTTCGGTGGCGTCATCAGTCCCGCCACACCGCCACGTAGCACGCCGGTCCGTACGGGTTGCCGTGAGAGAACCGCGCCGGGAATAGTTCCCAGATCCACGAGCCGTCAGCAGAGTCGATCCGGAACATCCCATCCCGTGTCACTGTCGACACCACACCGCCATACGTGTCATCCCCGCCAGGCCGCAGCGCCACCCCGACGTCGGCGGCGCGAACCATGATGACCGGGTTCACAGAGCGGTCGAGCAGGCCCACGTCAGCCACGTTTCGCCGGCCCGTAGACCTCGGCGACGATGCGAGCGATCGTGTTGCCCTTGACGTTCGACTCACCACCACTCCCCGCCGGTCGCATCCGCTGAATGTCCATGATGAGCTTTCGCAACACTTCGGACTGCTGAGCTTCCTCACGCACCGTGCCCACGAGTCGAACCTCGGCGACCTGCTCGGCGATCTTCACCGCCAACCACACACCCGGATCACCGGTGTGCATCCGATCGAGCACTTCCAGCCGATCCGCGACCCGGGCCGCCTGCGCCAACAACAGGTCCGCGGCCGGATCCATCGGTTTCCACTCCAATGCCCGCCGTAACCGAGCACCAGCGGACAGTCTCGGCCCTTTACGCACGATTTTCGCCGGTCTCGGTGCCGAAACAGCGCCGTTTTGGGCCGGTTGTTTGCCCTGATCAGAGGCCGGTTTTTCACTACTTGGAGTGTTCTTCGTCCGTTTCGCTGTCCGGGCTGGTGTCCGTTTCTGCGCCGTCATCGGCGTCCGCCGACCGATTTTCGCGCGCCGCCCCAAAAAAAACTTCCACTCACCCCGGAGGAGTCGGCCGTGGGGGGTAGCTGGATTTTTTCGAGGGGGTGTTCGGCGGCGGCCTTACCTGCGTCGGTGTTCTCGAATTCGGTGAGCTTCGCGAGGTCGACGCCGCGGTCTTGTAGGTGGCGGCCGAGCTGGTCGCTGATCTTCACGAGTCGGTCCTTTCGTTGTCGGGTTTGAATTGGCAGCGGGCGAAGTGGAGGCGTGACCGCAGTCGCTCCGTGGTCTTCGCTGACGTGGTGACGCACCATTCGGTCGGTTTCGCTTTGCATTCCGGGCATGGCTTGCCGAGCGCCGCGCGGGTGACCGGATCCTTGGGGTTCGACAGTCTCTGGCCGCGAACTGTGCCGTCGCCGTACTTCACCAGATGTCTCCCGGTGAGCCTGCCGTGATGATCAGCCACTCGATCGCGGCCAGACTGGTGAGGCCCATGGCTGCCGTGAAGATCCAGGACAGTCGTTCGCTCAACTTCACCGGCCGTCGTCCTCGGGGTGGGGGTTGCACACCTTGCAGTCGACGCACCCGTTGCAGGGCGGGGCGATGTGGCAGCGGCATTCGTGGCAGTCGATCATCGCGGCGGCTGCCATGACGTAGGTGTTCACATCGTTGGCCATCAGCTTGCCTTGTCTCGTAGGTAGTTTCGGATTTCGGTGGGGGTTTGTGCGCAGTTGCAGATGTATTCGTAGCCGCCGACTTCGATGACGTGGTCGCATCCGGCGTCGTCGTGGTCTTCGATGGTGTGTGGGCACCAGGGGCAGACGACTAGGGCTGCGGCGGGGTCTCGTCGTCGGCGGGCTTGTGCGTCGAGCTGGTCGCGGGTGGTGCCGTGTCGTCGGTATGTTCCGTCGATGCGGACCTGTGTCTGTTTGCCGCAGTAGGGGCATGTGCCGCGCCAGGGTCCGGTTTGGGTGTTGGCGCGGGTGCCGCCGCCGGGGCATTGTTGTGTCGGTTTCATGGTTGGTCTCGGTGTGGGCAGTCTGCGCGGTGGTGGCCGTACATGTTGGGGTTGTATTTGCATGTGGGGCAGTAGTTGTCGGGTTTTGGTATGGCGGTGCAGTCGCCTCGGTGTTGTCCGGTGACGTGGTGGTGTAGTCCGCAGCCGGAGCACCAGCCGCGGCCGGAGACGTGGTTGCCTCGCATTCCTTTACCGGTGAGCGCGGGCATGTCGGGCGACCTACGTCAGCCCGACGAGTCGCCGAAGTCGGCGAGTCCAGCGCGGCCGCAGTCGGTCCGCGATGACTTGCTCGCCGTGTTCGTCGCAGTACCAGGCGACGCCGTCGAACATCGTGGCGGCGACAGTGCCGCGATCTCGGCACCAGCAGAGGATGCACGCGGGCTGTCTGGTCATGCTGGCCATCCCATTGCTAGTTCGCCGAGTGGTGATTCGGTGCGGATTTGTCGGAGTGCGGGCCGTTCTTGGTCGCGGCTGCCGTCGCCGCGTTGCTTGTTGCACAGGCCGTGCAGCAGGCGGTTGGCGATCTTGCCTTTGCCTTTGCCGTCCGGGTGGTCGGCACCGAGGACTCCGGATGTGGTGTCGGGCTTGCCGTCTGACCGCCGCGCTTGCGGGTCGTAGTCGGGGTTTTTGGTGCGGTCCCGGTACATGGACAGTCCGCACCACCAGCAGGTGGTGCCGTCGATGTGGTTGGCGCGCAACCGTTCGGCTTGGATGCGGTGGGTGTAGTCGTAGCCGCGTTCGGACGGTGAGGCGCGGCGCTTACGTGGTGCGGCCACGATCGCTCCGGTTGAGTGCATCGGCGGCGCGCAGCGCATCTCCGATGGCGTCCTGGCGCGCAGCATCGACCGAAATGTCTGGCCGTGGTTTCCAGCGGATGTCGAGCTCGCCGAATGCTTCGGCTTCCCATGCTCGGCCGCAGTGGCAGCGCCATTTCTCACCGGGCGCGGCGTCCGGCCAATGATTCGCGCAGTTGTGTGACTGCTGCGGTGTTGCAGTGGCGAAGCGCCGGGCGAGCTTGGCCGACTCAGTTTGACCGGCGATGGCTTGGCCAGCTTGTTCGGTGAATCGTTCGATGACGCCGCGGTTGTGGAGTTCGCCGCCAGCGTCGTACGCGGCCCGAAGTCGCGCGTTCGCGGTTTCGAGGGTGTCCTGTGCGGCGGCGACTTGGTCGCGGGCGGCGGCGATCTCGATAGCGGCCACGCGTTTCGCGGTTTCGTCGTCGGCACGCGTGGTGGCCGCAACGAGCTGGTCGAACACGCTCTCGGGTTCGTCGGCCTTGTGGTGACGCCCGGTGCTGGCGGCGGGGCGCTGTTTGCTGGCGGGGTGGTGTGCGATAGCCGCTTCGAGGTCTGCCTCGGCCGAGGCGCTGCGCTTCTCAGCTTGGCGCATGCGGTCGTGACTGGTCTGCTCGGCGATGTCCTGTGTGCTGGCGAACTTCGCATCGACGGGTGTCGCTGGGATGACCTGGAATTCGGTACCGAGTACGCCGGTGAGTTGTCCGCAGAAGTGCCGGAAGAACTGCTCGTCGGTGTCGCGAACCTTGATGACGGTTGACTTCTCGCCGGGCAGGTTGACGATGTACATCTTGCCGGGTGAGTCGAGGAACGCGCGGAACTGTTCCTGCGGGGTGAAGTCGACGGTGGTGGACTGGCGGGTTTTGTTGGCGCGTCGTGCTTTCCGGTTGAGCTTCATCGTTGGTTCCTTTCGGTGGTGGTTGGCATCAGGCCCATCCGTTGGCGATGGTGATGAGTAGGCAGATGATCGCGGCGAGGCCGATGACGATCCCGGCCGCGGTGAGCCAGATCGTGATGAAATCGGGGCCGCCGTGCTGGTGCGACATATTCCAGGGGTCGGTCCAGGGATCGACCTGGTTGCAGGTGGGCGGCAGGGCGATCGGCGGGTTAGCTGCTAAATACGCTGACCTGCTGGCCAATCTGGGCGCCATGTTTGCTACGCGGTTCGGCGCGTAAGACATTCCGCCGGCGTCACGCCGGTAGTCGATCAGGTCGGCGACATCACCGGACAGGTCGGACAGTTCAGCGGCCATCGTTCGGCCTCGCAACAGTCGGATCGGTTTCACCGAGGCGGATCCGGATCCAGTCGGCGAACGGAATGCACTCGATCTGCCAGTCCTGGAGGACGTCATCGCGGTGCGCTTGCAGTGGGATCCACAGGGTTTCGGGTGTCCGCAGGATCGTGAATTTGATCTGATCGGGCAGGCCGCGCACGGTGACGTCGACCGCGTTCTGACCGAGGGGTCCGGCGGATGGCGCGATGACGACGAGGCCGGGCCGCACGATCTCGGACGGGTTCCCGCATGTCGCGGAGCCGTGTGTGACGCGCAGGGTGATGTCGCGGCGGACGGTGGTGGCGACGAATCGGGCACCTTCGCGTTGCATCCATGCGTCCCACGCGCGGATGACGACGTCGCCCTGAATCTCGTTGGTGGGGTGAGTCATAGCGTGAAGACGTCCTTCAGGTAGGCGGTCACGTTCTCGATGACGTCCTCGGTGAGTTCCTTCGTCGCCTGATCGGACAGGTACGGGGTTCGGCGGGCCACGCTCATGCGGATGCGGCCGGAAAGTGCCCGGACGAGCGCGTCGCGGGCTTCGTTGATGCGGTTGTCGACTTCCTCGCGGATCTCGTCAATCTCGGGTTCGTTCATGTGTGGCTGGATCCTTCCTGTGATGAGCGGAGTCGGGATGGGTTGCAGCGGGTGTGGTCGCGGTCGAATTCGTCTCGGCCGCCCCACAATCCGTTGGGGTCTTGCAGTGATGCGCGGTACTGCTCGCACGCGGCCCGGACGGGGCAGTCGGTGCAGATCTGTTTGCCGCGGGCGATGTTTCGGGCGTACTCGCGTTTCGCGCGGTGCGATCGGCCGGATACGGGGAAGAACATCAGGTCGAGTTCGGCGCCGAGGGCACGTTTCTGGTCGGGCGATGCGTCCGGCGACAGGATCGCGCGGCACTTCGCGCGGTCCATCCAGTCGCGGTCGAGTTCACCGAGGATGGTCCGCAGAAACCCGGGCCGGCCGCGGCGCGGGATCC
>Ga0255346_1001925_pt1 | contig 27475 bp, 25 predicted proteins | sample wastewater_treat_FD_194410 | JGI IMG/M metagenome (GOLD analysis project Ga0255346, IMG submission 194410) | Wastewater microbial communities from Lulu Island WWTP, Vancouver, Canada - plant22 | ecosystem: Engineered > WWTP > Wastewater > Unclassified | place: Canada: Vancouver, British Columbia...
TCTCGTTTCGCAGGGCGGCATTTCTTTATGGATAGATGTTTACGACAATGATTCGCTTGATTTTTTCACAAAAAAGAAAAACCTCGGATATTCTCTCCCTCTCGGTGTAATCATTCAGCAAAAAAAAGATGAACCTTACGGATTCACTTTCAATCCCTATAATTATGTAACAGTTTTCAGCGGAGAATTTATTCCGGAATCAGTAAAAATTTCACTTCCCGATATCGCTAAAAACCCTAAAAAATATACGGCTGGAAGCTTCATGAATCCTTCTCTGTGGTTTGTTGAAGTTAAAGTTGAAGAAGTCCGCATCATTGAATCCGGCGAAGATGTGCGCGGCGGTTAAAAATATCTTTACAGACAAAATGATTTCGGTTAATCTTATGGAGAAATTATGAAAAAGTTTTTTTTATGTTTATTTATCACTTTCCTTTATGCCTCTCTTTATCCGCAAACACCGGTTAAGGCAGTTGTATATTCATTCCAAAATCAGACTGAAGATCAGAAATATTCATACTTTTCCGAAATACTTCCTCAGAGTGTCTCAAAAGAGCTTTCACGGCTTAACTACTTAACAGAAAGAGAAAGTGCTTCAATTCATCCTGATTCCGCAACTTCTGAGGAATATGCTGAAAAATTAAAAAAAATATCAGAAGAAAAAAACGCTGATTATGTTATTACCGGTTCATTTGCAGTATCAGGAAAAAACCTTACAGCAAAATCGCATATTTATATCAGAAGAACCGGACGCATTTTTGAATTTTCATCAGAACAGGAAACCGGTCCTTATATCTCAAAAATAGTTAATGATATATCGGAAAAAACAGCATACTACATTGACAGATACATTCCGAGAATGACTGAAGAGCCTGAATTTGATCCTAAAAGCAGAAAATTTGAAAAAAAAGGTTTTGTAAAACTTACTGCAAAGAAAGAAGATTCAGTAATTTACTACACTACCGATCAATCGACACCAGACCCTGAAAAAAACAAAACTACAAAGAAATATTCCGAGCCGATTCTAATTGATAAAAAAACAACTATAAAAGCCATTGCTGTACGCGAAGGATGGTTCCCTTCTTCAGTTGCCAGCGAACAATACTCTCTAACGAATCAATATTCCAAACTGCATATAATTTTCTCGGCCGGCATTCCTGTTTTCACAGGTGACTGGGCAAAGGAATTGAGCCGAAATGATAACCGGACTTTTTCAGTTAAATTTGATTTAGGTCTCACAGATAATACCTTTTTTCGTCTAGCTTTTAATTCAATCGCTGCAAAACCAGACGACAGCTCGCTTGGAATAAAATACAATCTTTACGGCGGGTCAATCGGACTCGCATATCAGTTTAAATTCGGAGAATATGTCAGACTTAAACCTCATGCTGGTGCAGGATGGTTTTACGGATACATGTCTCCGGATGACGGTTTTACAAAATCGCTTTTTGTAAAACCAAAAGACGCAGGCGACAGCACCGACGGCTTCTACGGAGAGCTTTCACTTTCTGCCGGAATAGCGGTAGGACACGTTGAATTCGGAGTAATAGCGGCTTATTCTTATTATCAGCTTGAACATGATGATGACATGAATATTCACAGTTATTCTTTTTACACAGCACTTAGATTCTGACAAAGCAATTGACGTTTTTCAAAACAGTCTGTATAATTATATAAAAAGCTCTCCTCTCGGGGAGCTTTTTATAAAGGGGATGCCTCATGAGAATGGATAAACTTACGATTAAAGCTCAGGAAATAATTGCAGATGCACAGGAAACTGCTACAAAAAACAATAACCACGAAATACAGCCGATTCACCTTCTATCTGCGGCAGTGAACCAGAAAGGCGGTATCTTTCAGTCATTATCTCAAATTATTGGAGCTTCAACTCAGTTAATATCTGAAGAAGTTGATAAATACATTTCAAAATTACCGAAACAAATCGGAGCCGGTCCCGGCGGCGGACAGATGTCGCAGAAGATGAATGAAGTTCTAAGCAGCGCATGGGATGAAGCGCAGAAACTGAAAGACGAATATCTGAGCAGTGAACACATCATTATCGGTCTTTCCGCAATTAAAGATACACCCGCGCATTCAATACTTTCATCGCATGGATTCACGAAAGATAATATTCTGCGCGCGCTTTCGGAAATCAGAGGTTCAAAACGCGTAACCGACGAGAATGCCGAAGACCGCTACAAGTCACTTGAAAAATATGCAAAGGATTTAACTAAGCTTGTTCAAACCGGCAAACTTGATCCGGTAATTGGCCGCGATGAAGAGATCAGACGCGTAATGCAGGTTTTAACACGACGGACAAAGAACAATCCCGTACTCATCGGCGAGCCCGGGGTCGGTAAAACCGCCATCGTTGAAGGTCTTGCTCAAAGAATCGTTGCGGGAGATGTACCTGAAAATCTCAAGGGCAAACGCCTAATGTCCCTTGACATGGGGGCACTGATAGCAGGCGCTAAATTCCGCGGTGAATTTGAAGAAAGACTTAAAGCTGTTATTGATGAGGTTGAAGAGAGTGAAAATACAGTAATTCTTTTTATAGATGAAATGCATACGCTTATTGGAGCCGGTGCCGCAGAAGGTTCAGTTGACGCTTCGAATATGCTGAAGCCTGCTCTCGCAAGAGGCGAGCTCCGCTGTATCGGCGCGACAACATTAAACGAATATCAGAAGTATATTGAAAAAGATAAAGCTCTTGAGCGGCGCTTTCAACCCGTATACGCTTCCGAACCGTCAGTTGATGACACCATCGCAATTCTCAGAGGTTTAAAGGAAAAATATGAAGTTCATCACGGAGTTAGAATCGCGGATTCGGCAGTAGTTGCCGCCGCAATTTTATCAGACAGATATATTACAAACAGATTCCTTCCCGACAAGGCGGTTGACCTGATTGATGAAGCGGCATCATTAATAAAGATGGAAATTGATTCCATGCCTCTAGAAATTGATGAAATAGAACGCAAAATCCGTCAGCTTACAATTGAAAAGGAAGCTGTAAAAAAAGAAACCGACAAGGCAAGTAAAACTCATCTCGATAAAATCAATGAAGAACTTGCAAATCTTAATGAGAAAAAAAACATCCTAGCATCTCATTGGCGCAAAGAAAAGGAAATCATTTCTTCAATCAGAAGAGCAAAAAGCGATATCGAGTCATTGAGACTCGAAGAACAGAAGCTTGAACGCGAAGGCAATCTTAATAAAGTAGCCGAAATACGTTACGGTAAAATCGTTGAACTCGAAAAGTTTCTCACCCTTCAGCAGTACGCACTCGCCGATGTTCAAAAAGAACAAAAACTACTGAAAGAAGAAGTAACGGAAGAAGAAATTGCATCCATTGTTTCACGATGGACAGGCATTCCGGTAAATAAAATGCTTGAGGGTGAAAAAGAGAAACTTATCAGGATGGAAAAAATACTCGAGCATCGTGTTGTAGGCCAGCATGCGGCTATCAGCGCACTCTCCGATGCAGTTAGAAGATCCCGTTCGGGTCTTCAGGATCCGAGCAAACCGATTGGTTCGTTCATATTCCTTGGTCCTACAGGCGTTGGTAAGACTGAAACTGCGAAGGCAATCGCGGAATTTCTATTTAATGACGAGAAGGCAGTTGTCAGAATAGACATGAGCGAATACATGGAAAAGCATGCAGTCGCAAGACTCATCGGTGCTCCTCCGGGATATGTCGGTTACGATGAAGGCGGACAGCTTACTGAGGCAATCAGAAGAAGGCCTTACGCGGTTGTGCTTTTTGATGAAATCGAGAAAGCTCATTCTGATATTTTCAACATATTCCTTCAGCTTCTTGATGAAGGTCATCTTACTGATTCAAAGGGAAGAAATGTTGATTTCAAAAACACATTGATCATCATGACTTCCAACATCGGAACGTCGTATATTTCCGACACTTCTATAAAAGAAGAAGAACGCTATGCCGGAGTCGAACAGGAACTCAAGATGAAATTCAAACCAGAGTTTCTGAACAGGGTGGATGAAACTATTATTTTTAATCCTCTGTCTAAAGACAATATCGGAGATATAGTCAAGCTTCAGCTTTCCGAATTCGCTTCCAGGATCAAGAAGAGCCATGGAATAGAAATGGAAATAACATCCAAGGCTCTCAAATATCTGTCTGAAAACGGGTATGATCCGAATTTCGGAGCGAGACCTCTCAAGCGTCTTATTCAGAAAGAAGTATTAAACAAACTTTCTGTAAAAATACTTTCGGGCGAAATACTGCCTGAACATAAAATTAAAATTGACTTCGCCGACGAAATTACTATAAAGAGCCAATGAAGTCATGTAAACAATTATGCTCTGCGGGATTATTTCTGTTTTTTCTTCTGTCATTTTCAGGATGCTCCGAAGAAAAATTTGCTCCCGCAGAGTTCGATCCCATAATTAAACTTAATGCTCCGGTTAATCAAAACCAAAGCTCATTTGTTTTTGATAACAAAGCATCCTTCAACATACCTTCAGGAATGGAACCTGTAACAGGCAAACTTCTCATTGAAGCGAAAAATGCTGTCAAAAAAAACGAAACAGATAAATTCCAATCTGAGATCAGAAACGTATGGATTGATAAAAAAGAAAATATCCTGATGGTCTTATCCGTCCCTTCATATTTTTCTGATAAAGATGATTTTACTCTTTCAAATGATATAATACAAAATTACAAAGATAATATTGCAGGATCAAAAGTGCACAGGGATTTCACCTCTTCGGGTGATTTCAACATTCTTCAGGTAGCTGTCGAAATCCGGAGCATAATTTTGTATAAATTCATAATATACTCGCCGGAATTCAAAATGGAACTTTCATTTATAATACAGAAAGAAAATTTTTTCAAAAACAGATCTCAAATCAGCAACATAATAGAATCCGTTCAGCTTCAAAGATAACCCTCTTCTTTCATGCTTAAGAATGAATCTTCACAGACAATGAGATGGTCGAGAAGAGGTATTCCGACAATTTCTCCGGCATTCATAAGACGCTTTGTCGCCCGGAGATCCTCTTCGGACGGCTTCAAAGAACCTGACGGATGGTTGTGAGCGACGATAATCGAACTCGCCGATTCTTTAATCGCCTCTCTAAATATTTCTCTTGGATGAATTATCGTCTGTGTAACTGTCCCACGCGAGATGGAAGAAAATTTTAAGACCTGATTTCTGTTATTTAGATTTATTACCATAAATTCTTCCTGAGGGAGACAAGATGAATGCGGCAGCAGATATTTCCAAACCTTGTACGGAGTATCTATTATTTCGCCGATATTTTTTCCGTTTGTTATGCGCCTGCCCATTTCAAGAGCGCATTGAATTCTTACGGCTTTTGCAAAACCGACACCTTTCAGCATTGCGAGCTCACGAAGACCGGATTTCCGGATTCCATGAAGCCCCCTGCACTTGTTGTAAACATCAGCCGCAAGGTTTATCACATTTTTTCCGCTTGTACCTGTATTTAAAATTACCGCAATCAGTTCAATATCAGACAGGGTTTTTACTTCACATCCGTTAAAACATTTCTGCATCGGCAAATGAACATTTGATTGATCCATACCAACTCCTTTTTATTTTGACAAATCTACTACCTTATACGAAAATAATTGCAATTATGGACAAAAAAAATGAAATAATTTGCCTTGATATTGGAAATACCAACACTAAATGTGCTGTTTTTACAGAATACGGTGAAGAAAGTCTTTTTCTGTCATCGGAAAACAGCGATTTATCACAGCTGCTTGAAAATCTGCCTAAAATTAAATATCTGGCTTATTCCTGCGTTAATCCTTTATTTGAAGAAAGTGTAATTTCATTCTGTGAGAATAATAAGATTACAATGCTGAAAATAAGCGACATGCTTCATCTTGGATTTACAAACATGTATAATTCGACAGCCGGTGCAGACAGACTTGCAAACGCGGCGGCAGCTTCAGAATTTTTTCCGGATGATAATGTCATAGTGGTAGATGCAGGCAGTGCAATAAACATTGAAGTTATAGAATCATCTATCTTCAAAGGCGGAGTTATTCTCCCCGGAATATGCACGGCATTTGCAGCTCTTACTGAAAAAACGGCAATGCTGAAAAAACTTAAATATTCAAAACCTTCATCTATAATCGGACAAAACAGCTCGGAAAACATATCATCCGGAATATTCTACGGTACAATCGGTGCTTTAAAATACATTCTTGACGAAATAAGCCGTGAAAGCGGAAAAACATACAAGATCGTTTTAACGGGCGGAGACGCTGAACTTATAAGCGGATCAATCGATTCGGATCTGACAGATAGATTGTTCACACTCAGGGGTATTAAATTCCTTGCTGACAAAAATCTAATTAGTATTTAAAGAGGTCAATATGTTTTGCAGAGAATGCGGAAAACAAATTTCAAATAATGCTTCGATTTGTCCCGGATGCGGAGTAAGTGCCGGCAACGGATCAAATTTCTGTCCGGGATGCGCTTCAGAACTGGAAGCTGGATCGGAATTCTGTCGCAAATGCGGAACAAAACTTCTTAAAGCAACAAGATCAAAACTTCCAGCCGGTCTTTTGGGCATCTTTTTAGGAAGCTGGGGAATTCACAGATTCTATCTCGGTTACATAAACATCGGCGTAATACAAATTGTCGTAACGTTTATCACTTGCGGAGTCGGCGGGTTATGGGGCTTCATCGAAGGAATACTTATACTTTGCGGAAACACTATTACAACTGATTCTGAAGGCAATCCGCTTAGTGAATGACAGACTGCAAAAGCAGTCTTCATTCACTAAACAAACTTACCTATTTAATCAGGCCTTTCACTTTGCTGCCTGCTTTACTTTTTGCCTTGTCAGTCTGTTTCGCAGCTTCCTTTTTTGCCTTGTCCTTAGCCTTATCTTTGGCGGCATCGATTACTTCTCCGCCCGCTTCTTTTACAGCTTCTTTAACAACATCGTCAATTGAAGAAAGCTTCGGAGTAACAAGATCGGCGTTAGGTTTGGAAATATTTCCTTTGATTTTTTCCTTCAAAAATATTTCACCCTTATCGTTCAAAAGAGGTTTCAAAGCAATATCTGCAATCTTAACAGGTGTGACGAATTTAGCAGCTTTGCCCTTGACTGCTTTTGAAGCAAGAGTTACTATGCGTTTCTTAACGGTTTCGGAATGCTTCTTTGCTATAGAAAGATCGGCGTCAATGTCGACAACCGAAGTTGCAATATTCATGTTTCCATTAAACAAGAGAGTATAATCATCATTTGCAATCTTACCGTCTCTGAAAGAAACGACATTGTTCTTATAATGAGCTGATACAAATCCGTTTTTCCAATTGATTTCTTTTTTGAGAAAATCAAATTTTCCTGAATATTTCGAAAGTTGTTCGACATTAATCATTTCATTAAAAATCTGAAGGCCTGTAATTGTTCCGTAAGGCGATCCGGCACGAAGATTGATTTCAGGATTCAAAATACGAGTCGACTTATCAAAAGGAACTGCATTGCCGGTAACTTCAAAACCTATGTCAAATGACTGAACACTTCCGGATTTAGGTCTGCTCACAGTTTTTATTCCGCCCGAAATAACAAACATGGCATTGTCTTTATTAGAAAGGTCATTCGGATCAACAACTATATCGTGAACTTTTGCTGTAACTTTATAAAGCATAAGACTCTGACCGGTTGTCTGATCGTATATGTTTATCTGCGCATCCTGAAGTCCGACTGAACCGATATTTACTGCAACCGGAAGATCCTCCGCTTTCACCGGAGCACTGTCCTTAGGTTTTTCTGCAGGAGAAATTTCTTTTTCCGATTTATCTTTTTTTTCCGGAACAAGAAGATCAGAAAAATTAAACATTCCGTTTTTATATCTTATTATGTTTATTTTTGCAGAATAAAGCATTACTTCATTTAATACAAACTGCTTTTTAAGAAGCGGCGGAATAGAAAGCTTGAACTTGAATGAACCAAGCGCCGCGAAAACATCATTTTCAGCAACAGGTTTCCCTTTTAATGATTTCAACTGCTCTTCTGTTTTAAAGTTTGAAACCTTGACATCTTTGACTTCAATTCCGCTTACCGCAGAGAAAACACTGCTGTCAAACGAAGCAACACGAACCTGACGGTGAAGAACATTTTCAAGCTGCGATTCGACAAAATCTTTATCAACGATAATATAAACCGCGATCAGGATCCCGGCAAACAATAGAACAAAAAAACCGAACACTACCGCTAAAATTTTTAAAAGTTTAGAAGAACTTTTTGATTTTTTAGCCGGAATAACTTTTTTTTTGGAACTTTTTTTAACTGGCTTAACTGGCTTTTTCATAACACCCCTTTTTGCGTATTTAATTAAATTAATGCAATAAGGTCAAGCTAATTATAGAGAAGGGTCTTCCGGCCATTTATGTTTCGGATAACGGCCTTTCATTTCTTTACGGACTTCTATATAGCTGTTTTTCCAGAAATTCTTGATATCACTTGTAACCTGAACAGGTCTTCCTGCAGGACTTAAAAGATTCATCACAAGCGGCTCGCCGCAGACAATCGGATTTTCATTCACACCGAAAAGTTCCTGGATTCTCAATGAAACCGAAGCCTTTGCGGATGAATAATCTATTCTCTTGCGTTTACCTTCTTTGAGCGATATAAACTCGGGAGCATATTTATCGAGATGTTTCATAAGTTCATAACCGACATGAGCTGACAGAGCGGAATAAATATTCTCCTGCGGAAAAACTGAATTTGATTTAAAATCAGCATAATCAGTAAGCCAGTCACATACAGTAGTTTTAATTTTTTCCGAACTGAAATCAGAAAATTTTTCCACTCTGCCTGATACATAATCAAGTCTTTCAATAAGCTGTCTGCTGTCATCCCCCAAAGGTAATGAATTCAATCCCTCTTTTTTGAGTTTCCTGTTTGCCTCTTTCTTCAGAGTTAAATAGTCAACATCGCTTAATGCACAAGGGTATTCCTCAATAGGCATCATGCCGATCATCTTTTTACGAAATGCCGAACACTGCCATCCGTTCCATCTGATTTCATATATCAAAGGAGCGCCGCGCAGACAACCGACAATAAGCTCTTTTTTAATTTCAGAATAAAGTAAAATGCGGTTTCCGCCGGAAGTTTCAGTAAGCGGTGCAACGATATACTGCGGTCCGGGAGAATATAAAACTGCCTGCTTACCGAGTGAAAGCATGTAATGAGTATTTTTATCGGATCTGATTTTTTTACCGATTCTGTCCGGATATGCAGAAATCAATAGTTTTGAAACAAAAGAAATATCGACTTTTGACAATTCTCCTTTGATCCCGATTCTTTCACATAGCTTTTCAAATTCAGAAACTAGTCTTGAGTATTTATTCTTATTTCTGATTACATCTTCAATTATAATCTCAATATCAGATGAAAGATTTCCGAAAGAACGCAGATCATCGTTCAATAATACCGCAAGGAGTACTGCAGTCTGATTCTCACGTTCTTCAGATTTTTCAATCATAGAAGCCAGGCGGGGATGAACGGATAATGATACAGCGAATTTCCCGCTTTCTGTAATTGTATCATCATCGGTGATAAATCCAAGTCCCCGAAGAAGAGTTACAGCCTCGGAAAGAGCTGAGACCGGCGGATTTTCCGGAAAATTTAAACTCATATCAGAAAGAGAACCCCATAACGCATTTTCAAGAGCAAAACCTGAGAGATCAGAACATAATATCTCTGAAACATCCTGAGGCATCCTGTAATCTTTTTCATCCCAGTATCTGTAGGCAACACCCGGGGCAACACGACCGGCTCTTCCTGATCTCTGCGTCGAAGATGATGCTGAACTTTCAATAGTAATCCGGTGATTCATCCCGCTTTGAGGATCATATCTAAGCTTGCGTACCAACCCGGAATCAACAACAGCTCTCACTGAATTTATTGTTATGCTCGTTTCAGCAACATTTGTCGAAAGAATAACAGCCTGCTTATCATTCATTGTACGTTTCACAACCGCTGACTGCTCCGAAGGAGACATGCTTCCATGAAGGAGAAATATTTCTCCTTTAAAATTTCCGCTTCTGAGCTTCTCTTCTGTGCGTTTCATTTCTTTCAATCCCGGAAGGAAGACAAGCACATCACCTTCGCCGTCAAGATCACGAAGAGCAAGGGAAATCAGCCTGCATATTCCATCTTCAAGATATTCATTCTTTTGAGGAGGCATATATTTTAATGAAACCGGAAAACTTCTTCCTTCAACATTTAAAGAAGACCAGTCAGAAAAATATCCTTTAAATGAATCTGCAGAAAGAGATGCTGACATAAGAAGAATTTTAAGATCATTCCTTATCAGAGATTTAGCATCTATAAGAAATGCAAGCGACAAGTCAGAACTTATACTCCGCTCATGAAATTCATCAAGAATCACAGCATCAATTCCGCTAAGAGAAGGATCAGACTGAATCATACGGAGAAAAACCCCGTCTGTCACAACTTCTATTTTTTCTCCGCGAATTTTATCGTAACGTGTAATAAGCCCGACTCTTCCGCCGGGTTTCTCGCCGATCAATGAAGCTATTCTCTCGGCACAGCTCCTCGCCGCAAGCCGTCTTGGCTGGGTTACAATAATTTTACCTGATATTTTTTCAGAAACGGCAAGCGGAACGAGACTCGTTTTTCCCGCTCCGGCAGAAGCCTGAAGAATAAGATTTGAATCTTCAAACAGACGCGAGCATATCTCATCCAGACGCGGATAAACGGGAAGATTTCTGACTTCATCATTCATTTCTGAATCAATTCTGCCTTAGTGATATTTTCCTGTCATGAATGATAATTCTGTCTTCGCAGAAATATTTTACGGCAAGCGGATATACTTTATGTTCTTCTTTTAAAATCTTTGCGCTCAGTGATTCTTCTGAATCATCATCACTAACATTAACCGCGCTTTGCAGAATTACCGGTCCGGTATCGGTTCCTTCATCAACAAAATGTACGGTGCATCCGGCTATTTTAACTCCGTAATCAATTGCCTGCTTCTGAGCGTGAAGACCCGGAAAAGACGGCAATAGCGCGGGATGTATGTTCATGATCTTGTTTCTGAATTCATTTATCAGATAAGGAGAAATGATTCTCATATAGCCCGCAGCGCAAATGAGGTCAGTGGAATGCGAACGTAATATCGAACAAATCTCAGCTTCATATTCTTCTTTTGAAGAATAGCTTTTCGGATTTACAAAAAAATACGGAATACAGAGAGAACGCGCTGTATCAAAAGCCTTTACTCCGTCAACATTGGAAATAACAACACCGTTCTCAGCAGATATAAAACCCGATTTGATACTCTCGGCAATCGCCTTAAAGTTTGATCCGCGGCCTGATACGAGATAGGAAATTTTCTTCATGCGATCCTCACTGAATCAAGAAAGATATCGTCAGCGGCAGTATTAACCGAAACTGTAAATTCGGAATTATTTCCGCGTACGGTAATGGTATTTGTTTTATCCGCATCAGGTTTTCCGTGACGATAAAGAATAGTATAAGCTGTTTCAAGATCTTTTTCAGAGGCTTTGCCGCGGATAAAACCAACAGGGCCCTTAAAATTAGAAATCAGATACATGTCTGATTCATTCGAATATTTATCAAGAATTTCCGTCTCTTCCGCATTGCGTGATACGATAAGCTTGCAGGAAGATGAGAGCCTGTAATGACGGCCCACACTCAATAAATAAATATCTATATCATGGTTATCAGGATGCACAGAAAGAAGATCCTTCAGTCTTGCAGAATACGTTACATCGGTAAACAGACATCCGCCGGCAGGTGAAGCATACTCTTCAATGCCGTACTCACGCGCCAAGGCAAACTGCCTGTCTCTTCCGCGTCCGTTGAAATCAAGAAGCCTTTCCCTGTCGATGAGTCCTTCTCTTTCGGCTTTTATCGGATTCAATAGCTTAGCCGAAAGAGGACGGAGAAGAAAATCTTTTAATGACGATTCTTTTTCTATAAGATTCATTTTATTGCGCTGCTGCGACATCGGTCTCTGACCGACAACTTCACCGGTAGCGACAAAATCATAACCGTGCTTTATCATATATTCCGCAGCATAACGGAGAAAAAATATTTTACAGTCAACGCACGGATTCATGTTCTTTCCGTAACCGTATGAAGGATTTTTCAGCATTTCCATATATTCAGATCCGGTGCGGATATGCTCAACCTTTAAACCGATTCTTTCGGCATAAAGAGCAGCTTTAGTTTGATCCGGGTCGGCATGCGGCGGAAAAAAAGGAAGAAGGAAATGAAGACCGATTAACTCAATGTTTTGTTCAAGAAGAACCTTGGCGGCAAGAAGCGAATCGAGCCCGCCCGAATATAATAAAATGCCCTTTGCTTTTTTCATTGCTCAAAGCTAAAAAATATGCCGAGAACGTCAATATTAATCCTTTTGCAGACTACTGATTATCAACACGGAAATAGATACGCTTCCACTTGTATGAGCCTTCCTTGTAGAACGATGTAACGTAAAAATCCTGTTCTGTTGCTTTTTCGATTACATCTAAGGCTATCTTGTTTGAATTATCAGCAATTTCAATGTCGTTATCGGCAGTGAGAATGAGCTTCACTTTTTCATCTGTTACCGAAGAAATATTTTCATAAACCTTTTCATCGGTAGAATCGTATTTCTGCGAATCCATATATTCGAGGTATCCGTAATAATCAAAATAATCACCGAATTCCTGAATCGATGCCGAGAAAAAATCCGCACAAGGATAAACAATCACGTGGAAAAAACCGGCAGCCTTCTCTCCCTGACCGACTCTTTTAACGAGCTGACGAAGCATGGAAAACTGGGTATTTATTATTAATTCATTCATTATGAATTTTATATGACGTTTTTTCATCCATTCAAAAGAATGAATCATCTTTTCGATTCGCGCTTTAAAATCTTTATAATGAATTTCGCCGAGCCCCACCACGAAAATATACGGGCCGATGATTCTGCCGTTTTTATCGTAGGATGCTTCAACTATGACGCGATTTTTCTGTTCGTTGAGTTTGCGTCTGTATTCGAAGGGAACAAGTTCGTTAAAATCGCTGATCTCTTTCATAGTCCTATTTAAAACCATATTTTTTTATTAGTCAAATCATTAATAAATATACACCACAGATAAAAAAAGCGAGCCGAAGCCCGCCAACAAAATATTAAGAAGGGTGAAGATGTAACAGCCGATCCGATGTCCCGGCGCTATTAGAAAGGGGATTATAACGCACCGGAACCATCGGCTATCAATAAGGACATAATAAGCTACATAATAAAACTGTCAATTAAAATCCGTCCGGTTGGTATTTTTTAACAATCTTTTTTGACTTTTTTATCTTTTTTTTCGAACAATCCGGATTTTTTAGGGGTTTATCCTATAAATACTGTCATCATTTATCGTAAAACACAGTTTTTCAGGAAACTGACGCTTATATAATATTTTTAATTGAAAAATGAGGTATCTCAGGAGATGATTGACATTATGAAGAACAGCAGTCTTCAAAAAAGCCGTGATACAACGGATTCGTCTCTAACATGGTATCTTGACAGAATAAACAAGATTCCGATGCTCACGAGAGAGGAAGAGGATCTCTATGCCCGTTTAGCGAAAAACGGCGATCCGGAAGCAAAAAACGTGCTGGTAAAATCAAATCTCAGGTTTGTGGTATCCGTAGCAAAAAAATATCAGACTAACGGAATCTCTCTGCTCGACCTCATCAACGAAGGAAACATGGGTCTTATCAAGGCCGCCGAGAAATTCGATCCGGATAAAGGATTTCATTTTATATCTTATGCTGTGTGGTGGATTAGACAGGCAATAATGCTTGCTATTTCACAAAAAACATCACTGATCAGAATTCCGCTCAACAGAAGCGCCGACCTTCAAAAAGTCGAAAAAGTTCATAAATCGCTCGAATCCAAGCTTCACAGGGAACCTACTGCCGAGGAAATATCCGAAGGCCTCGACATGAACAATGACCAGCTCAGCTACCTGAAAAATATTCCCCAGGAATTCGTTTCTCTTGATGCGGCTATGAGCGATTCTGATGATACACCGATCGTCAACATGATTGAAGATGACAGAGGAGATTCGCCGGATAAAGAAGTTTTAAATCAGACATTATCAAATGAAATAAAAAACATTCTCGAAACGCTTACCAAATCAGAAAGAGAAATCATTAAAATGCGTTTCGGTCTTGATGAGCATAAACCGATGTCGCTTCAGCAGATAGGAGATAAATACGGTCTTTCGAAGGAACGCATACGCCAGATCGAAAAAAAGGCTCTGAGAAAACTGAATGCATCCCCAATCCGCCGCAACCTTGAAGGATTTATGGGCGAATGATCAGCTTCCGTGCTTTTCCTTAAGATATCCGTATATTTCATCCTGAGAACGCGTTTTAACCTCTCCGCCGCGATAATACTTGTTTGAAAGCGATTCATCAAGAATTCTCGACTTAACATTATCCTTCCATGAGATCTCAAGAATATCGCGAAGTTCATTTTTTATAGCATTATCATAAACAGGAACACTCACCTCGATTCTATTATCAAGATTTCTGCTCATTAAATCGGCTGAAGAGATATAGCAAAGTTCATTTCCGCCGTTTGCGAAAAAGTAGACACGTGAATGTTCAAGATACCGGTCGATAAGACCTCTTGCCTCAATATTTGCAGTAGAACTGTCGAGCACGAGAGAAAACATTCCGCGCACGAGAAGACGGACCTTCACGCCGGATTCCGCTGCACGGCGGATATATTTTATCATCTCACGGTCAACGAGATTATTTACCTTGATAAATATTTCTGCATCAACGCCGCTTTCCGCGTTGCGTATCTCATTCTTTATAAGCCTCTTGAATTCATCGCGCATGTTAAAAGGAGCTACAAGCAGGTTACGGTACGAATGATGTCTGAAATTCATTACAAAAAAATTAAACAGCTCTGATATCTCGGAAGTTATTCTCTTATCCGATGTAAGAAGATAGTGGTCGGTGTATTGACGGGCTGTTTCTTCATTAAAATTGCCTGTACCGATTATGCAGTAATTTTTTAATGCGCTATTCTCGCGTCTGGTAATCATGCACAGTTTAGAATGAACCTTAAGACCTGCAATTCCGAGAATTACCTTAACACCCTCCTCTTTCATGAGGTTTGCCCAGTAAATATTATTATCTTCGTCGAAGCGGGCCTGAATCTCCATGAGAACGGTAACTTTTTTTCCGTTTTTGCTCGCATTAATCAGCGCGTTCGAAATACTCGAATCCTTGGCAACCCTGTAAAGTGTTATCTTGATTTCTGTAACATTAGTATCCATAGACGCTTCACGAAGAAGATCTATAATCATGTTGAATGAATTATACGGAAAATGAAGCATCACATCGCGCTTACGGATTACGGACATTATGCTTGATTCTGAGAGAAGTTCCCTGTGAAAAATCGGCTCGCGTCTGATGTCGGAATCTTCGGAAGGAAGAATATTCGGGAACCGCATAAAGTCCTTGAAGTTGTGATATCTTCCGCCCGGCACAAATGTTTCATTGCGCTTGAGATTCATTTTCTTGAGAAAATATGAAAGCATTTCTTCAGGAACGGTGGAATCATAACTGATACGCACCGGCGCACCTGAATGACGCTTCTTCAATGACTTGCTGACTTTATTAAGCAGTGACTCACCGAGATCGTCGCCGAGATCAAGCTCCGCATCCCTCGTCATTTTGATATCATAGGCTTCAAATGTGTCATATCCGAACGGCGAAAAAATATCGCTCAAACCGAAACGGATGACGTCATCAAGAAAAATAACGCATTTCTTTTCGCCGTCCCTGGGCAGAACTACAAAACGGGGAATGAGTCCCGACGGCACTTCTATAAGACTGTATTGATCTTTCTTTTCGGCTGAATTAGAAAGTTTCACCATCAGGTAAACCGATCTGTCGCGCAGAGGCGGCAGAACTATATTCTTTCCAAGCATGACAGGAAAAATCTTCGGTCTTACGGTTTCATTGAAATAAACCTTAATAAAACGCTTCTGCTCATCATTAAGATTCTTTTCATTCATAAAAAAGACATTACGCTTTTCAAGTTCGGATATGATGTTTGAAAAACATGTATCAAATTCAAGATGCCGCGTCCACATTATATCCTGAATCTCGGCAAGTATCTTCTTAGGATCACCGCCGATGAGAGGATATGCCTTTTTGCCGAGAGGCGCAAACCTGTTAAGGGTCGCAACTTTAATTTCAAAAAATTCATCGAGATTTGAAGAATATATTCCAAGAAACCTGATTCTCTGCATAAGAGGAACTCCGGGATCATTCGCTTCCTGAAGAACCCTTGCATTGAAAGATATCCAGCTGATTTCCTTAGGTCTGTAATCCTTCAAGAGTTATTCCCCTTAGAATAAGAATCCTTCGAGCTATTGCCTTCATCGAGAAGTCTCTGCAGAATTTCCTTTTTATTTTTCATTTTCATAATCTTTTCATTCATCTTCTCTTCAATCTTTGCCATTTTTTTCATGACCTTGTCTTTTTCGCGCTCTTCCTTCTCTCTTTCTTTCTTTTCGGTAAGCAAAAGCGATTTTTTTAAAAGCTCAATGCTTCGAACAGTCACAACACTTGATGAATCAAGAATCTTTCGTGCAATTTTACCGGCTTTGAGAGACAAATCCTCCGGCGAAATATTTTTTGAATTTTCAAAAAATGAATCAATCATCTGCGCGGATTCATCCCTAAGACTGCGTATTATATTTTTACCGAACTTGTCAAGATTATCGTTTATGAATTTATAGAAAATGAAACGGCCGCTGTTTTCTTTGATTTCCACGAATTTCTCCGCATCAAATTCAAACATTACGCAAGAAGCAGTAGGCAAACCGAAAACGAAATCACCGCAAAAATATGACGCAAGCTTTTCAAGAAGCGGATTGTGCCCGACAATACATACATTGCTGTATCGTTCGGATATAGTTTCAATGCAGTGCAGAACAGCTTCCATATCCTGAGAATAAAGGCTTTCATTTATCTGAACATTATCACGTGAAAATCCGGACTCCTCCGCAATTATTACAGCGCTTTCAAACGCACGCAAAGCAATGCTTGAATAGAAGCCGTCAATAGCACATGACGCATCTTTTTTGAGATTTTCCGCAAGCGAATAGATATTTTTCCTTCCGGAAGTGGAAAGCAAACGGGCATAATCTGTTTCATTGCCGTCTTTTACAGCCTTTCCATGACGAACAAGAAGAATTCTTTTCATATCAGTCTCCGAAACTTGTTCCGAGAAGACGCGCTTCCTTGACGAGCGGATCATCTTTCTGAACAGTTTTAATTTTTCCGGCAACTTCCTTGAGCGGAACGGCAACCGTATCAGTATCGCGCAGAGATGTCATGAAACCGAATTTTCCCGAATGAGCCAGTTCCGCGGCATGAGCGCCGAGACGTGTGGAAATTACGCGGTCCATTGGAGAAGGAGATCCTCCGCGCTGAATATATCCCAGTATGGTTTCACGCGTTTCAAGCCCGGTATATTCCATTATTTTTTTAGCTATATAATGACCCTTTGATTTTTTTGGTTTAGGAGTGTCAATTCCTTCGGCAACCACCACAATGGAATAAGGCTTTCTTTCATCATATCTTTTGGTCAGAACACTGCAGATGGATTCCATTGTGTATGGAATTTCCGGAATCAGAATAACATCACCGCCTCCGGATACACCGGAATAAAGAGCAAGCCATCCGGCATGATGCCCCATCACTTCAATTACCATGATGCGTTTATGCGAATTGGCAGTCGTATGAATTCTATCAATCGCCTCAGTCGCGATGTTCACGGCAGAATAAAATCCGAAAGAAACGTCGGTGCCCCATACATCATTATCAATAGTCTTCGGAACACCTATGATATTGAGGCCTTCTTTGTGAAGCTGATAAGCCGTTTTCATGGTTCCGTTACCGCCGAGGCAGATCAGACAGTCAAGTCCGAGCTCCTTGTAATTTTCCTTTATAGTCTGAACCTTATCAAGAGTGCCGTTATCATTTTTGAAGGGTTTTTCCCTTGAAGTACGCAGAATCGTTCCGCCTTCGGTTAGAATTCCTGAAAGAAGATTTTCCGTTAGAGTAACATATTCGCGGTCAATCAGCCCCCTGAAGCCGGAACAGATTCCGACAACTTCCATCCCGTATTGAACTATAGCGCTCTTTCCGACACCGCGTATAGCAGCATTAAGCCCCGGGCAATCCCCTCCTGCTGTCAGAATTCCGATTCGCATACCTTTATTTTTCATAAATTCCCCGATTAACAAAGTCGTGATTATTGTAGATCTGCAGCGCAGAAAATGTCAAATCAATAGAATATGGCTGGTATAAATTTAAAATTAAGACTGAACATAATCTTAACAAAATCAGAATTTCAGGTGCCGTTTTATAGTCATCGCGTCAAAAGCGCAGACTTCATGACAGCAGTAACAGCGGATGCACTTTGACAAATCAACCTTCAAGTGCTTACCTTCTTTGGACTGTCTGACTGAAATCGCCTGAGGAGAACATATTGAAAAACACTTCATACATAAAACACATTTTTTACCTATTGAAGGAGCAGGTATAAAAACATTACGGACGAGATTATAAATTCGGCGGTTAAGAATCTTGCGAAGAAAAGCTATGTCTGTGACTTTTTCAACAAGCTTGAAAGATGAAGGTTTTAATGATACTGCATCCTCACCGGCAATTTCGATATCAAAACTTTCACGGCGTTTTTTCGCCTCATAAAGAATCGGAATATCATCAGATTTGTAGCCTATAATTTCCGAACAGACGCAGTCCAATGCCAATGGATCGAATGACGCACCGATAAAATTCGTGCTGACAGGCGAACCGTTTCTCGGACCGTCGCCCTCCATCGATACGACTGCATCCATAATGGCAAATGATGGAGCAACTATGTCATGGAGATCTACTATCATTCCGGCAAAATATTTTCTTTCGACGAAACGAAAATGAAATTTGGATTTTTCAAGACCGCTGATAACACCGAAAATGTTTTTAATGGCGCCGGTATAATACATCTGCTGATGAGTTTTAAGCTTTGCCATGGAAACGATTACATCATTCTCAACAACTGCTTTCGCGATATTGAATTTTCTCGTAATTTTTCCCTGAGGTGCTTCAATAGAGACGGTGTCTTTAAAGTCTGCAATCGGAACGCCGAGCCTGCGCGCGGCCTGTGCGATACCGCATTTTTCGGCAACACTGAAAACTGATTCGACAGCAGGAGAATCCCCCGCACTGACAATAAAACCGTGATCAAGAAAAAGAGAAGCAGCAGCCTCAAATACCGCCGGATGCGTTGTCACGGCTTCATCCGGATGCGCGCCCATCAGCATATTGGGCTTCAGAAGAACTCTGTTTCCTTTTACTTTTAAAGATTCGATGCCGCCGGAAAGAGTAAATATTCTATTGAGAGCTTCCTTTACATCACGGAGATTATACGAACCAAGTTTTGAAAGTGCAACGATGCTTTTCATCCGGTCAGTGTAACAGCAAAATAATTAACTGCAAGATATTTTTGAATTTCTAATAGTTTTCGGAGGATTATTTTTCAGAAATGTGCGTCGGGGGAATACCATCATTGTAAGGACATTTTTATATTTTTCATAAAAATATAAAACTAAATATTATATATGTTATTCCAAGTCCAAACAGTGATAGTAACGCGATCAACGCACATAATTTTGATTGCAATCTAATATTATTTAATTCCTTATCCTCATCTTTTAACAAAAAGAAATTCAAAACCTTTATTGGAATAATAATATCAGTAATATTATTAATTTTTTGCTCCTTCTCATAACGCTCAGGAAATCTTTCTTTTAATAATTTATCATAGTTTATCGCTTTCTTATTTGCAATTACAATAAAAATAATAATAATCATTAATTGGAAAAATAATATTAACATTATAATCTGTTGCATTCTTTCACCTTTATTAATGAATTATTCTTTTAACTTTGCTCTTGGTTTTAATGCCAAAAAGTTGTTTCTTTCGGGCGTTGCGCTCGTCTTTTGTTCAGAAAGAAATTTTAACACAGATTGATTCAAAATTCCATTCATCTTTTGTTCTCATACTTGCGCCGCGCTCTCCGCTTATATCTTTTGCTCCGCAAAAGGATACCGCTTCGATCGCTAACGCGCAAAGCTGTCATTCATCTATTCACCGCTTCGCTGAAGCAATTTGATTAAATATATTTAACATATTATAAATAAATGGAATCACAATAAATACAGCCATTATTATCACAACAACTATAAACACGTATTCTGATTTAATAGGAATTTTCAGCATACTCATTCCGTTTATAATTTCAATAAAAGTATTTCTTGAATCAAGTGCATACAGTATAAACCAGAAAGTTAGAGTCATAGAATTAAAAATCAATGCGATAGAAATAAATATACTCAGCAATGTTTTCTTAGTATTTTTTAAAACATATCCCATTATGGAAAACATCAAACCTATAAAAAAAAGAAACGGCATATATTTAATCCATATCATATTGATTCTCATAATATTATCCGAGAATTTTGAACCAAGAAAAGAAATTAAAATTCCTACAAAAGAGAAACTGGAAATAAATATACCTAAAACTGTATTATATTTCGCGCATTTTGGAATCTTAAAACTTCCACTTTTACAGCATTCTATTTTACTGTTACCTTTATAATCATAGCCGCAATGAATACATTTTTTCGGAGCAAATACTTTCCACCATATTATAGAAAAATTACCTAATTTAAACAACCCTTTTCCTGTCTTATAATTGCAGTTTGGGCATTTTATCATGTGTCTTATAAAAATACATACAATAAGAATAACGTAAATCATGGGTATAAATTTTTCACTTACTTCAAATGACAACTCGGAAAACAATACCATCAATATCGGGCATATTATAGTGACTAAATTATATTTAATTCTTTGGTTCATGCAACAATCCTTAATCCAAAATGTTTACAACAAAATCAACAACGTATTCCACGACTAATGTTACCGTTTCTGCTCATAAATTAAAAACACCAAATCAGGACACCTCAGTTTGATTTTGCATTTATTCCGGCACGACTACCACACTTCTTTACGTAAAAATTCTGATTCATTGTTTAATATTTTTTCATAATACTCCTTAATAATCTTATTCGATAATAGTCTTTTATTGTTTTTGACATAATCCATTATTTTTTCAGATGATATATATTCGATATAACCATCAGGATTCCAATATTTAGCAATATTATTGAATTCGTATACAATAGGTTCGAGAATAGGATTAATGCCATAAAAGTCCGGATTATTCCGCAAATCATAACTTTGATTACAAGTTATAAGATGGTTATAGTATATTTTCAAAAGAATTATAACCAATGACACTTCCAATACTTGACTTTTATTCTTTCTTAATTCCCGTAAAGCTATCTTCATATCATCAGAAATTTTTGGAAGGGGCATCCTGTTTTCAGTATTAACTATTAAATTAACGGCATAATTATATACTAATTGTTCACATTCCTTCAAACTTATTTTATTTCTTTTATTTTCAACTGCTACAATTTCATCGAATAATTTATCTAAAATCGTATTATGCTTAGCCTTGATTATTTCATCTAATTTTTCTTCTGTTGCTCCGATACTATTTCCAAACAGCACAAACATAATTAAACAGAATGTTATTATTTTTTTCATCATTTTAAATCCTTTGAAAATATTGTTGTTATATAGACTTTTCGAATTTCTTCCGGACTTTTATCTTTACTATGTTCAATCTATGTAAGGCCGGTTTTAGACTCTCCTGTTTCAAAACTATTTTATAAATTTAATCTATAAATCCCGCAGCTGCTACGAACTTGACTTCAGTGATATCGGCGAAATTTTGTTCATTTTATAATTATCCAATGTCACAACATACTAGTACTATTTCAGAATTTCAGCAAATATATTTTCAACATATAAAATTACGTATCAGATGAAAACTGTCATTGTACAAATTAATTATCAATAAAACTACTAATGGGATTTTCTAAATTAAAACCCGATATATTAACTTTCTCAATTTTACCATCTTTGAAGAAGTTTACTATTGACATATCTTTCGAATAAAATTCGGATTTAACAATATTACCATCTATATATTCCACAGAATAATATGAATGTGTCCCTTCTGTATCAGTCGAAAAATATCTTTTTTCAATTTGATGTTCAGCATCATCAATATAGCTCATTGAATACATTTTCACTGTCTCATCATAACTTCTTTTGTTATTATTAACTCGAATTATATGTTCGACCGAATAACGCTTTATATTTCCACTTTCATAGTATTCAACTTCTCTGACAATTCTTCCTTTCTTTGTTTTTTTTAAAACTTCAGTTTTTTTATAAACATAAACATATCTCTCCTCTCTTGTTGACAATATATCTTCCATTGAAAGCTTAATTCCTTTTTTTTCCATGCTTTCAATATAGATCACTTCTTGCGCCATTGATAAACTTTCATCAGGCACCCTATCTAATTTTTCAAGCTTGTCTTTATTTAAAAACAATTCAGCATCATTCTGAGAATTACTTGAAAATATCATCACATGGCTCAACAAGAAAATAATCAGTAATATTCGATTTGCTTTCATAAAACTCATTCTCCTTTATATTTCCCATTATAATCATTGGATGGGTATGTGAATCACTTGTTCTCTCTTTCTTCTATTTATGCAGCTGTCAGGAATACAGCTGAGCTTTTATAAAAATCAGATTCAATAAAAATATTTCAAGGTGCCATTCAACTCTCTTCTCTTCAGGCTCTAAATCCATAAATTCAAGGTCTTCTATCTTTTCTTTTTTTATTAACATAGAGAGCTCCTGATTCTTCTATCTCATCTGAGTGTCCAGATATTTGGACACTCAGTTTGATTTCGAACTGATTCTGGCACCGCTAACGAAAGATGGAACTATTAGAATTCTTCACCTTAAGAAATTAGACTAAGAAGAACACTAAACATTATTAAAATGAGCATAATAAACCAAAGAATCGCAGGGATAATTAATAATATCTTAGACTTTCTTCTTATCCTTTCATCATAAACATAATTTTTTTCTTTATCTTTTTTATTAAGATGAATTCCAATCATAAAAGTTGGAATCCACAATAATCCGATGAGAAATAATAGCACCAAACCAAGATTAAATAATTTATCACCTTTCGTTTGGATAATGTCATTTTTTTTCTGAATTACTTTCTCATGCATTATATTGCCTGTTATTCCTCTTCTTGATGCTTCGCTTTCGTGTAGCTCGAACACTCCTTCCTGAAAAGATTCAGATCCAAAGGATAATTCTTTAATTAGTTCATCATCAGTCATATTCGCCAGTCTCTTGTTAAGATAATCATTCATTCGTTTCACTCTCCTTAAGCAATTTAATATCTTCTCTAAAAATTATAATTAACAAAACAATCAAAAGAATTATTGTTGCAAATCTCTCCTTACCATGTGAACTAGATAAAGAAGCTGATATTCCTAAAACAATTATATATTCTAAACAATGGAACATTGTGATTTTCTTATAAATACTTATTCTTTCCTTCCTATAGTATTTATAATTATAATAGATATATATAATCAAATAAACTAATGATCCAACAATTAAAAAAATACCGGCAACTACAGCATCAGCACCAATGATATAAGAATGATACCGGCCTCCGCCTCTTTCTGTTATAAAAAAAGACAATCCAAGAAAAGCATTCATTAAAGCAAGTATTTCAATAACTCGATTCGGTTTATTTCTCTTATTATTCATAAAATATCAATTATTATTAACGCGTAATACATCAAGTTTCAGTTTCCCGACCATCTTAACATTTTCAATATATTCTTTTTCGGCTTATCTTCGTCTTCCATCACTATCGATCTCAGTTCTTCATCTTTGGACTCTACTTCCAGAAATCAAAGGTCTTCTATCTTCTCTTTTTTTATTAACATAGAGAGCTTCTTAGTTATTTGGTTTCATTTATATACCAAGATATTTGGTCTCTCCAATTTGTCTTAGCTATGACTTTTTCATGGCTAAAAACTGCGGGATTAATAGCAAATTAATTAATTGAAAAATCTCTGATTATTTTTAATTGAACATTCTTTCCGAAATCTTGATTTATGTCATAAAAAGACATTATTTTTTTTGAAGCCTCTTTTAATTGAAAAATAAACTCATCAATGCTATTAATTGTTAATTCATTTTTCTTATAAATAAATTTCAATTCACGATTAACAGATTTTATTTTCACAAGATCCGGTTCATCAATAACATCAATTTCAATTTGATCATGTTTTTTTATTTTATCAATATTTTCTATAAAGGCTGCTAACCACGAATCAACAAATGTATCGTTTTCAATTATAGTATTTTCCCCATCTGAAAACAATATATCTCCAAATACAGAAACTGTATCTATTTCACCATGTAAAGTCATACTAATTCGAAATTTATCATTCATATATTTTCACCTATTTTTACTCTTTGAGAAAAAAAGTTCGCAATTTACATGCAGTATCATATATAGCTCTTACATTAACGTTATTCTCTCTATTCCGCTTATAAATAATTAAAAAACGAGTTAAAAATAAGATATAAAAACTTCTCGTGGAAGATGATAATTAAAGGGCTTTTTTATGTCAAAGAAGAATTAGACTACAGAAGAAAAGTTTAAGATCGTAAAAGAAGCGCCGACAACGAACACTCCTACGCTTATTCTATCTCATCACCGCGTCAGGATAATTTGGCACCTCAGTTTGATTTTGCTTTGGTTTTGGTAGTTCAGAAATATCATTTATCAACAATTAAAGAAAATATTATTTTTTTTGCGAGCAAATGATATTCTTCAGAAGTTTTTCCGATAAGAGTAACTCCAATTCCGTAAGCTATATCATCATTTGGCTGGGTTGATAATGAATATCCGAAATATCCGTCCATATCCTCACCAAATGAAAAATAATAAGTTCTCCCTCTTAATGATATTTTTTGATAATTATCTTCCGGCATAGCTATTTTTTCACTTGGGGAAATTATATCACATACACCGTTGACAACGAAATCTTCACTAACTTTCTTTTTGTAATATCCAACCACTTTATCAATATGTTTTGATGTTCCTTCATCACTTGTAAAAAAGATATTATTCGGTATAGAAAAATATGATTTCTTATCTATTCCAACTTTTTCCCATTGGATCGGACAAAACGATGTGCTTTTCTCTTCAAGCCATCCTGTCTTACCATCCGCAAGTTTTACATTTATGTAACCATCTCGAACTTCATCGTTAACCAATATAATTTCCATTGGAAATGACATTTTTCCAATAACAGTCTTGTCGTTATAACTTTTAAATACTTCCACATTTTCTCTTAGAATAATAACAGACTTATTTCTTCCGCTGAAACAACTGAATATATTTAACATCATCACAATCAAACCAAAATACACTTTAATATTTTTCATTTTAATTATCTCCCCAAATATAATGTATTGACACGATCCCCATAATTTAAACCGCTACATGAGGTAAAACTCATGCCGAACTTCAATCATCAACCGAGCTTCCGAAATATTTTCGAACCATTTTTCATTAGAACTTCCCACTTTATCAAGCAATCAATTACGAAAATAAACTCATTATCTTATAACTTACAGACATCTTCATGAAATCAAGAACTAATTCAAATACACGGATTATAATATTATTACCGCATCAATTAAAAAAGATTGAATTCACGGCATTCACCACGATACCGCGAAGTGCCCCATTCGCACTAATAGTTCCTAATATTCTTATTTGACTTTAGCTTCCGCTTCAAGTATACTCAATCTCATGATCAGAAGGAAACCTATCATTTAATAACTTACAACATTATTAAAACTGATCTGAGATTAACATGAAGCAAAATATAAATAGAAAAAAACCAACTTTAGCTTTCATAAGTTTTTCTCTGGATGACTATAATCTTTCACTTGAAAATGCAATTCATGATTATGCGAAAACTGAAGATTTTAATTTCCTCGTCTTTTTAACATCATATGCGGGCCACAGTGAATCAATCGAAGAAATAACAAATAATATAAGCCGATTAATAACTCAGCACTGCGTTGACGGTCTTATCATACCTTCTTCCGCTTTAAACAGTTATTTTCCATGGGATCTGGTTCTTGCTTTCATCGAAAGCTTTAATCCTCTGCCGGTAGTTTTAATAGGTAATGAAGTCAAAAATTATCCATGCGTAATAGAAGACAACAAGACGGGAATGACCAAATTGATGCGTCATATAATAGAATATCACGGCTTCAGAAGAATCGCTTTTATCCGCGGTCCCTATACCAGTCATGAGGCTGACGAAAGATTTGCCGCATATCAGGACACACTGGCCGAATACGATATTCCATATGATGAAAGCATTGTCGTTTCCGGCGATTTTGATTTTAAAACAATCGCAGATTCAACTATCCGCGCGCTCAATATTCTTATAGGAGAAAACACGCGTGAACTTGATGCGATTGTATGCTCAAGTGACAAAATGGCTTACACAGTAATCAACGAACTGACAAAAAAAGGAATATCAGTTCCAAACGAAATAGCTGTCACAGGATTTGACAATTCTGAAATTTGCACCATGATGTTTCCTCCCATGACAACAATCGACCAAAACAGAGATGAGCAGGCACGAACTGCGGCAAGGATGCTGCTTCGGAAACTGAATGATGAAAACTACTCGGAAACAATAGAGGTCAGGACAAATCTGATAATCAGAAGATCGTGCGGCTGTTTCATTCATCCCAATGAAATTTCTGTTATGGATATTAACCTCAAAACTGATGATAATATAATCACCCATGCAATCAGCTATCTTGATAATGACAAAAAGCTCGCGGAACTCTCCAGAAGGAATAATTTCAACTGGAAGGAAAAAACCAATTTAATTTTAAATGAATTATTAAAAATGCAGCCGGAAAATAAAACAAATCCGACTCAATCACTGGAAGCAATTATAATTCAGGATATACGCCGGCATGGAAACTATGACATATGGAATTATCTTCTTTCACGTCTTGGAATGATAGCAACATCATTCCCCGGCATTTCGGCCGAACAGCACTACAAATTTTTTTACAGCATAATGCAGATTGTCGCAACAACAGCAAAAACCTTAAACTTGATAAAATTCATGGATCTCCGGAATGAAGAGTTTCTACTTCATTCAATGATTGAATCATTCATATCGTGCCGCGAGTTCACTGAGTTTACTGAAATTCTTTCAGAATATTTGCCGAAACTCGGAATGATAAGCTGTTATATCTGCCTGTATAATGAAAATAACAACGCTGAAGCAAATCTTCTTTTCGGATACAACTCCAGGTTAAAAAAGAAA
>Ga0255346_1001936_pt1 | contig 27401 bp, 24 predicted proteins | sample wastewater_treat_FD_194410 | JGI IMG/M metagenome (GOLD analysis project Ga0255346, IMG submission 194410) | Wastewater microbial communities from Lulu Island WWTP, Vancouver, Canada - plant22 | ecosystem: Engineered > WWTP > Wastewater > Unclassified | place: Canada: Vancouver, British Columbia...
TCGTTGGCGGCTCGGAGCTCTTTACCGGCAACTGTTTGATGCCGATGGCGTGGGCTGACAAGAAGATCACCACCGGGGCCATGCTGCGCAACTGGGTGATCGTATATCTCGGCAATTTCGTCGGCTCCGTGCTGACCGCCTATTTTGTCTTTCTTGGCAAGCAGCACACGTTTGGCGGCGGCGCCGTGGGACTGGCTGCTCTGAACATCGGCATCGCCAAGACCAGTCTGGAATTCGTACAGTGTGTTTTCCTGGCCATCTTCTGTAATGCCTTGGTGTGCATGGCGGTGTGGTTGTGCTTCAGCGCCCGCAGCACCACCGATAAAATCCTCTCCATCCTGCCGCCGATCTCGGCCTTCGTTGCGTGCGGCTTCGAGCACTGCGTCGCGAACATGTACTTTATTCCCTCGGCACTCTTCATCAAGGACCTGGATCCGACCTATTTCGCCACCGTGGCGGCGAGCTTGAAGGATGGCGGGGCGATCCTGACGTGGGGCAATTTCTTTGTGAACAACCTCATTCCGGCGACGATCGGCAATATCATTGGCGGCGCCGTGATGGTGGGCGGCATGTACTGGTTCATTTACCTGCGGCCGAGCTGGACCGGGCATAGTACCCTCAACAGCCCTGCACCGGCTAAGAAATAGGCAATGAGGTGCTGTCATGATTACCCATGTGGTTCTCAGCAACAGTTTTACCAGACAGTTGAAGCGCCTTGATCGGGCCGGCGGGATGGCGAAAGCCGCAGCGGAGCATGCTGAGGCCATCATTCAGCAGTGGGTTTGTGGTGACGTGAAAAGCCCCAGGCAGCTCACCCGAAGTACCCTCTACGGTGAAGGGCGCATCAAAGACTGCCGGAAGTATGACCTGGTTGATGCCTACCGCCTCCTGACCGTCATGGCGGAAGACCATTTGATCTTTCTTTTCGTTGGGACCCACGACGAGTGCGACCAGTGGATTCGTCATAACACAGGGTGGGAGCCGGAGGGCAGAAAGAGAGGCGACAGGATCCTGTCGGTTCAAGAGGCCATCCTGGAGACGGCGGATGAAGATCTAGAGCCCGAGGAGGATGAGACAGCGGAAGATTACCTTTTCAGGGAAATCGACGAACGGGACCTTCGTATCATCTTTTCGGGCATCTGCCGCTCCAGAGTCAACCAGCAGCGTGCTGAGTCCAATATGAACTCCAGCCAGTGATTGGCAACCACAGAATCAAGCAAATTAGGATTGGGCGTTGTTCTTTGGGTGCACGTATCTTGAGGAGTGCACATGAGAAAAGGAGAAAGAGATGGGAGTTACACGACGTGAGTTCCTTTTCATTTCCGGAACCATGGGCGCGAGTCTGGCGCTGTCGTCGCTCGGAGTCGACATGCGTCCGGTGGTGGCTTATGCGGAGGGGCTCAGCAAAATCGACAAAGTGAAGACTGCCAAGCAGACCTACTCTCTATGCTATCACTGTGCGGTGACCTGTGGGCTGGTCTGCAGCACCGACACCCAAACCGGCAAAGTCATCAATATCGAGGGGGACCCGGACAATCCGATCAACGAGGGATCGCTTTGCGCGAAAGGTGCGGCGTCGCTCCAAATGTCGGCCAGAAATGATCACCGCTTGACCAAGGTGCTGTACCGCAAGCCCGGTGGCGACAAATGGGAGCCCAAGACCTGGGACTGGGCCTTGACCAAGATCGCCAGGAACATCAAAGCGGTGCGGGACAAGGAATTCATGGTCAAAAACGCCAAGGGGCAGGTGGTCAACCGCGTCGAGGCGCTTGCTCATATGGGCAGTTCCAAGCTCGACAACGAAGAGTGCTGGATGATCACCACCGCCATGAGGGCGCTCGGGCTCGTCTATATCGATCACCAGGCGCGGGTCTGCCACGGACCGAGCGTGGCCTCCCTGGCGGAGTCGTTGGGACGCGGGTCGATGACCAATCACCCCATCGATATCGGCAACAGCGATTGTGTCATTGTCATGGGCAGCAATGCGGCGGAAGCTCACCCCATCACTTTCAGGTGGGCCATGCGCGCCAAAGACAAAGGGGCAAAAATCATCCATGTGGATCCTCGCTTCACCAGGACTTCGGCCGTGGCGGACCACCATGCGTTCCTGCGTGCCGGGACCGACATCGCCTTTGTGGGCGGCATGATCAAGTACATCCTCGACAACAACAAATACTTCGAGGAGTACGTCAGGAAATACACCAACGCCTCGTGCCTCATCGACGAGAAGTACAGCTTCAAGGACGGTCTCTTCTCGGGTTATGATCCCGCTACCAGGAAATACGATAAGTCGACCTGGGCGTTCAAGCTCGATGCCAACGGGGTCCCGGAAAAGGACCCGACCTTCCAGAATCCCAGGTGCGTCCTGCAAATGATGAAGGCCCATTACGCGCGCTACGATCTTGAAAAAGTGTCGTCGATCACGGGAACTCCCGTGGAAGATCTCAAGACCATCTATGAAGTCTACTCTTCGACGGGGGTGAGAGACAAAGCAGGGGTGATCCTCTACGCTCTTGGCTGGACCCAGCACACGGTGGGCGTGCAGAACATCAGGTCGATGACCATCGTACAACTGCTGCTGGGGAATATTGGTGTCGCGGGGGGCGGCGTCGCCGCCTTGCGCGGACAGCCCAACGTCCAGGGATCGACGGATCAGGCCATCCTCACGCACATTCTTCCGGGTTATCTCAAGACGCCGGTGGCATCGCTCACCACACTCGACGAATACCTGGCGAAGAACACGCCCAAGACCAGGGAACCCCAGTCGGCCAACTGGTATCAGAACACGCCCAAGTACATGGTCAGCCTCCTCAAGACCTGGTTCGGCGACAAGGCAACAAAGGAGAACGGTTTCGCCTATTCCTACCTTCCCAAAAACGATGACGGTCAGGATACGACCCTTTTGGATCAGATCGACAAGATGTATGAGGGGAAGATCAAGGGCTTTACGTGTGTCGGCCAGAACCCTGCGTGCAGCAACCCCAATTCCAACAAGACCCGGAAGGCCCTCGCCAAGCTCGACTGGATGGTGCACATCAACATCTTCGACAACGAGACGGCTTCCTTCTGGAAGGGGCCGGGAATGGATCCGAAAAAGGTCAAAACGGAGGTCTTCCTCCTGCCTGCCGCGGCTCAAATGGAAAAAGCCGGAAGCATGAGCAACACCGGCCGTTGGCTCCAGTGGAAGTACGTGGCGGAGAAGCCGCCGGGTGATGCGCTGGCCATGGGCGACATTCTCTATCGGCTGGTGATGAAGCTGAAGGACCTCTACCAGAAAGAGAAAGGGGCGTTCCCCGATCCCATTGTCAATCTGCAATGGAATTACGCGGATGCCAAGGGGATGTACGATTCCACCGCCGTGGCCAAGGCCATGAACGGATATTTCCTGGAAGATGTCACCGTTGGGGACAAGTCCTTCAAAAAGGGGGAATGCGTTCCCGGCTTCAGCTACCTGCAGGCCGACGGCAAGACCTCGTGCGGCATCTGGATCCACTGCGGGAGTTTCACCCAGGATGGAACCAACCTGATTGCCCGGAGGAAGAAAGAAGACCCGACGGGGCTCGGCCTCTATCCCGAATGGGCTTGGGCCTGGCCGATGAACCGGCGCATCCTCTACAACCGGGCGTCGGTGGATGAAAACGGGCAGCCCTGGGACCCTAAGCGGGCAGTCCTCAAGTGGGTTGACGGCAAATGGGTGGGCGATGTTCCGGATGGGCCGTGGCCGCCCCTGGCCGACAAGGAAAAAGGCAAACTGCCCTTCATCATGAAGCCCGACGGCGTGGCTTCCCTGTTCGGTCCGGGACTGGTGGACGGGCCTTTCCCCGAGCACTATGAACCTCTCGAAAATCCACTTGAGAAAAGCCTTATGTCCGCTCAGTCGACCAGCCCCGTCATCAGGCTATTCAAGGGTGAATGCGACAAGATAGCGGGATGCGATCCGAGATTTCCTTTCGTCTGCACCACTTATTCCTGCACGGAGCACTGGTGCACGGGGGCCGATACGAGATGGCAGTCGTGGCTCACCGAGGCCATGCCACAGGCCTATGTCGAGATCAGCAAGGAATTGGCCGAAATACGCGGTATCAAGAACGGCGACAAGGTCAAGCTTGCATCGGTGCGCGGCGAGGTCGAATGCGTGGCCATGGTCACTGTGAGGCTGCGCCCCATGAAAGTTGGGGGGCAGATACTGCACCAGGTTGGAACCACCTATAACTATGGCTGGCTCTTCCCCAAGGATTGCGGGGACAGCGCCAACTTGCTGACCCCAACGGCGGGCGACCCCAACACCGGAACCCCGGAATACCGAGCCTTCATGGTCAACGTGACCAAGGTGTAGGAGGAGTGAGAAATGGCAAAAGGAAAATCGATACTCGTTGACACCTCCAAATGCACGGCCTGCCGCGGCTGTCAGGTTGCCTGCAAGCAGTGGAAGGGATTGCCCGGCACCAAAACCAAACAGACCGGGACTTTTCAGAACCCGCCGGACCTGTCGGCCCAGACCTTGAAGCTGGTCCGCTTTTCCGAAGGCCTCAAGGACAACGGCAAACCGTACTGGTATTTCTTTTCGGAACAGTGCCGCCACTGTGTGGAACCTCCCTGTGTGGACGCCATCGGCGACGATACGGCCGCAAGCAAGGACGAGGCGACCGGAGCGGTGCTCTTCACCGATAAATCAAAGGATGCGCCGTTCGAGGACGTCCGATCGGCCTGTCCCTACAATATCCCGCGCCAGGATGAGAAGACCAAGGTGCTCGTCAAGTGCGATCTGTGCCTTGACCGGATCACCAATAACCGGCTCCCGTCCTGTGTCCTGAGTTGTCCGACGGGGGCGATGGTCTTCGGAGAGAGGGACGTTATTCTCGGCCAGGCCGCCAAGCGGGTGGAGGAGCTGAAAAAGACCTATCCCAAGGCCACGGCGCTTAACCCGGAGGAGGTGAGGGTGATCTACATCGTCACGGATGATCCAACCAAGTATCATGAATTCGCGGTAGTCTAGAATACGGGCGGGTGCTCTCCTTCGGTTCCCGGGGAGCACCCGGAGGACTCCAATTGCACCTTCTGTGGGAAGTGGGTGAACGTCTGTCTGAGCGGAGCGCTGACTTTGCCGAGGTGGTAAAGGGTATCAGCCAGGCGGCTCCGGCAGCAATCCGGATCAACAAGGGGCCTCTACCGGTAATATGGCCTTTCCGTACCGTTCGGAATGAATGCTTTTGCGCCGTTCCAGGCGGCTGCTTAAGGTGGCCCCGAGGGAACATATCGCCAGATAAACCAGGGCAGCAAATAAATAGAGCTCGACCGACCGGAACTCCCGCAAATCGGTGATGCTCACCCGCCTCAGGAATTCCTTGAGACCGATGACATAAGCCAACGAGGTGTCCTGGAAGATGATCACGCATTGCGTGACAAGGGGGGGAATCATATTCCTGAGGGCTTGGGGAAGGACGATATGCAACATGATCCGGTGATAGCGGAGCCCCAGGGAATACCCTGCTTCAAGTTGCCCCCTGGGGATCGATTGAATCCCGCCGCGCACAATTTCGGCAAAGTAGGCCGCCTCGAAAGCAATGAAGGCGATGATCACCGAGAGGAAATCTCCGAGGGGTCGGCCGATGATTAAGGGCGCCAGGAAATAGAACCAGAAGATGACCAGAAGGAGCGGAAGACTGCGGAACAGGTTGACATAGAGGGTGGCCGGCACAAAGATCCATTTCCGCGATGAAAGACGGGCGAGACCCAGGATGATGCCCAGCAGAAGCCCTCCCACCATACTGATGGCGGCCAACTGGAAGGTTAGACCAAGGCCTCCGCAGAGGAATTCAAAATTTCTCGTGATGACATTCCAATCCACTTCGGTATCAACTCCTTCTGCCGATCATGCCGTGCAACCATACCCTCCTTTCGACCCAGGACATGAACAGGACCACGGAAAGGGTGATGGCAATATAGACCAGGGAGGCGGCTGTGGTGGTTTCCAGGCCGTGGTAGGTCAGAGAGTCAATCTGATAGGAAGCACCGGTGGTTTCCATGACCCCGATGGTCATGGCCAGCGCCGAGTTCTTGAAGCAGGTCAAAAACTCCGCGGTGAAGGGGGGGATGATGATTCTCAGGGCATATGGGAGAATGACGTAGCGATAGACATGAAAGGTGCTGAGCCCGGAGGCGGAGGCAGCCTCGTAGAGCCCTGAGGGACAGGAAGCCAGGCCGGCCCGGACCTGTTCCGCCACCCGCGAGGCCGTGTAGAGTCCGAGTCCAACGACACTCATGAAGTAAGGAAGGTCGGGCACATTCCGGTACAGCCAGCTTTGTGCCGGCCTGGGAAGCAGGAGGGGAAGGACAAAGTACCAGATGAAAAGCTGCAGCAGCAAAGGTATATTGCGGAACAGCTGAACATACGAAAAGCCCACCAACCTGGTGAGGTGGTTGGGGAGCACTCTGGCAACGCCCACCAGGATTCCGACCACGAGCGCAAGGACCCATGCCAGAAGGGAAAGATGGATGGTAGTGAAGATCCCGGTAAGGAGCAATTCACCGTAGGGTTCCCTCCAGAGAACGCTCCAGTCAAAAGTGTAATTCAACACGCTGCAATCGCTTTCCCGAATCGCTTGCTCGGGGAAACCTTCCTCAAGCAAGAGCGCAAACAGAGTGAGCGAAGGGGAATGGCTTCACCCTTCGCTCACCTGGTAACTTGTCGATGTTGGGATCTTATTCAGGGAAAGTGATCACCTTCAGATAGTACTGGTAGTCTTCGGACATCGGCATGGGCACCTCACTCTTTGGTCCCATCCATTTGTCATAGAGACTGTAAAACTCCCCGCTCTTGATCAGGTGAACCAGGAACGCATTGACAAAATCCCGCCACGGGGAATCATTTTGCGGAAGAATGAAGCCGTAGGGCTCATATGAGAGAAACGGGCCGACGATCACCCAGTCGCCAGGATTGGGAGCTTTCTTCTTTTGCCCGAAAAGCTGGCTTTCATCGGTGAAATAGGCATCGACCTTCCCCTGGGTCAAGCCAAGAAACCCTTTCGCGTGGTCTTCAAACTGCACAATCTCACACTTTGACTTGATCAGCCCCTTGCTCACGGCCATTTCAATGTTCTTGGCATGGTGGGTCCCCTGGGCAACCCCAACCCGCTTTCCTGCCAGATCACCGACCTCCTTGATGCCGCTCCCCTTGTGAGTAATGAATTTCGCGCCAGTAATGAAGAAGGGCAGCGAGAAGTCAATGGTTTCTTCGCGGGCGAGTGTGATCGTGGTGGTGCCGATCTCGATGTCGATCTCGCCGTTCACCACCAGGGGAATGCGGGTTTTGGAATTGACTGATTTCTTGACTACCTGGATCGGCTTGTTGAACTTCTTGCTCAGTTCCCCCGCCAGACTCTGCGCCACGTCCACCGAGAACCCCACCCAGTTGCTGTTCTTGTCATAAAAGCCAAAGGGCGCCACATCTTCCCGAACGCCTGCGGTCAACTGCCCCGTACGTTCGATCTTGGCCAGCACGCTTTCCGCATAGGACGGTGCCGGAATCATCAGCAATGAAAGCAACGAAAATGCGCACAAGATCCATAACAGTCGATTTGTTGGTACCATCAGTACTTTTCCTTTCTGACCACAAGACCTGCGATCTTCCCAATGAATCCTCGCTTATTTCCCCCAACAGGCTGGCAGCCTAAATTGGAGGAAAGCCACAAAACACAAGTCAGGCGAAGCCGAAAAACCGGCACTTATCCAAACGTCTTGTATTGGCATGGTCGAATAATGCAGCAACTGTTGCGAAAATGAGCCCCTTTGTCAAATCGATATTATCAATAGGAAGACAGGATTATTGCTTGAAATACCTATAATAGGTTGGCATGGGTAAAGGTATGGGAGCCGTCTATCAGTCCCTTGGAATCACATTCATAAAACCGATTCACCACCGGACAGATTTTTCTGCCCAGCTCAAAAAGGACGGGACATCCCGTGAAGATTGTGGCAGATTATAGTCAAAACTGCACCCAAAGGAGCCCGTCCGATGATTACAAAAAACCTTTACAGCGGTTCTGACCACATTAAGGAGATTCATGCCCAACGTGAGAGGCCGTCAAGCCCAGCATCTTTCCACCCTTGCAGCCTTTGTCTGCGCAATCGTGGCAAGCGGCAGCACACAACTGCCGAAAGTCGCCAGGAAGATTTGTGATGAAGCCACTCCGGCAAGTCGAGAAAAGCGCCTTTCTCGATGGCTCAATAACGCTGCCGACCATTTTAAGACTTACCTTCTTCCCGTGGCCGGTGCTCTGATGATGTCGCTTGCCCAAAGGCCTTTGATCCTTGTAGTGGATGGCACGGTCGTGGGGCGTGGCTGTGTGGCTCTCTACGTTGGGGTTGTGTATCGCAAGAAGCTCCTTCCCATAGCCTGGACCGTTGTGGCTCATAAAAAGGGACACTTGCCCGAGTCGGTGCATGTCGAGCTGATGAAGAAAGTGCGGCAACTGGTACCTGAAGGGGCAAAAGTTACCCTGATTGGAGATGGTGAGTTTGATGGAGTCAATCTCCAGACGATTATCAGCCACTGGCAATGGTCCTATGTTTGCCGCACGGCAAAGAGCACCATACTCTACTGGGAGGGTGAACCGTTTCCATGTGCCAAGGCCGCGGGGCTGTGAAATCTTACAGGATGATGGTCGAAAAGACTACCGATCCCGAGGAGCCCATCGAGGGCAATGTTTACATGCAGGATCTCAAAGCCTTCGGGAATTCAAAGTCACCCTTCTGATTCTGGGTTCTTCTCATCCGTCACATCCTCTGACCATCTTGCTCTTCAGAGCAAATTAGGTCGTAGAAGCGAATTTGAACGGTACCATACCGTCTTACTGCTTTGTTGCGTCCATTTCCCCCATCGTAGAATACTAGGCTGAAAATACGCACTCGTTCAGGGTGGTGCAAATGGATTCCGAATGAGCTCAACCCAGACCATTTCATCATCGAAAAACCAGTTGTCCTGAGAATCGGCAAGCTGGGCACATTCGAATTTCCAGCTGGAAGATATGTCTACACGGGGAGTGCCAGGAAGAACATCGAAGCCAGGATCTCCAGGCATTTGTCGAAAAAGAAGAGGCGCCGGTGGCACATCGATTACCTACTGGTCACTCCTCATGCCAGGATCATCAAGGTGAAACTGTTTGACAGAGACGAATGTGTGGTATACCAGAAAACCGAATGGAAGATCCTGGTCCCCCGCTTTGGGGCAACGGACTGTAGGAACAACGGGTGGTGAGTTGAGGTAACGTTCCATGTCGTTTCGGTTGAGTCCCTGCAGCTGAGCGTGGGCAATGATTCTGGGAGCCAGCGGCAGGGAGGTTCGATAGAAGAGGTTGGTCACGTTGTCTTGTCTTGCAGTGAGCGGAGAGTGGCTACTCGCCGTCGGACGAAGATGTCGGCTACAAGGCCCGGCTATGACTGTAAAGATTTCTTAACGCTCCCTGCCGAGCAGCGAGCGCCTTGACAGAATTGAAGTCTCATGCTACCTGCTACCCGGAAAGACTCGGCAAGGTATCTCCTATCACGTCGCATAGCTGCTACCCCTATAATCAGGAGATGTTTATTGAAATTGGAATGATCATCTACACTGCATGAGTTGCTGATTCCTAGACAGCGGATATTCCTTAGCCAAGGATCAAGTTAACAGATTCTCTATGGTAGCATGATGATAAGAAAGCTGCTGCTCTTGGCGATGATAATTATCCTCGAAATACCTCTAAGTATGCCTGCCTTTTCACATAATCTGATGCCTTGTACCAATAGTAAATATTCCTTTTCCTTTAAGTATCCGCAAGGCTGGCCCGTCTTTTCACCCCCGGACTCTGGCCCGCAAGGGAGGGGTTTTGGGTGTGCAAGTTCTTTCCACGAGACTCTGCCCTACCGGAAAGCAGCTCAAAAGTCCTCCCAAAATGACAAGACTGAAAGAATCAGCGCCCCACCGGATAGCTCCAAGGGGACGTGGGTTTACCAAAATCCTGGGGCGGATGCTATGTCCCCCTTGACGTCACTGGGCTGCTCGAACTGCTTGTGTGCAATAAGTCCTTCTCAGATTGAATAAGATAGCGAATGGTGTCTGCATTTACAGACACTGGTCAGAGCCGACTTAATATAAATCGAAAATAAGCACCTGACAGAAGGCAAGATTTCTCGAAACCTGATTTTGACTCGGCAAAAGGGGGGTGAGCATTGCGTTTGCCAACCGTGAAGGCTCTTCTGGTCTGCATCGCTGCCGCGATGTCAATGGGTTGTGCAGAAAACAGGATTTTCTATGCGGCCACGGAATACCCCACCAGGGAAGCAGCTTTGCAGGCAGCCCAAGGCGACCTGGACTCTCTGCTTCGCGACATACGGCCCACATTTCATCCGATTGAAGCCCGCGCGTTAATGGTTCTGCCAACGGAAAGGACCGTCAGGAGAATCATCCACAAACAAGGTGTGGAAAGCGGTTACTCGCCATCCGGCGAGGATCTCGATTACAGGTCCCGGCTTTATGAGATGGATCTTCAAATCTTCGCCGAGGGCCTTCGACGCAGGCAGGTATTTCAAGAGCTTGCCGTAGAAAGAGATGATAATCCCGAATCGGTCGATCAGCCGGGATATGATTTCACGATCTACCATGAGGCCAAGGGCACCGGCAGCATGCAGTTCTTTCTGAAACCAGCTTCGAGCGATATGCCTGAGCTCATTGGATACGACGCACGGGCCAGGATCGGTCCGGGATTGCTCTCCTGGTTTGACAACCTCGAGGCTGCGACCCGCGGATATCTTCCGGGTAGTGCAAAGGGGGAAGCCAAATGAAGACCGGAGTTCAACAATTATTCACACCGCTGGCGGTGTCGATCTTGCTGACCTTGCTCATCCCCGGAAGTGGTGCGGCAACGGCTGTGGGTGATCGTCTGGTGGCTGAGGGAGAAAAAGCATACCAGGATTTCGACTTTACGGTTGCGGAAAAGAAGTTCAAAGAGGCACTCAAATCATATGAGGATACCAAAGATCTGGCAGGGACACTCAAGGCAACGGAAAGACTCGGCATACTGCTGTCCGATCTCGGCAACTACGCGGCTGCGGCTGAGACTTATTCGAAAGCTTCAGGATTGTGCGATCAGCTAAGGGATAGCCAAGCAAAGGCACGTATTTTGACCGCATTAGGCCTTACCTATGACGATTGGGGTGATTCTGCGGCAGCCACCTACTATTACCAACAAGCTCTTCAGAACCGACCCAAAGACGTAGATCTCGCCCTGCTGGAGATGAATCTCGCAGACCTGTTCCTGAGGCTCGGCGATCTGGAGGAGAGCACAAGACATTTGAAAGCGAGTGAACAGGCAACCAGGAAAACGTCCGATGCCAAGCAACTGGGAGCTCTCCTTTTGCAATTGGGTGGAGTCTACCAAAGGCTTGGACATTTCGATGAGGCTAGAGCTTTGTATCTGGGCGCACAGGAAGTCACGCGTGAGCCCAGGGTGACCCGGCTGGCGCTGACATATCAGGGGGATCTCAGCTTCCTCCAGAACGACCAGACACAGGCTGAGACCCTCTATCGCAAGGCCGGCGACAGGATTGGGCTCGGACGTGTGTTGCTTTCCCAGCGGCAATTTGACCCGGCAGCACGGCACTTCCAGGAGGCCTTGAAGGAAGCTGAACACCATCGCCAAGCTGACGGTGTGTTCGCAGCTCGAAGCGGCTTGGGCCTGGTTCATATGGAACAAGCTCAATACCCCCAGGCAGAGGCGCACCTTAGCAAGGCCGTCGAGGCGCTGGAGGAAATGCGTGACCTTCTGCCCGTTGGCAAGAAGGTATACTTTCTGTCGGAGACTACTCACGGTTTCAGTCACATAGCTGCTTATGACGCACTGGTCTTGAGTCTGGCCACGCAGGGGAAGAAAGAGGATGCATTTAAGATCGCGGAGCATACCCGCAGCCGTGCTCTCATCGAAGCTCTGAGCGGCAAGCTGGCAATAGTTGGAGTTCCGGAAGGCTCGAGCTCACCACAACATGCAGAGCAACCCCAGACAAGCATATCTTCAGAGGTTTCGTCCCGAAGTCCTGATGTTGAAATCATGCCTTTTGCCAGGCTGGGCCAGTATTTTGGAGCTCAAGACCCCTCGTATCACGACTCGGCCATGTGTGCCCTGATGGTTAGAGCGACACTTCAGGATTTTGAAAAGTCGGAAGCGGCGGAAGCAAAAGCTGAAGCGCTTCTTTCTAGAGCCGGCTTTGACCCGCGAGCCAAAGGTCAGGTGAAGGTCATGGCAGAGAAGCTCAAGCAAGAAAAAGTGCACAACCATCTAACTTCAATAGCAGGGATCGAAAGCGGCGGCAAATAGCCGACTCCTAGGACCGGCTTGGGGCTATTCACATTCAGCATCGGGAGTCACTCATGAACAGGCATCTACCATGGCTTTTCGTGCTGCTCTCGGCATCACTCATGGGTGCGTGCGTAGACTACCATAACCACCCATACGCAAAGATGCGAGAACAACGCAAGTACGTGGCCGAAATTGAGTCGAAAGCAGCGTCTGCAGGAGCGGCCACCTTTCGCAGGGCTGATTTGAGTAAGGAGATTCCGAGCTCGCTTCCGGAAGTATACAAGGCCTCCGCAATCGTTCTGAAAAACTATAACCAGCCCCAGGATTGCCTGCCGGAGCTGACTGTTAATCAGGGGCAGATAAGTTACTTGGACAATGAAATAATCGTATCCAAGATGAAGAGGATAGACACACCGGCAATTGTCGTTACGGTCTTTATGGAAGCCAAAGGGCCGGATGCGACCATGGTCTATTATTACCCTCACGTCGAGCTGTACAACAGGCTCGCACCCGAGTTTCAGCAAATTATCAAAGATAACATGAAGTACAGAGGAAATCGGTTTCTTTACCGGTTGGAAACTCAGCTGCCCGGCAAAGCAAACTGGAGCTGGCTCAACCGCTGAGTAGGAGGGCGTTAGTATGTGTGATGCAGAGAAGACGACAGCCGTTGGCACAACCAGAATTCTGGCCTGCTTTCTTGTCTTTCTCTTTGTTTTCAACGGCTGTGGGACAGCGTGGGCGCAAGGGAAAAATGCCACAGAATACGTCGAGGCTGAAGTTGGCGAGCAATTTGACGAGATCACCACAATTCAGTTCCCGGTCTTAAAGGACGATACGCTTGTCAGGGCTATCCAAAAATTGGCAGAATCGTTGATGCGCGCGTCCGCAAAGCCCCTCCCACCCGTAAAAGTCGTCGTCCTTAACGATTTTACTCCCAATATCTTCTCATGCCCGAATCACATTTACCTCACCACCGGACTGCTTGATCGTCTCCATAGCAAAGACGAGCTGGCCTACTTATTGAGCAGAGAAATAGCCTATCTTGCCGATTCGGCCCATTACAACTATTACCAGGCCGAGAAGAGCAAGAAAAAGGCGATCGTTTGGACGATGCACTTCCTCACTTTCGCGGCAATCGTCGCTTCGGCCGCCGTTCCGATGGCCACAGCGATGAGTGCTGTCCCTACCGGCCTCGGCACCAGCATGCCATCCTTCAATTCCCTTCAGTTCTATCTCACCAAAGGGGCTACCGATCTTGGATGGCAAATCGTCTCCAAGGTCTCCGATGGGGTGGCAAAAGACGCAATGACGAGTCACATGGACACCCTTGTTGCCGAAACGGTTGTGGACAACCAGATTTCTGCGCTTAAACGCCAGAGCCTCCTGGCCTATCAGAAGGGAGAGACGAGGGCTTACCAGCGCCTGAGTAGAGAGGTGCAGGAGATGAGCAGCGAGAGAGCCAGGATGGTCCAGGAGTTGCGCCGCAAGAACCCACGCCGAGCAGCGCTATGGCATCCTGAACCGGTCTCTCCCGATGAGGTGCCGGCGGCTTCCGGGGAATATCTCCTCCGATACAAGGTCACGGATACAGCGGTTCTGGCATGGCTGGTCAAGGATCGGAGACTCATCGACATGGCAAGACTGCCGGTAGACAGAATAACCCTGCGTCAGAAGGTGAAAAGATATCTGACACCTTTTCAAAGGGTACGTGCTTATTCTCAGCTCGAAGCCTATGACCCCAGGCTTGCCAAAGAACTCTACGATCTGCTCATGCAGCCGTTCATGGGCCAAATTGCCGAGGCGGCGCACCTGATCATTGTTCCAGACGATATTCTGGAAGCCTTGCCCTTTGAAAGCCTTGTTGTCGACTTATCGGACCAGGCACGGATGGTTCGCGGAAAATTTGGCCCGTCTCCACAGGGAATGCAGTTCGTGGCGGATCGGTTCAAGATCAGCTACTACTATTCCGCGACCGCAATGCGGCTGATGCGACAGCCGAGAACTATAACACCTGCTTCACAGTCCCTCTTCGTGATGGCGGATCCTCTTGCGATCACCGGCTCTCAGAGCGGCACTCGGAGCGAGTTGCAGGAAACGCTCAAAAGACTCAGCGAAGGTTCTGACTGGAAGAACCTGCAGGAGCAGTTTCGGCCTCTGCCCGAAGCCAGCGAATTGGCCGAAAAGCTCAAGACCTTTTTCCCGGACGCCCGGATTCTGGTCGGAACCGAGGCAAACAAAGACAATCTTGCCGGCATTGGACAGTACAAGTACCTCGCATTTGCAACGCACGGAATTCTGGCTAAGGAGGTCCCCTACCTGGAGGAGCCGGCCCTTTTTCTGTACCCGGAACCAAGTCGCGGTGAAGAAATCCGCGCTCGCGGCTTCCTCACCATGAGCGAAGTCATGAGACTGAACCTGGCATGCGAAAGCGCAGCCCTGACCGCCTGTAGCACGGGCTTGGGGCAACGCACCAGCGGAGAGGGAGCGATGAGCCTCGGATGGGCATTCCAGTATGCCGGAGCGAAATCCGTGCTGGTCTCGCTATGGCAGGTAGAAGAAAAGTCGACTACCTTGCTGGCCGAGAAGTTCTTTCAGAACTTGAGGGCCGGCAAGGACAAGCTGACGGCCTTCGGTGAGGCTCGTGCAGAACTGCGCCGGCTCGGCTATGCTCACCCCTACTACTGGGCCCCCTTCATCATAATTGGAGAAATCAGTTGAAAGGCGGGAAAGATGCCTAATACCCTCAAATGCTCCTTGTTCCTTTTGGCTTTGGTGGTGATTTCCGGTTGTGCCGGTCCACCTGCTTATGTGCCCCAGTGGACGCTGCGCGACCAGTGGATTGAGCATACCAGCTACATTGAACAATATAGCTTCTACAAGAAGTTCGTTACGGTACAGAACCTGAACGCCCGCGTGGATCAGGTAACCGACGCCGTGCTGGCAGCGTTCAAAACCCTCGGATACCACTCGAACCTTGAAGATGTGGGCGGCTTTTACGGGAAAAGACGAATCGTTGCATCCCGAAAAGAGATAAACTCAAACGAGCTTGCCATGCAAATACTCGGGGTGGCCACGCTCGGCATAACAAACCTGCCGCGTGCCATTTCACAGTCAGTCTCGGGGAAGACATCACAACTGATGGATGAGCGGGTAGTAGGGATCTTACTGATCCCGGATGGGGACAACCGTACTGAGGTGGAAATTGTTATTATCAAAAACTATGAATTCTGTGTCGATACAGAGCTGGCTAACAAGGTCCGGGCGGAGATAATTCAGAACTGCAGGACTTGACGAATCAGCCTGCCCGCCCGACATAAACGACCATGCTGCCGCTCTTCCTGGCACGGACGAGTCTCATGTGCAAAATGGCGGCTTCATCTTGAATATTAAGTGGGACAGGCAAGTCGGACCGAATGCTCACCATCACCGGCATTCATAGGAGATTCATTGGCTGAATATTACAAGCCATAAGGTCCGGTTTACAGCTGGTTCACTGTAATAATGATTAGACATGGAGCGTCCCGGATTTCCCTCTTGTTCAATCAACAAAATAGTCGAAACAACAGTCAAAAGAGGAGTCGGCATGGATCGGCAAAGAGGGATTCTAAAGGCCACAGGTGTTCTTCTGGCGCTGTTGGCGTTGCACACGCCCCTTGGCCAGGCATTGGGACAGAGGCAAGTCCATCCGTTGACAGCGGAAACCATTGAAAAGCTGCTTTTGCCGGCAGCGGAAGACCAGATAAAAACCATGGGTGTGGGCGTCAGAGGGCGAGATGACCACACGGCCAGCCCCCCTTTGGCGGTGGACATGCAGATTCCATTCGATTTTGGCGAACCAGACATAAACTCCAGAGCGGATGGGATGCTTAAGGAACTGGGCAGGGCTCTCAGCGGCGCCCGCCTGCGGGGTTACATGTACGAGATCCATGGGCACACTTGCTCTCTGGGCAATCCTCATGCCAACATGGTCCTGTCGGAACAACGGGCAGCCGCGGTCAAGCGGTATCTGGTAGAATACTTCTCGCTTTCGCCTGATCAGCTCATCGTGCACGGCTATGGCCAGGAGCATCCCATAGCCTCGAACGATACCGAAGAAGGCCGGGAGATCAACCGGCGGGTGACCGTGATCAATACGCTTCGGCCCTATAGACAGGCCGGTCAGCGGCCGAACCTAAGCGTGAAGGCCCACTTCAGGCGCGGTCAAACCGAGGCGCAAATGAGCTCGGGGATAACCCTCACGGAAGATGACGACTATTCCATCAGCTTTGAACCGGCCCAGTCCTGTTTTGTCTATGTGTTCCAATGCGACGCGCAGGGCAGGTGGTACCAGCTCTTTCCTTCTTCACCGGAGTCCTCCCATTACACTTCACAGTCAAATCCCGTACGGGCTGCAACCGTTTACCGCATTCCGGAAAAAGGCAATCTCTGGCTCTATCTGGATGAACAGAAGGGGACTGAAGCTCTGGTCGTAATTGCCTATCCAGAGGAAGTTCAAAAACCACTCCAGGTCTGCCAAAGCATTCTTTCTGGAGACAATCCACGGCACTATGCAGAAGGTGCGGACTTTTCCAAACCCGTAAAGAGCATGGGAGTCAAAGGGAGCCGAGAGATCCACAGACCCTCGGGAAGCAAGACCAAGCCGGAACCGGAGTTATCGCGAAGGCCAAGCGAAGTCGACGAGGCTACGTTATTTCGATGGTCAATTTCTTTCCAACATCAATAGCACTGGATGGACCGTCCGTGAACGATTGCCCGGAGTTCCGTTTCGGCCTTACCCAACAGGGCCGATCAACCTGCCTCTTTCCTAAGGGACGGGCCGTCTCGTGAGGAACCAGATGGATGGTCAGGCACCTCCTTTGGGAGACCTTGTCCAGCAGTGGTCGGCGAAGATTCAATCCATTGCATATCGCGAATTCTTCAAGTGGAGGACCATGATTCGTTCCCTGGAGCCGGATGACCTTGTTCAGCACGGGTATGTAAAGTTGATCTCGCTGTATCGGGAAGGGCGGATCGACTGGTCCAATTCCGGTGCGAACGCTTTTATTGAGATCAGCTTGTTGGGACATATTAGAAACGTCATCACAGGGAGTGCTCGGAAAGACACCGTGATGGCCCTTGGCCGCGATGTCCTTTCAACTGACGATGAGGGCGCCGACAGTCGACCTTGGGTGGACGCCCTTACCGCCAACCATCGCCATGACGAGACCTACCATATCACGCGCAGCATGTTGCGCGACCTCAACGAATACTTGGACGACTTGCCTCCAGCAGATGCGCTGATTCTCGTCGGCCGTATCCTGGATGGGCGATCCCGCGAGGAACTGGGACTGGTCCTTGGTGTTTCGAGGGAGACCATCCGCCGCAAGGAAGCTTCTCTGCAAGCTGGAATGATTCAATATATGCAAACCAGAGGATGGGATATCACTGATCTCGAGGAGAACGCATGAGCAAGCCACTGACCATAAGAGAATGTCTCCAGGCATGGCAAGCCCACAGCCCGGAAACGGTCGCCTGCTCAGCTGAGGAACTGCTCGATCTTGTAGATGGTAGACTCGACGCTTCTGCAAGGGAAGACCTGCTCGGCCGGCTTTACCGTAACCCCGGAGATCGCAAGCGCCTCTGGGAAATGATGCGCTTCCTGCGCCGTCCTCGGGCAGAGTTCCATGTGGCGTTACTGAAAGCTGCGGCTGATAACATCGCTCCTGAATCGCTGTCCATTTTCACTGAAGGGAAACGGTATCGGCTGATCTATCGTAGACTCCTCGACAGAGAGGATGAAGGCGTAATTACCATCAGTGTGAATCCAACGTTGCGCCATGCTGTGGAAGATCACTACCTGTCGGTGGTCGATGCCGGCGGCCGTGAGATCCTTCGAGGCCGCCTGGAAAAGGGAGAGCTTTCCCGCCGGATCGGGAATGCGACTCAGATTCAATGGCAGACGCTGCTCATTCGTGAAAAAGTAGACCAACCGCCCGAACTCTATGGAGAAGACTCCTTTCCATAAGAGAACTGCGAACCCGGCGTTTGAACTGAAGAGCGAATTATTGAGGAAGCGGGCTATGCCGTTTTACATCCTTTTGGACGATTCAACCCAGGCGTTGCTGAAGTTGTATCCCCTTGCTCATATTGAGGCCCCTCAGGATCCTATTCAGCTGGTATATCTTCAGGAAGGTCTGGCCCCCGAAGTTCGGGAATCTTTCTTTCGTGCCAAATGCGCCGTATACAATTTGCTGCGCACGAACTACCGTCTCACGCCAGAGGATGGCCGCACCTTTGCCGTGGAAATCACGGATACCAATGGCAACGGGATTGCGACCAGCATCAGAGGGCAAAGCGCCAGCTTCATCTGTGCTCTCTCGCTTATGGTCAGCCTTGCCTCTGCTAAAGCTGACGAACTCCACATTGCGGCCACTGGTGTACTGGCTGACCCGCGTTCCGGCAAGAACAGGCCGGTGGATGCCTTCGACGCCAAAATCAGAGGCGTGCTCAAAACCCTCCCTCCTGAAACCATCCTTTTTTACCCCAAAGAGCATAAACCTGAAGTGACACCATGGCATCAAGTCCAGGCTCAGAAGAAGTCCCTTTCTCTTGTGCCCGTCACCGATCTGCAGGAGGCCTGCATATTCATGGAAAATGCGGGAATTCTTGCCCCCTTGGCGACCTTGACTAAGAGGCGGGATCGGAAGCGTCGGATGTTTGCAGCTCTCCTTGTTACGGTACTTGCTCTTTACCTGGCCTATGTCTTCAGCGCTTCGGCAGTTGCCCGGACTTTCCTCGAAAATGGTCACTACCGGATTGCTGATCGCTGTCTTTGGATCAGTCGATTTCTTTGTCCCTGGCCGAGCCAGCAGGGAGTGATGCTGCAGGCTTTGTCTGAACCGGTCGAACTGAAGATGCTCTTTCACACGGAGGATCAGAATGGGACTGAGGAGAGTGTCGTCTTCACGGAACGGACCAGACGAGGTGTGGCGCTATTGGGTCAGGAACGATGGTCGGTAGAATTGAGCGCTTCCCGCCCGCTGTACGTGTATTTGTTTCTCAAAGACGCGTTGGATGAATTTCACTGCCTTGTTCCCGGCCCGGACCGGACTGGGGAAGACATGGTAATCCCCGGATACGAATGGCGTTTTCCGCAAGCGGGACACTGGCAGAACATTTCCCCTGTGCGCGGGCGTGAAATACTTTACCTGGTTCTGGCCCGGTGGCCATGCCGGGATTTAGAAGGAGAGTACGGCTGGCAGGAAAATCGCGTCCTGCTGGAACGTCTCGCCGCCCGTGACCGTCTAGGCCATGGCAGCTGGGTGCTGCGGCTGGTGCTCGAACCGAAGGCACGGTAAGGCATTTCGTGTGGCGCTTTTGACTATTAGCCCATGATGGTGGCATACCGATGCCCGTGGCAAGACGCCAGCTATCTTATAATGTCGGCGATATCCGGGGAAATACGAACGAGATGAAGATACGGTTGTTGATGAGCCGGTCGCAGCTTAGCAAGGATTGTCGAGCAAGCGATATAAACCCTTATGCTTGGCAGTATGGATATGGACTTCTCACATGAAAGGACAACACCATGAAGAATTCTTTTCTGCTCTTTCCCTTCTTGGCCATGATCACTTGTCTTGCTACGGCTCTCGTAGTGGCCGAAAACGCCGGGGCAGAAGTCGCTCCCCCTTACTTTGGCATGTCGAGTGCCCGGGCGATTGCTGTCGATAGTGCCAGAAATGTGTATGTCACGGGAAACAGCGTCACCATCAAGTACGGACCTACGGGCAAAGTTAGGTGGGTTACGCCATACATGGGAAACGGCATGGCCATTGATCAGGCTGGGAATGTTCATGTAGCGGGGACGGACAAGTATTCGGACTACCGCCTGGTGAAACTGAACCCGAAAGGCAAGGTTCTGTGGGAGAAAGGCTATTATGGGCCGCTGGATTCTATTAACGAACCCAGCGCCATTGCTGTCGACTCAGCTGGAAACGTCTATGTTATGGGAATATCTTCGGGGAATTACGCCACCCTTAAGTACGACAGCGATGGCAAGCTCCTCTGGGAAAAACGCTTCGAGGTGACCAGGTATGGCAGCACAGGCCCGGCACTGGCATTGGATAAATCCGGTAATGTCTACGTTGCGGGAGAATCGGTGGGTGAGTCGACAGGTACGGACTATGCCACCCTGAAATACGACGGCAGTGGTAATCTCCTCTGGGTGAGATACTACAATGGGCCTTACGACGAGCAGGATTCTCCCACCGCTTTGGCAGTTGACGTTCAAGGGAATGTTTACGTGACCGGATACTCCAATGCCGGCACCAGGAGAGCTGGTGACACCTATATGGATTATGCGACCCTGAAATACGACACCGACGGCAATCTCCTTTGGGAAAGACGCTACAATGGCAACGTGAATTCTTTCGATGTTCCTTTGGCCCTTGCGGTTGACGGATCCGGAAATGTTTATGTTACAGGCGAAGTGCATCAAAAGAACGTGTATGATGACTATGCTACACTCAAATACGATGCCTCCGGTGAACTTCTCTGGGCAAGGAAGTACAATGGTCCCGGGAATGGGAGCGATGTGGGACAGGCCCTGACACTGGATCCAGCGGGCAACGTTTACGTAACGGGTTATTCGTCCAGCGGGATAGCTGAATCTGGTGGCACCGGTTTTGATTATCTTACCATCAAGTACAATGCCGATGGCAAACGGTTGTGGGCGAAGCGCTATAACGGCTATTCTGACGGAGGTGATGGTGCCTCAGCAATAGCAGTGGACACTGCCGGGAATGTCTATGTAACGGGTTATTCGGAGAGTCCCATATCGTCGGCGTTTCCTTATGCAACTATCAAATACAATGCGAATGGCAAGTGTCTGTGGGTTAAGCGCCACGGTGATTTTTGAGTGTGCAAGCCCGGTTGGCCTCCTGCTTTACAGGCCTTCTGAAACATCATGTAATCGCTGAACGCTACGCCGCTTTGCAGCGCTTCATGAAAATACCATCACCGTTACAGGAACAAGAAGGAGGGTATAGGCATGGTTCAACCCCAAAAAGTCCTGCTGATCCTGCTTTTGACAATCTTCTGTCTGCCGCTCCAGGTCGCTGCAGATCCCTTGGACAACTGGCGGTGGCGGAACCCCCTGCCTCAGGGCAATGACCTTTTAGGGGTCGCCTATCTGAAAAAGACCTTTGTGGCCGTAGGAGAATACGGCACGATCATTACTTCGACCAACGGCGTTCGCTGGACGGAACGGGAATCCAGGACTTCCTGTAACCTGAGGGCCGTGGCGTACGGTAACGGCAAATTTGTGGCTGTGGGAGACGAGGTGATCGTCAGCTCCTCCGACGCCAAGACATGGCGGGTCCTGAGCACAACGGTAGCTCTAAAGGGTGTTGCCTTTGGGAAGAAGAACTTTGTTGCCGTGGGAGAAATGGACGGTGTCATTCTCACTTCGATCAACGGTACCTCATGGAATATCAGGTCCATCGATACCCGTGAAACTTTGAATAGCATCGCTTACGGTCAAGGCACCTTCGTAGCGGTGGGTAAAGAAGGGACCGTGTTTCATTCATCAGACGGTATTTCATGGATCGAGGCCGATGGCGGTACTTCGAACGATCTCGCCAAGGTCGGCTACACCGGTGGGCAGTTTGTCGCTGTGGGCGAAAAAGGAACCATCTTGAATTCTCTTGACGGCGCCAGCTGGACCCAGGTGGAGTCGCCGACAGACGAAGCTCTCCATGACATAGCCTATGGGAACGAGATGTTTCTTGCTGTAGGCTCGGAAGGGACTGTCCTGGCATCGGCCGACGGCACCGATTGGTCGATACTCGCCAAAACCGAGAAAGATGTCAATGCAGTAGCTTTCGGGGCAGGAATATTTGTGGCCGTTCGAGAGGACTTCCCTCGCCTGCACGCCAAGATTCTCACTTCTCCCGACGGTATCGACTGGATTGGGAGGGAATCAGGCCTTGACAAAGACCTTAAGGCCATCGTGTGGGGAGACAAGGGGTTTGTGGCCGTAGGACGACAAAATGGCGTTACTCTTTTTTCGCCCAACGGTGTTAAGTGGACGGAAGGCAAGGCGGGGATGTTTGGTCTCGATGCGGTTGCTTTCGGTGCCGACCAATATGTTGGGGTCGGTATGGGTGGTATCTATGCTTCCGACGACGGTATTGCATGGACCAAAGTTCCCCTCGCCGCCTCTCCATGGCTCAATGCAGTCACTTTTGGTGCCGAGACTTTCGTTGCTGTTGGTCTTAAAGGTACCATCTATACCTCGTCGAACGGTATCACCTGGCATGTTCAGCAGTCCGGAACTTCCGTCACATTAAATTCCGTAACTTATGGAAGCGGTCTGTTTGTGGCGGTTGGGTTCAGCGGGACCATTCTCATCTCATCCGACGGCAGCCAATGGCAGCAGGCCCCCTCGGGCACAACCGCTGAGCTGATGAGTGTCGCCTTTGGTAATGACCGCTTTGTGGTTGTCGGTTTTTCCTCTGAAATGTTTTGGTCAAGCGACGGCATTCAGTGGACCAGTGCCAGGTTTCACGTCGGTGTTGCTGACGTACTTGCCTTTGGCGGAGGCTTCTTCATCAGGGTGGGGAGATCGGGGGAGATATTTACCTCTTCTGATGGTCTGATTTGGACGGAAAGAATCTCGGGGGCTGGCCTGAGCCTGTTGGGAGTCACATTCGGCGGCCAGACATTTGTAGCAGTTGGGAGTCAGGGGACGATCCTGCAAAGTGGTCGTATCAAAGCAGATTAGGCTCTGGAGTAGCCCTTTCTTATTATTCAGAAGAGCTGGGCCACTCAGCGATGGCCTTAGATCTTTCAACAAGAAAGGAGAATTAGAACATGTTCAAGCACGTTTGCCTCGTCGCTCTCTTAGCTACGGCGCCGCTTTTCTCCCAGGCTTTTGCAGGACCTCTGGACAACTGGAAATGGCGGAGCCCGACTCCTTTCTATGAGGGTGACCTGAGGGCAGTGACCAGCGGCAAAGGAATGTTTGTGGCGGCGGGTTCTGAAGGAACCTTGCTCACCTCGTCTGACAATGTGAATTGGCAGAAAAGACCCATTCCTACTGAAGAAGACCTCTATGGGATTGTTTATGCCTTGGGGCAATTTGTCGTCGTGGGCGAGCATGGTACGATCCTATCCTCTTCAGATGGAAAGACCTGGACCATTCAGGAGTCTGGAACCAACCAAAGGCTTACGGGCGTCTGCTTTGGAGAAGGTCACCTGGTTGTGGTGGGCTGGTATGGAACTATTCTCATATCAGGAGATGGAATCGAATGGAAAGATGTTTCTCTGGATGACTTTCCTCAGAACATCGAGACACTCACCAGTGTTGCTTTCGGTGGTGATGATTTTATAGCGATTTCAGGAACGGGCTCAGTTTACCGCTCTGGAGATGGCCGAGACTGGAAACAAGTGCGAGAGATGACTGGGGGCTTTTTGAGCAGCATCGTCTTCGGTAAAGATGGATTTGTTGCGGTCGGTCTGGGAACTGTTTTGCTCTCGGTCGATGGCCAAGAATGGAGCACAGTCTTATCCGAAACTTATTTGGGTCTGACTGGGGTAACTCACGGCGAAGGGAGGTATGTGGCAGTTGGAATTCCCGATAGGATTCTCGTATCTGAAAATGGCGTAGACTGGTCGGATGAAATCTCCATGAAGGGGAACTTTTACGGTGCCGGTTACGGCAAGGAACGCTTTGTTGTCGTTGGTGCACGCGGCAAAGTGGTTGTCTCCAATAATGGAGCAAGCTGGCGCGAGATCACCGTGACGGGCAAGTTCCTTAACGGAGTGGCATACGGGAAGAACAACTTCGTGATAGCTGGACAGCAAGGGACGATTCTTAGCTCAAGAAATGGCATCAAATGGACCAAGAGAACTTCACCTACACCCAAAGATTTACTCTCCGTAGCTTACGGCAAAGGGAGATTTGTCTTTAACTGCAACTTTGGGGATTTGCTTGTCAGTTCCGACCTGAAACATTGGAGTGTGCTGGAGTCCGGACCTGTTGAAGAAGTCAAATTCGTCAAAAACAGGTTTATGGGCGTTGGTAGCGGGGGACTGGTCATCTCCTCGATCGACGGCATTGAATGGGAAATAAGAAATATTGGCTATGAGATTTTCTTGGACTCCCTTGCCTATGGGAATGAGACGTTTGTGGCTCTTAGTGAGCAAGGCTTCATTTTCTTCTCTTCTGACGGCAAATCGTGGTTACCAAGCGAGGATTTCTCCGAGCCCGGATTGAAAAGCGTTGCGTTCGGAAACAAGGTATTTGTAACGGTCGGTCTTTCTGGTTTGATCTTCACGTCACCGGACGGCCGCACCTGGACGTCACAGCTCTCGGGAACCACGAACACGCTTTCTGGCATTACGTTCAGCAAGGGGACTTTCGTGGCCGTAGGCGATTCAATCATTCTCACCTCGAAGGACGGTACCCGTTGGGTGAAGCGCAAATCAAGCGATTCACTCGACCTGAGCGATGTTGTTCATGGCAAGAACTCCTTCGTCGCCGTCGGCAGTCTGGGTGAAATTCTGCAATCTGGGAAGTTTTAGGGTTCGTCCTTTTATGAAGCCATCATTCAGGGAGAAGATGATAATGCATTTGACACTCTCACCACTTCGTCAAGTCGTCGTTTTCATGATCCTTTTACTGTCCATTCCAGATCACAAAGGAGGTGACTAAATGTTAAGAGAAATAGTTAAGCTAGCTGCTGTTGTTGGTTTGAGTGTTGCCAGCTTGAGTTGTGCGACCATTAAAGATGAAAAGCCTGCAGTCGAGAGTGCGATAACCTATAACGCTGATTGCATCCCTAATACTATAATAAAGCCATACAACTGTTCAGATGCAGCAGTACTCGTTAAGGCAGATCGTGAAACTGTCAGGAGAACTCTGATAGACGTAATCAAATCACTTAAAGGCTATAGTGAGGTACATGCTTTTGGACACACGGACTATGTGAGTATTAACTTCCTTGAGAACGATGACCAATGCATAAAGGCTCTTATTAAATATGATAATTACGTATCAGTAACTGGGCAAAGTAACACTATGTCTGTATCTCAGAATGACTTGCATAGTATTATTCTAATTAGAATACGTAAAATAGATGATGAAAGATCGTTTGTAACAATTACATTAAACGATCCGATACCTTTGTCATGTCATATTGCTCATAAAACAATGCTTGCATTAATGAGATAGACTCAGCATTTATTGCAATTAACAATACAGGTCTAAATCTCGTTGTAGTATAAAAAACCATCACCATTTAAAGCAAACCGGATGAGTGCTTGTAGCACCATTAGCTCCAATGCCTGTTGTGGCTGCCGGAGTAAAGGGAGATATTCATGAAAATCAGTCAATCATTGATTGCCCTGATGGTATGTTTATTATTCTGGTATGGCAACTGCCATGCTATCCAGGCAAAATCCGAAGCATCTCCGCTGGACGATATTTTCCGAAATGTCAAAGCAACCGAGTGGAAGGTGGAGCAAAGACCTCATTTCTCCGAAAACCCTCTACGCATCGAAGCGAGATTTCAATCCGGGAATAAGGTCATTGATATTAATATCTACATTGTCTTTAAGGAACTAATCGACAACACGCCGGAATTTTTCCGCAGGACACCCTTTGCCACTTCCAGAGTCTTTAGATTGAGAAAGGGCACCGGGGCCCAAGAGATCACGATACAAGGATGTCAGGCTATTGAACAGTATCAGGAGGGGACGTATCAGGTGGATGTAGCCCCGGATACCGGAGTTTACGTCATGCTTTCAGGGAAAAACATGGGAGGTACTGAGCCCGTGGTTGCTTTTGCTGAATGCCTTGCTCTTAAGGACATAAAGGATATTGTCATGTCCTTGTTCAGGAAATGTTTCAATTCACTGTCTATTGGAGAGCATAATGTTCCTCTCTCGCCCAAGATTTCATGGGTGAAACTGCCTGGATGTGGCTATCGGCTGATGATAAAAGAGAAGAACACAGGAACAGTGGTGTTTCAAGAAAGCCTGGCAGCGGCTGCGACCGCCCTGCAGGTCCCCAAAGGTTTGCTGGCCGCGGATTCGTCTTACGATCTTGAATTCTCTGCCTGTGACCAGACAGTAATCAGATCCTTTCAGACAGGATTTTTCGAGCAGCAAAAGGATACGTCGGGCAGGCGAACTCGCGTTCCGAAGAAATGACAACAACTACCAATGTTAGCTGCCGTGCAATTCGTTGGGAATTGAAGGAACCATCGAGGGCGCCCCAAGAGAGCATAACCCTAGCGGTTACTTTGGCTTCGCAAGAATCTATTATAACGGCAGACCATGAGCAGCGCCACAAAGGGAATGGGATGAGCTACAGGTACCTACTGATGAGAACGGACAGGCATCCTTCCTCTGGATGTGCAAAGATGATTCTTTCGCGGGTTTTGTGTCTTGCCTCGAGACCCTTGCCCTTTGAGGCAAGAAGGACTTGGGCAATTTCCCTGCTCTTTTCGTTGATGGCTGCCATACCGCTGCACCCGGCAACTGCTGCCTGGGTTCAGACCAATGGTCCTGAAGGGGGCATTATCACGACGATCGAAATCGCTCCTCATAATCCTGATATTCTCTACGCCGCAGGGCACGGTGGCAGCGTTTTCAAAAGCGTGGATTGTGGCGACAGCTGGAAGATGCTCACACCGTTTGTGCATCCCTCTTAGGTGATTAGCGACATCCTTATCCCACCTGAGGACAACGGGACCATATACGCACTCTCCGGCAAGCTTTTCAAAACAGTCGATGGCGGCCAGACATGGCGGTCTTTCCTCGAAGGCCTGTCGCCCACCAGCGTTACCATGAATTCAAGCAACACCAAACACCTCGCTGTCGGTGCCTGGGGCGGCCTGGTCCTTTTGACAGGAGTTTAAGGAGATTGGGGTCAAAACGGCAGAAACATGGAGGTAAATCCATCTGTTACGAGGCTAAAGGTTGTAAGACCCCACCGGCGATCTCAAAGCCAAATGCGCGTAGGATCTGGGCTTGAGTATCGCTGGGTTCCTCAACCATTCGGGCCGGCTTGCGCGCGGAGGCGGACCA
>Ga0255346_1001942_pt1 | contig 27352 bp, 17 predicted proteins | sample wastewater_treat_FD_194410 | JGI IMG/M metagenome (GOLD analysis project Ga0255346, IMG submission 194410) | Wastewater microbial communities from Lulu Island WWTP, Vancouver, Canada - plant22 | ecosystem: Engineered > WWTP > Wastewater > Unclassified | place: Canada: Vancouver, British Columbia...
CCCTTCGACTCCTTCTTTCCAAGCCAACCTGCATAGGAATAGCGGATTGCCTCTGGTGCATCCGCTCTTCCTTCAACAGTCAGCCCAATCAAACCGTTTCATCTCCCACGGGGGGTTGAGCAATTACTCCCCGTGAGGCAAAAATGATAACTTCTTAAGCTAAACGAGTATAGATCAGATGCGCCAATGTCAGTCCCGTTGCCAGCCGCTCAGTACAGCGCGGCGAAAGTTCGGCGCCCTTACTTACATATGTTGCGTTTCGCTCCTCTCAACGCAACCTACCATCCTCGCGTTAGGGCGGATGCTCTGCGTTGCGTTGAATGAACATGAAACGCAACGGCAAGGGGAACAGCAAGACACCTGCCTTAAGCGGTTTGATACTTATGCCGCTCAGCTCTGGTGGTTTCTCGGGAGCTACCGACAGGTGACTCCCGCTTCACGATGGGCTTTGATTTTGGCAATGAGTACTGGCACGAAGTCCTCATAATTCTCCACAATGCCCAGGTCCACCTGCTGGAACACGCTGGCTTTCGGATCATTGTTGACCGCCACCATGAGCTTGGCGCCGGTGATGCCCACCATATGCTGCTGCTCTCCCGACAGGCCGATACCGAGGTAGACTTCGGGGCTCACCATCTTGCCGCTCTGGCCGATCATGCTCTCCAGGGGAGCCCACCCTTCATCCACCACCGGCCGGGTACAGCCGAGGGCTGCCTCGAGGGTTTCCGCCAGACTGCGAACGGTCTCCCATCCTTCCCGACTGCCGACGCCCGCCCCGCCCGATACAATCACCCGGGCCTCCTCCAATGCCAGTCCGGAGGATGCCTCCCTAACAATCTCCAGGGCTTTTACCGGCAAGTTCGAACCGTCGGGCACGGGCACTGAAACAATACCGCCCTCGCGAGCGGGGTCCGCCAGCGGCGTTTGGAATACACCCCTGGCAACCGTTGCCATCTGAGGACGTCTTTCCGGGCAGACAATCGACATCAACCCCCCGTAAGCGGGAATCTGCTGTACCAGGTTGCGGTCCTGGTCATGATGCAAACCAATGCAGTGGGCAGCCAGGCCGGTCTTGAGCCGGCCCGCGATGAGTGGTGCCAGTTCCCGTCCCATAAAGGTCGAACCGATCAAGATGATTTCCGGCTGATGTTCCTCAGCCAGGGAAACGATAATATCCCGGTAGAGGGTAGGCTGATAGAATTCAAGAATGGTGGCTTCGGCCACCAAGACCCGGTTGGCACCGACGGCAATGAGTTCTCGAGGGGCATTGCCCAAGTTGTGTCCGAGCAAGACGGCCTCACAGGCCACCCCCAGTTCATCCGCCAACTCTCTGGCCTTCCCGAGCAGTTGCAGGGAGACCAGTTCTACCTTGCAGTCACTTTGCTCGGCGATGACCCAGACGGGCCCGAAGTCATGCTTCATCACGACACCCCTCTTTCCGTTTACGAGGTAGACGATAGAAACGACCGCGAGAATTCAGTGCAGCTGTCTCTATGAGGATGATAACACTCACCGCAAGGCATTAGAGTAGTCCGCGTTCCGCAAGGCGCGAGACGAGCTGCTCGGCTTTCTCTTCAGTCGTGCCCCGGAGCAGTTCCACTTCTCGACGGTTTTCAACCGTAGACATCTCCGAAACAATCGTTGGCGAGCCTTTCGTCCCCACGGTTTCCACCGGAACTCCGAGCGCCTCCAAATCCCACTGTTCAATGGTCTTCCTGCGAGCCTTCAGGATCCCCGAAAAGCTCAAGGCGCGGGGCCGATTGAGTTCCCTGGTGACGGTGATCACGGCAGGCAGTCGGACTTCCACTCGGCGGTAGCCATTCTGCCAGTCTGCCAGGAGTGTCCAGATATTGTTCGCCGTGCTTTCAAGTCTGCGGACCATGGTCACCACCGGAACGCTCAAGAAGTTGGCAAGCAGGGGACCTACCCACTCGGTAGCACCATCGCTGCTTGCCATCCCGCAGAGAACCAGGTCGAAAGGTCCTGTCTTCAAGATACCGCTGGCAAGGGTGAAGGCGGTAGCAAAGGCATCGGCACCGCCAAATGCGCGGTCGGAAAGCAGAATACCTCGGTCGGCTCCCAGGGCCATGCATTCCTTAACAATACTTTCAGCAGGAGGCGGCCCCATGCTGATGACCGTCACCGATGCCGACCCCGCTTCCTTAAGCTGGAGGGCGGCTTCCAGGGCATGCTTGTCAAGCGGGTTCATCACCAGCGGAACGTCACAGCGCATCAGGGTTTTGGTGGCAGGATCAATGCGGACCTTGCAGATCTCTTTGGGGTCCGGGACGGCCTTAACACATACGACGATGTTCATCGCAGCCTCTGTTCAGAAAGTTGCGGGTTGTGAGTTGCGAGTTGCGGGTTGCCTGGCAACCGCAGTAATTTTCATGGGTTTCCGGGGATTCCCAAAGGTCCTGAGCAACTGCTTCCCTTCCCGCTGGCGGCAGCGTCTGGGCCGACGGTGGCAGAATGACCACAATCAACTCATAGCCCACCGGGCAACAATGACCTTCATGATATCGCTGGTGCCGGCGGAAGGTCCCAGAATGAAGGCATCGCGGAGGTACCGGGTTACGGCGTATTCTTCCATGCAGCCATAGCCGCCGTGGATATCAACCGCCATTTTGGCCGCCTTCTGGGCGGTCTCGGTGGTGAAATACTTGGCCACGGCATATTCATTGCTGCTCGCTTCGCCCCGGTCCTGCATGGCCGCAGCTCGGTAGGCAAGGAGGCGCCCCGCTTCCAGATCGATTTTCATCTCGGCCAGCTTCATCTGAATGGCCTGAAGGTTGCTGATTGGCTTGCCGTAGAGGACCCGCTCGCTGGCAAACTTAATCGACGCTTCCAGACAGGCGGTGTGCAGGCCGATGGCACAACCCACCATGCCACCGCGCCCCACATCGCCGATAGCCGACATGGTGACGCGCAGCCCCTTTCCTTCCTGACCCAGCAACTGCGCCGCCGGCACCCGGCATTGCTCGAGGCTCAGCTCACCGGTGTTGCAGCCTTTCATACCGACTTTGTGCTCTTCATGGGTCGCTCGGAAGCCCTCGGTGCCCTTTTCGACAATCAGCGCCGAAAAAGCCTTGGGATTGGTTTCGTCCTTGGCAAGAACGGTGATGGTGTCGGCGATATGCGCGTTGGTGATGAAACATTTGCGGCCGGTAACGATAAAGTCGCTGCCGTCCTTGACATAGGTGGTCCGCCCGCCCGTTGGGTCCGATCCGCCGGTCGGTTCGGTGACGGCTACTGAGGCAAGTCGTTTCCCTGTGGCTAATTCTGGCAGGTATTTTCGCTTCTGTTCTTCCGTTCCAAAGCGAACGATGGGATCGATCCCCAAGGCAAACACCTGGAGCATCATGGCGGTGGCAGTGGAAATCCGGCTGATCTCTTCGAGCGCGATCATCCGCGCCACAAAGCCTAGTCCCAACCCGCCGTACTCCTCAGGAATGGTGATGGCCATCATTTCCGCTTCGCCGAGGGCCTTGACCAGATCGGGAGGGACTTTGCCGGTTTGTTCCATTTCCGGAATGAAGGGTGCTACCCGACTTTCCGCAAATTCCCGGGCCGCTTTTCGGAACATTTCCTGCTCATCGGTAAAGGTGAAATCAATCATTACCTCCTCCTGCGCTTTGGATAGGGTTCCTTAAGAAGATCGAGCATCCATCAGGCGGATTGTCCATGATAAGCACCCTCCCGCTTCGAAATCTTCCCTGAGCGGACAGGTCCTCTGACTTCAAGGGCGCTTCTTGCCTGCTGATTCATGCTCATCCGGACGGCGTTGGTTGAGAAATAAGTTCCTGAGCCTTTGTGCTTAGCAGGAGCTCCGAAGAGGGTCAAGAACATTTTCGCAGCTCTCCATGCCACTTGATTATTGCGCTCTTTGGCAATATAGGTGGTTGAAAAGTCGGAGGGACTACTGGCTGAGAAGTGGAAAACGGCAGCGAGGGGGAAAGAGGGGCCTTTTCCCAAATGACATGGCCTCTCCCACTGAACGATATGGTGCAAAAATCGCTTTTCAGACGGTTGCTGCCTTACGGCAAAATGCCTCAGACGATTTTGATCGGCAGTTTTGCCGGGGCCATTCTGGCGGGCACCCTGCTGCTTCTTCTGCCGTGGTCGCAAACCAAAGGCAACGTGGGTTTTGTCGACGCGCTCTTCACCTCGACCTCCGCAGTTTGCGTGACGGGACTGGTGGTAGTTGATACCGGCACGGCTTTCACGCGGTTTGGCCAGGCGTTGATCGTCGGCCTCATCCAGGTCGGCGGGTTAGGCATCATGACCTTTACCGCCCTGGTATATCTCATGCTTGGACGGCGCCTCTCCCTTGCGTCCCAGGCAGCCCTGCACGATGCCTTCTTCCAGCAGGATCTCGGGATTGCCTTCAGGAAGCAATTCATCCAGATCCTGCTCATCACCCTGAGCATCGAACTGGCGGGGGTGCTCCTGCTTTTCCCGGCCCTTCTCAGCCGTAACGTCCCTGTTCTTCAGGCCTTGTTCTCGGCCTTCTTCCATGCCGTTTCGGCCTTCTGCAATGCCGGATTCTCCATCTACCGGGACAACCTTATCGGACTGCGGGACAATCCGCTGATCATGATCACCCTGATGTCCCTCATCGTTCTGGGCGGCCTGGGTCACACGGTGCTTGCAGAACTCTGGCAGCGTGGCAAAGGCTGGGTGGCTGGGACGATGACCGTGGACCAGCCGTTTCTTTCCACTCACGCTCGGCTGGTATTGTCCACCAGCCTGGTGCTGATCTTCGCAGGTTGGCTGGGGCTGCTGGCGCTGGGCTTGACCCCGTCCGAAACCAACTGGGACATGAAGCTTTCCTCCGCCCTGTTTCAATCGGTCACTTCTCGCACCGCCGGCTTCAACAGCGTGGAGATCGGGCTCCTACCGTTGAGCTCACTCCTGCTCATTATCGTGCTCATGTTCATCGGGGGCTCACCCGGATCCTGCGCCGGCGGCGTGAAGACCACCGCCCTGGTGATTTCCCTCGCCGAGTTGAGGGCCAAGCTGTGGGGGGTGGACCAAGTGGTTATTCTTGATCGTCGGGTCCCCAGCCCGATCCTTGACCGCACCATGATTTTGATCCGCCTGTCGGTACTTTGGAATCTCCTGGGCGTCCTGCTGCTCCTGGCTACGGAAGCAGGCAAAGACGGCGTCGGATTCCACGATGTGTTGTTCGAACAGATTTCAGCTTTTGGCACGGTGGGCCTTTCCACGGGCTTGACGGACAAGCTGTCGGTGGTCGGCCGCCTTTGGATTAGCGCCACCATGTTTGTTGGCCGCCTTGGCCCGCTCACTCTGGCCATGGGGGTGCTGCCGGTGAAACACGTGCATGTCCAATATCCGGAAAGCAGGATCATGATCGGATGAAAAAGAAAAAATACATTGTGGTGATCGGCTTGGGGAAGTTTGGCGGGGAACTGGCCCGCCAGCTGGCCAAAGAATGCGAGGTGTTGGCCATCGATCGCAGGGAAGCCATGGTGGAGGCTGTTCTTGACCAGGTACAGCGTGCTCTCATCCTGGATGTGAGGGACTGCAAAAGCCTGGGTGCCGTGGTCACCGCGGATTTTGACGAGGCCGTGGTCAGCATGGGAGAAAGCCTCGAAGCCAGTATCCTGGCCACCCTGCATCTCAGGAAGATCGGCGTGAAGCAGATCTGGGCCAAAGCTACGACGGAAGACCATGCGGCCATCCTGAAGGCCGTAGGTGCCAGCGAGGTGGTTTTCCCGGAACGGGAAACGGCCCGGCGGGTGGCAGCGCAGATCCTGAACCCCAACCTGCTCGACTTCGTGCCGCTGGAGGAAGACTATCAGGTTATGGATGTAGCACCGCCGAACAGCTTCTATGGCCATACCCTGGCTGAACTCGACGTGCGGAAAAAGTACGGGATCTTTGTTCTGGCTGTCAAGGAACTGGTCCCCACTCGCTTCCTCTTCCTGCCGTCCCCCGATTTCGTCATCAAACCGAGCGATATCCTGGTAGTGATCGGCAAAGAGCAGGATTTGGCAGCTCTCAGGGCAATCGGCGGAGAATCCTGAGTTTCGCCTCGAGCTCCAGCAGGGGCGTCAGTGAAATCTCGAGGCTTTCCTGCCGGCTCCGGGGCTGGGCTGATCCCTGCAGCTACCGGTCCGTGGCCTCCGGGGGTTGTTCCCCAGGCGCTCTGCGCTTCCACAATGCGCCTTTGCTGAAGCAGTGCCAGGCCCACGTGAGCCAGCGGAGCAGGGCCTGGGCCAGCCACAGGGCACAGAGGAGCATGAGCGTCCGGTAGACGAACATGGGGAGCGAAAGCACCCAGGGTTGCGGCATGACCGCGCCGATGCGATCTTCGGTCCAGCGCAGCAGGTGATCCGACGAACCGTTGCCCGCGATCTGCATGTCGGGGATCCCGAGCAGGCCTTGTTCGATAGCAAGGTAGAGCCCTGCCAGGGCGGCCAGGGTCCAGATCACGAGCATAACCTGGGCCAGATCGTAGGTGAAGGGGGCTTCCGGGAGGGCTTGTTTCTCTCGCAGGCCGAGCGCCAGCAGCCAGCCGACGATGAGGATGGCGACGAGGGGTTCGACCTGGGTCAGCCCCAGCCCGAGCAGCAGCCAGTGGCGAGTCTTCAGGGGGGTCCAGGAGATTCTGCCCAACCCGCAGCCCACGATCACAACGATCAGCAGATAACTCCAGAACAGCACCGCCGGTCCCAGCCGCGGCCCCCAGGTCCATAGCAGCCAACGGTTGGGTTCCATCTTGAAGACCACCACCGCATTGACCGCCCGCTGCTCGGGATCTCCGATCATCACCTCGGGCCCCCTGCTTATCAAGCCGCCTTCGCAGTCCTCGTGCCACTCGATCGAGACTTGCTGGGTGCCGGGCTGCAGAGGAATCATCACCGCCCTGCCCTCCTGCCGGATCGGCTGGGTCTTGCCGTTGATCTGGACCTGTTGCAGGCTCGCTTCAGAAGGGAGAGTCACGGGGTGCTGTCCGCCCTGGCTGGCACGAACGGTGAGCGCCAAGCCAGCCTTGCGAAAGCGTTCACCGGGCATCAGCTCGAGTTTTGCTTCATCGATGGTAACCAGTTGCCCAGGAATGGCCTCCGGACGCGACACCCTGATGATGACGCGCTCCCCCGGCCAAGGCTGCCATTGCGGTTTCCAAAAGCCCGTCCCGTCCTGATGATGAATCACCGGAATGCCTGTCAGATCGCAGTGCCAAATGGGGCTCGCATCCAGGATCCAAGTTTCACTCCAGGCCACCCCACCGTCACCGGCGGTGGCTTCGAGCCGAATTTCCGGCTGCCGCTCCAGGACCGACGTCCAGGCAATCTCACTCGCAGCCGGCTCCATGTTGACCAGCGCTTTCCCCTCCACCACCCGCATGCCGGTGGTCGTCACCGCCTCGCCAGGCAGAAGCGGCACCGCAGCGACTACGGCGCTGCCCGCAGGAGTCACCCGGCGCACCCGGGTGGCAACCTGCCAGGTCAAGCCCAGCGAGAGCTCCCGTTCCACCTGGAGAAAGGGCGGCAGGGTGGTACCGATCCCCTCCCCCGGCGGCATCCCGTCCCTGGCTTGCCGCGTGAACTGAAGGCTGGCCTCGACCTGCCCGTCCTCGTGCAATCCCTGAACCTGCCAGCCGGTGCTGTGGAGCTTCACGTGATGAGGTCGCAGAGGCATGGATAGCTGGAAGGCATCCCCCGCGGGCACTTTGCCCTCAAGGGTTACCGTGTGGAGGCCCGGCGGCGCCAGGAGCCAGAGCACCCCTTCTTTGTCACGGAACAGCCCCTCTGCCGGCCGATCGTCCAGGAGCACCTTTTCCGGGAGCCAGGACCTGGTATTTCCCGGCAGGGGCACGGCGGCATTGGTGGCGGCATGCACCTGGAGCAGGAGTTGAAGCGTATCGGCAGTCACCTGGAGCTCCATGGCAGGGCTTTCGGCGCAACTGGGAAGGCAGTCCGGTGGTTTCAAGAGACGACTTTCGAGCTGCTTCAGCAGCTCAGGAGGAGGAAAAACAGCGTCGCCGGCGGCCGCTGTCACCGCCTGTGGCAGCCAGAATAGCCCCCAGAGAATTGCCAGCACTGCCGTCGCAAAGCCGCGTGCCTTCCACTGGCGCAGATCGAGCATGAGCAGGACAAGGAATGCCAGCAACAGCACCCGTGCGAAAGCGAGTGCCATATTCACGGAAGGCGACAGGAGCCAGAACCGGATTTCCTGATTACGCGCCACGGGGCCGTTCCACTTCATGCTGATGGCGCGCCATGACCAGGTGGGCAGGCCCGGACCAGTCTGGATGAGGGCTTTGGGATCCTGCGTCAGAGCAGCCCGTTCGGGGGCCGGAACCACCTTCAATCGAAGGGATTCCGAGCGACTCACCGAAGGAGCTGGCGCCATGTGCTTTTTCGCCGACGGTACCTTCGGCTCCTCTTCTTCGGGGACTTCCGCAAGGTATTTCATCCCTGCATCCCACACCATGCCTCGGCCCGACCCGAGGGGTTCCAGTTGAGGATAGATTCCCGAGCGGATTTGTTGCACCATAAACGGGATGGCGATCACCAGCAGGAGAACCAGGGCAGCCAGGCGGAAGGCGACTACCCAGCGGCGCACCCATCCTTCCGGAAGAAACCGCAGCAGCGCTACCGCTGCCAGCAGAGCGAGCCAGGCGAGCTGTGGGGCGCCGGGTTCATGGTAGGTGAGGCCCAGAGTCGCCAGGGCCAGGAGACCCCGGCGCCAGTTCCACAGTTTGAATACCGCCAGAGCAATGATGAGCACCAGAAAGAGGTCGAGGAGCGTCCACTGTTCAAACCAGGTTCCAGGGATGACATCCACTCCGTCCGCACTCAGGAGGCGCCAGCCCGGCGGCAGGTTGAGCACCGCCGAAACCGACTGAAAGTCATGATCCCAGCCGACCGCGGGCACTACCCGCGGAGGGGCTTCGTAGCGGGATTCGGCCACCAGGTTGAGGTGCCCTTTGCGGAGTTCCACGCCTGCCTTCTTGTCCGAACCCTGGCTGGTGATGAGCTGGTCGGCGCCATCCACCGACACCCGCCCGAGGAGCCCTGGGGGGTTCATGGCCAGGTACCAGTGACGGCTCATGGTGCCCTCGATCCGGTCCTGGACGGTAAAGCCGGTCCCGGCAAAATCCAGCCACCAGGTCCGCCTGAGGTTGAGCATATCCGGCGCGGGCTCGGGATCGCCACGGCGGATTTCCTTAAACGTCAGCAGCGCACCGGGCGGCACTACATAGGCGGGCAGGTTATGCCAAGCCTCAGGTGCGTCTGTCTGTTTCGGATCCACCCCGGCAACCCCTTCAAGCTGCACCATCCGCAGTGAGTTCTGGGCCTTGAATGACCATACTTCCTGCCCGTGGACCCCCTTCACCGGGCCAAGCTGTCGCACCGGCACTTCGAACCGGGTGATGATACGAACTTCCCAGCGGCCGGGACGGACCTGCAGGAGCAATTCGCCTGTGGGGCTGAGCCTTGCCGGGAGCGGACTATCCATGCTCATGGGTATGGCCTGGTCCAGCAGCACCCCATCCAATTTGATTTCCCGGGCCTGGCCGGAAATGCTGAGCTTGAGAAGGTTCGTCAGCTGCATGGGGATGGTGTCGTCGACCAGCCGATAGATCCTGACTTCCGCCCGGTCTTCCTGGCTGCCCGGGGTCGCCCGCTGCTGCAGCCAGAGTCGCCCGGCGTCATCGAGGTGCGGCAGCATGGTCCGCTGGCCCTCAATGGTCAGAATGACCAGCCCACTGGCCGCCGGTATGTGCATCAGCTCAGGCATCGTGTTCCAGGTAAAGGTCCCGTCGATGACGTGTTTGCCCGGTGTAAGATGCACCACCGGCAGTTCAGCCCGCCGAATGACGGTCACAGCCTTCCCGTCCACCTTGACGTCCTGAGGCCACAGACCGGCGCTGCCGGGCAGGGCGACCCAGTCCCTGATGAAGACCCGCCATTCCTGGACAAACCGCCCCCCTGAGGCATCCACCGTAAGCTTCAGCGAGGACGGCCAGACACACTGGAAGGCCTCACCCTGGTTGTAGGTTAAGGGACAGAAATGCGTCTCCTGTCCATGCAGGACCCATGGTTTCCAGCGTTCGAGCTCGGGCGGGATGGTGTCCGTGTCAGGCCCCGCAGCCATGGCCAGGCCCATGAACAGAACCACCCCAATCCATGCTAACGGTAATGTCACCTTCTTCATGATGATTCCTCTTGCTGCCTGGCTGTTGGCAATTGCCTGATAGCTCTTGGCAATTGGCTGATAGCTCTCGGCCCTTGGCTGTTGGCTCCTGGAGCTTAGCTCCCGGAATACCCCTTTCAGGACAACCCGGTTCTGGGCACCTCTTGCTGCCTTAGGCCTTCAAGATAGGCCTTGACACTCGCCATGCTGGCGATGAACATCCTGGTACCGGCCATGATCGTATGGATTTCTTCGCCGTTCCCGCAGCGGCGGGCGAATTCAGGGCCGATGACGGCAGCCGGTTCCCGGGCTTCCGGTTGGCGCTCCATGGCCTCGACGTAACCCGCCAGGCGATCTTTGAGTACCTGGAAATAATCGATGTCCTTGCCAGCGAGCAGCCCCGCCGAGGCCGAAACGCTCTGCGCAAATTCCCGGATCGCCTCCCAGTAAAGCTCGGTCAGGTGGTGTTTGTGCTCCCAGCGCCCGAGAAAATAGGAAAGGCTCCATCCTACGCTGATGATTCTGAGGATTGCCAGTTCGTACTCCACCCTGCTTCGTTCAATGGGGGCGTCTTCGGGAAGGGCCTCGAGCAGGCTCTTGATGTCGTCGCGGTCCACTGCAAAGTTGAAGAGATCCTCTCCTGCCTGCTTGATTTCTGGTTCCATGGTTTCAGTTTTCCTTATCCGTTGGAAGCTTCTTGCCACCGGGGTTTCGAAAGTGCAAACACGATAGAACATACTGACCCATCATTGACACAGTTGTCTCCTCCAAGCAAGAGTGTATCAGGACTCCATGCCCGTTGCCCGGTCGCTTCCGGCATGGTGTTCGGGGGGAAGATTGTTGAAAAGAAATGCTTCCCTTTCTGCAGTTGCAGGTATAGAAAAAATCTGTTGACCCCCATGGTGCAATCAGCGTTGGATTTCTACCTGTTCCCGACCGTCCGATCTGCTTCGTATTTAGCCGCAGCGCACAGAGTCTGTGTTCTTTCTGCAACGTTCTGGTGAGAGGGTTCAACTGGAGGATTCAATCAAGTCACACTGAGTACAGCTCCACACAAATATTTGTCCACCCTCCTTTTGTCATACCGGCGAAAGCCAGTATCCAGGCAATTCATGGATTCCGGCCATAAGCATGCCGGAATGACGCCCGGGGATAATGTGGTCACTTCATTTTGTGGAGCGGCACCAAGCCTATCCAAGCCGATTCCGGGAGGTGCATGCAATGCAGCGACATGTCATCATCGGCAATGGCATCGCCGGCGCAAGCGCCGCCGAAACCATCCGTTCTCTGGACCCGGAGGCGCTCATCACCTTCATCGCCCGCGAGCAACAGCTGCCGTACAGCCGTCCTATGATCAGCCAGGTACTGGCGGCGGCGGCCGACTTTTCACAACTGCCTCTCCGCCCCCCCGACTACTACGAGCGAATGCGGGCTGAAGCCCTCCTCGGCCATGAGGCTGTGGCCATCGACTGGCAGGGGCGGATGGTGCAAACTGATCGCGGCCGGTGCGTGCCTTATGATCGACTGCTCATCGCCTCGGGCGCCGACCCTCGCCTCCTGGGGGTTGACGGCGCCGGCGCGCGAGGGGTTTTTACCATGCGCACCGCCGATGATGTCCGCCGCATCATCGCCCATCTCGACGGAACTAGCCAGGCTCTGGTGCTGGGCGGTGGTCTGGTCGGTTTCAAAGCGGCGTATGGGCTGTTGAGGCGGGGCATGAAGGTGACCATGCTGATCCGCTCTGCTCATCCCCTCGCCATGCAGGTGGACGCCGACGCTGGGCGAATCATTCAAACGGAACTCGAACGGCACGGACTCAGCGTGCAGGTTGGGATTGAAGTCACCGCGGTGGAAAGCAATCAGCACCAGCGCATGGTTCGTGCCGTTTTGAGTGATGGCCAGATCCTCGAGTGCCAGCTGATCGTGGTCGGCAAAGGAGTCCGACCGTCGGTCGCGTTTCTCGGCAACGACCGGGTTCAGGTCGATTCCGGAATCGTGGTGGACGACCATCTGCAGACCGCCGTTGAAGGGGTCTATGCAGCAGGGGATGTGGCTGAGCATTTCGACCTGGCCCGGGGCCAGCGGTGGATGAATGCGATTTGGCCGGTGGCAGTGGAGATGGGGCGGATTGCCGGCATGAACATGGCAGGACGGTCGGTCTCCTTCCGTGGAAGCCTCAGCCGCAATGTCATTCGCATCTTCGAGGTGGATGTCCTCACCGCCGGGCTGGTCAATCCCCCTCCTGATCCCGCCTACCAGGTCCTGGCCGAACGCAACTCGAGGCTGGGGACCTATCGCAAGCTGGTCTTCAAAGACGAATTGCTGGTGGGCGCCGCCCTGGTCGGCCGCGTCGAACAGGGCGGTATCCTCATGAACACCATCGCTGCTCGAGTTCCCGTGGTGAAAAATCGGGAGCGCCTGCTCGAGCCGGGATTCAACTACGGCACTCTGGCCCCATGCCGCAAGGCTGGTTGGTGAAAGTGAAAGCCAAAGAGTAAAGAGTGAAGGAGGTGTCCCTATGAAAACGGTGATCGTCCATCCTGAGCGCTGTGTTGGTTGCATGCAGTGTATGCTGGCATGTGCCGCCGCGCATTCGCGGGCCAAGAGCCTTTTTCTTGCTACCCTTGAGGAACCGCGCCCGCAGGCCCGCATTCACGTGGGAGCGGGTTCCGTTGGCGAGGGGTTTCCCAACCGCTGTCGTCACTGCGATCCGGCACCCTGTATGCTGGCGTGCCTCGCTGGTGCCATTCGCCGGCACATTACCACCGGTACCGTCCTCATCGATCCAGACCTTTGCATCAACTGCGCCTCATGTGCCATGGCCTGTCCGTTCGGGGTCATTCGCTATCACCAGGATTACGCCGCCCCACCCCGGAAAGTGGTGGCGGTGAAATGCGACAATTGCCTCGACCGCCAGGAACAGGGACTCATTCCGGCCTGCGTCGAAACCTGCGTGGTCGGTGCCCTCACCTTTGAAGAACCGAAAGCGGCCTTTCGCCGGGAAACCGAGCGTGTCATTGCCCGCCTGCTCACTGCGATGGAGGCCGCCATGCGTCCCCCTTCGCCCGGGTTCGACCTGCTCATGAAGGGAAAGCAGTGGACCGTGAGGGGTTAGGGATAAGGCGTGAGGCGTCAGGTGTGAGGGGTGAGGAGTATGGTTGAAACGCCTCGACCGCTTCACCGTCTGACCGCTTCACAGTTTTAAAGGGAGGATTGACGATGCACTATCAGAAGGATTTTTCCAAATACAGTATCGTTCCCGACAGCCGACTGTTGCTCGAGAAGGCCGCCCAGGATCAGGTGGAAACCGTTTGGGACCGTTATCAGGCTCAGCAGCCCCATTGCGGTTTCTGCGAAATGGGCCTCTCCTGCCGCATCTGCATGATGGGGCCGTGCCGGATCGATCCCTTCGGCGAAGGCCCTCAGAAGGGAGTGTGTGGCGCGACGGCGGATATCATTGTGGCCCGCAACCTCGGGCGCATGATCGCCGGCGGTGCTGCCAGCCACTCCGATCACGGCCGCGACCTGGTCGAAGTGCTCAGCAATGTGGCTAAAGGAAAGGCCCCCGGTTACGGCATCAAGGACCCGGCGAAGCTCAGGCGGGTAGCTGCCGAATTCAGCATTCAGACCGAGGGAAAAGACGATCTGGCCATTGCCGATGAGCTGGCCGACGCCATGTTCGATGAATACGGCTCGAAGAAGCGCCGCCTCACCTTAATCAACCGCGCCCCCAAAGCCCGCCGCGAGCTTTGGGAAAAACTTGGCATCACCCCGCGCGGGATTGATCGAGAAACCTCCGAAATGATGCACCGCACTCACATGGGGGTGGACAACGACTGGATGAGTATCCTCCTCCACGGCCTGCGCAACGCCCTTTCCGACGGCTGGGGCGGCTCCATGATCGCGACTGAGGTGAGCGACATCCTGTTCGGCACCCCGCAACCCGGCAAAAGTACCAGCAACGTGGGGGTGCTCAAAACCGACCAGGTCAATATCGTCCTGCACGGGCACAACCCGGTAGTGTCCGAAACCCTGGTGGCCGCCTCCCAGGACCCGGCCATGCTCAAGCTGGCGGAAACAAAAGGGGCGAAGGGCATTAACCTGGCGGGGGTTTGCTGCACCGGCAACGAGCTCATGATGCGCCACGGGGTGCCCATGGCGGGCAACCACCTGTCATCCGAGCTGGTGCTGGTTACCGGAGCGGTGGAGATGATGATTGTCGACTACCAGTGCATCATGCCCGCCATCAGCGAAACCGCCGCCTGCTACCATACCAAAATGATCTCGACCTCGGACAAGGCCAAATTTCCGGGCATGGAACATCACGAATTTACCCCCGAGAATGCTTACGACAAGGCGACCTCGCTGGTCAGGATGGCCATCGAGAATTACGCCAATCGCAACCACAATCGAGTCTATCTTCCGGCAACGCCCCAGGAAGTGATTTCCGGCATCAGCGTCGAGGCGATCGTTACTGCCCTCGGCGGCTCTGCCGGGCCCTTGCTTGACGCCATCAAGGCAGGCAAAATCCGGGGCGCAGCGGGCGTGGTGGGCTGCAACAACCCACGCATCCAGCAGGACTTCGGCCATGTTAACCTGACTTCGCGCCTCATTGCCAACGACATCCTGGTCGTAGACACCGGCTGCGTTTCGGTGGCCACTGCTCGCGCCGGCTTCAAGACCCTCGAGGCCCTCGATAAGGCCGGACCGGGACTCAAGGAAGTCTGCGGGGCACTTGGAATTCCTCCGGTCCTGCATCTAGGAAGCTGTGTGGACAACGTTCGTATTCTCGTGCTGCTGGCAGCCCTTGCCAACACCCTCGGGTGTGATATCAGCGCCCTCCCGGTGGCCGGTTCGGCGCCCGAATGGTATTCCGAGAAAGCCGTCACCATCGGCTGCTACTTCGTGGCTTCGGGTGTCTTCACCCACCTTGGCCCCATGCCACCCATTACCGGCAGCATGAACATCGTGAAGCTCCTCACCGAGGGGCTCAGGGATGCGGTCGGCGCCACCTTCGCCGTCGAACCCGACCCTGCAAAGGCTGCCGCCCTCATCATCAACCACATCGAAAGCAAGCGCGGGGTACTCGGGCTGGATTCACGGGCGGTCACCCTCAAATAGCACCAGTAACGGCAACAGCCCCAACCTTCAGCAGCGCCGCACGTCTTATGCGGCGCTTTTTTTGTCATTGGCCGCGGTTCTGGCTCTTCGTCTACTCATCGCATTGGACCTTGGCTCCTCTCACCACGGACCCCCAGAGCCGGAAGTCTCCGGCAATGCCTTTACCGCCCTCCGGGGCAACGATCACAACCTTGTTCATGGCTCTGATTCCCTCGTAACCACTTCGAGAAAAACTTCCGGGAAATTATTGCACCTCGTCGCTGGTTCAGACAAAGCTTATGGAACGAAGCGAACCCGCGGGGCCTAACGAGAGTCGGATGGCGGTGATTGGTCGGTCTCCTGCGCATCCTCTTCGCACTTCCCATGCCACAAGTCAAACTCCTCGCCCACCTTCCATGACTGGACATCCGGGCGAGCCTCCAGCCATGCCGTAATGCTCTTCACCTTTGCATCCCGATCGTCGGCTGACCTGCCAAGTTCAATAATCACCTCCAGTGAATCTTCGTCGCCACCGCCGCCGCAAAGGCAGTCGTTCGCTTCCATCATGCTGATGAAGTCGTCCAGAAATTCGTCGAACTCATCCTTCTGATTGCGACGGATCACGAGCCGCCGCCCCCACTCGGTGAACTCACCCCGATGCTTCTTCTTTCGAAGACGTTTCTTCATGCTTTATTCCCGCCTCCATCCAATGTTTTGTGGTTGGCTCTAACGGTCGGGCGCAGCCGCGCGGAGAGCCGGGCCGAGCGCATCCACCGCAAAGCGTCAGGTAAGATCTTGCCTCTGCATGTTCGCAGGGAGCAGTAACTCACGTTGTTTCGGTACCTCTGAAGATAAACCAAAAGGTTCGAATCACACTCGGCACTCGGGACTCATTACTCGCCACCCTCCAGAACATTGGGAAGTCCGTACCCCTCTCCGCCTTTTGAGGTTACGCCGGCAAGACCCTATGGGTTCTCGACCTGTCCCACATCAGCCCATTCCGCGAGCATGGCCGCATAACCGGGTTCGAGATGGTCGGTGGAGAAGGCGAAAGTATTCCCGATTGAAGTAGTCAAACACGCAATGTCCTGGTACGCGGACTGGCCCGTCATCTCCTGTAGACAAACGGAAAGCTCGTCATCGCTCAAATGGAAGGGAGCGGCTCGAAAGAGAGTGATGGGGACCGGCTGCGGATAGACGCGGGAATGTTCCCGAATCACCTCCGCCATCAGGTTCAGCGGCCCTCGACCCTTGAGCAGCAACATCCGCGCGTAGGCGCCGGTCATGAACTGTTCGGAAAAATACCAGGCGTGGTTGGCGTCGTCCCCGAGCTGCTTGATGTCGGGGTGGTTGGTCATGGTTTCCGCAATGAGCGTGGAAAACACGACCGGCTCCGTCGTTGCGTCGGCAGGAAGGAGGTGGCGACCGGCCAGTTCCGTCTCGAGATCGGCCAGCGCAAACAGTTCTCCTGCTCGACTGCGTTCCCGGACGATTTCAGCAAGCACCGCGGTTTCCATCACCCCACCAGCCCCTTTTTCTCGAGCTCCTCGGCGACCTTCGACAGTCCCAGCCGGCGATAGGTCTCGCGAGTGGGCGCACCAGTTTCCCCGTTCCAGCCAAACTCCTCATAGAACATCCGCATCGCCTTCTGGATATCCTCTCTGTCCATCTGGATCGTTCCGGTGGTGAACGGCACGCGGTCTTTGCCATCCCCGTATATCCAGTCCGGGATGGTATCATGCCGGGTGCGCATCTCTTTGGTGCCCATGCCTCGGATGGTGAGGGCGCGGTGGAGGACGAAAATCCGCTCGGCAGCCTCGTCGAGTTCCTGGGGTGCTTTCCTGTCGCCGGTAGCCAGGCTGTAAAGGAGGGACTCGATGGTGTCATCCCCTTTATAACCCCGTTCCTTGAGCGGCGATGAGGACCACGGCCCCATCCAGTTGCAGAGGGCGATGGAGTCGTGCAGTTCCTTGCGCAATAGCGACCATTTTGCCATCCTGGCCTTGGAGACGTTCATGGAGGTGAACGCCCCCGGGGCATCGACGGCGGCATCGGAACCCCAGAGCTCGACTGCCAGCTTCTTCTGGATCTCCAGGGGGAGCCCGTTGCGGATGAAATTGGTGTGGGAGTGACACTGGGCGTCGCGATTGTATTGCGTATTAATGATGACACCGCACTGGCCTGCGTCTTCGTTGGCATGATGTTTGGGATGCCCCAGTTTCCAGTATTGCAGGGCAGGATTACTCTTCCAGTCCGCTTCGGCAATACCCCACCGCTCCAGCATGTATCCGGTCCCGAGGCCGAGCGCCGTGGCCAGCTCACCGTCCTTGCTGGCAATCCTCGGCAGCAATTCGAATAGAAAGGCGGGATCACCCTTTTCATACTTGTCCCAGGAAAAACTCTTGAATTCCTTGTCTCCCACTTTGCTCGCGAAGATTCCTTCGTAGTAGCAATACTGGAAGTCGCGCTGGAGCTGGCCATAGTTGTCCCACAGGCCGAGGTCGTCAGCATGGTGCATCCCCACCATCGCCGCTTCGATGGAAGTCTGCCCCAGGGGACCATCCGGGAAGTTCCTGAAAAACCACTTGCCGAAAACGATGCGGACGCAGGTGCTCTGACCGGTTTCCGCGATGCCGTACTTTGAGCCGACGGCGGGGACCTTGATGCGGGTGTGGCAGCGGATGGGACAAGCGCTGCAGCCGTTGCCCCTCACCGTATACTGCCATGCCTTTTCGCCCAGAAAAAAGGCGGCGTTGTTGGTGCGATAGGCCATGCGGTTGAGGTTGTGCGGTTCACAGGTACCGGTATCAACAGGCGGGGTGGCGGCACCCCACGATCGCCCTCTCGAAGCAACCCATCGCGATCCCGGGTTGTAATACTCCGCCCAGGGCTGTGGACTGTTGGGCACCACGTTTTGATTGTTGGCACCGATGAGCGACAGATGATACTTGACCGCCCTTTCCCATTCCTCTTTGTTCCCGCCGATCCGAATACTGCCGGTGCCCCGAACGCCGATGGCCTTCAGGTTCTTTGATCCCATCACGGCCCCGCCCGCCGCGGAATGGGAAACCGAGTTGATGATCACGGACATGGGAACCATGTTTTCCCCGGCTGGGCCGATGGCAGCTACCACGGCCTCCGGCCCCAGCTCCATCGAGAGTTCGTGAGTAGTCCGGCGGATACCCTGTCCCCAGAGTCGGCGGGCATCCCTGATTTCCGCCTTGCCGTCGGTGATGGCGAGCCAGACGGGGTAATGGGCCCGGCCTTCGATGATAACGGCATCAAACCCGGCATATTTCAGTTCCGCGGCGAAATGGCCCCCCATATGTCCCGACCCGACCAGCTGCTTCGGCCAGCAGACCGGCCACAGCATGGTGATCGCGGTCCGGCCGCTGCAGGGTGCGCTGGTGCCGGCCAAAGGGCCGGTGGCAAAGATGATCTTGTTCTCGGGATCGAAAGCCTTTACCTCCGGCGCCACTTCCTCCCAGAGGACCTGGTATCCCAGTCCCGTGCCGCCAATGGTGTCTCTGTATTTCTCGATCGTGTCTTCCGTGGTGATCTTCCCGGTCGACAAGTCAACTCGCAACACCTTTCCTGCCCACCCGCCATATTGCGCCATTCTGCCCTCGCTCCTTGCCGCTCTTATTGGTGGCAATCCACGCATGCCACGGATTTGTTCAAGATGGGGGTGATCCGGGGTGGCACTCTGCCGGTCAAGTCAACCCAGGGAATAAACCTCAGGGCCTCCGCCGGACAGGCCTCGACACATTTTGGCTGGCCGTCGCACAGAAAACACTTGGTGGCCTTGCTCGTTTCCGGATCGAAAGCGATCATCTCCCACGGACAGGCTTTTAGACAGAGTTTACAGCCGGTGCATGCGGCCGGGTCGATGACCCTGGCGTTTAGGGGCGGTTTCACTTTGATGGCGCCATTGGGGCAGGCATCGGCACAGGGGACGGGATGAGGACACTGTTTGCAGAACTCCTGGACAATCAGTCCGGTTCCCCAGTCCCCGTCCCTTCCCTTCTCCGCATAGAGTCCCGACGGACCGAAATGGAGATTCCGCCTCACCTTGATGCGCGCAGTCTCGGGAGACGATTTCCCGTCATTATACTCGGTACAGGCGAGCTCACACCGCCGGCAGCCAACGCATCTCGCAGGATCGGCAACCACCAGCCCGGTGGCCTGTTCGGTGATGATCAACGGAACCCCCAGGCTGCGACCCATCCGCAAGTAGTCCCATGAAGCGATCCAGGCCACCGTGGCCCCGCAAATCTTGAGGACTCTCCGCCTGGAAACGGGTTCCCCCGGAGGGATGACGCTGAACAGCTGTTCAACGATGCCATTGGCCTCATGCGGTGCTGTCATCTCGATAAGCCCTCCTCACCAGGATTTTGAGTGAGCTGGTACAGGTAGGTGCTTCCACATCGCTGCCAGCCGAGGAGCCGAGGCGCTGAGAGCCATTCCTGGAGATGTTTTCAAGGAGGTAATCGCCTCCGTGCACAATGGAATGGACAGGACAGTCTGGTCGGGCAGAGGAAGATGGCAAGGCGTTTCCACTCTGAAGAAACGTGATTTTTGTCCAGCCGGAAGGGTACACCATCCTGGCTGGAACAAGGACCATCTTCTGTTTGTGGTGCCTGATTTTCGGGTCATTTGCTCGGGTCCTCAGACCAGATTATGACATGAATAAAACTGTTTTCGCTGCAGTTGTAATCCATTAGAGTTTCCGTGGTCTTCCCCTTGGCGTAGCGGTCTCTTACTTTGCTCCAACTCCAGCCTGTCTTAGGCGGTATAACATCGCAGACTGCCGGTCCACCGATACTGAAATACAGTGCCCCGGGGTCCTTTCCGGTAAGCTTTATATTCCCCCCGTTGATCGATATCTCCTCTCGATCCTCGTAGCTGGCATAGTTCGCGGTATAGATGATATTACCCGTAACGGACAGAACCCTGTCCACTTCGCCCGTGTTCTCATCCCTGCCCGCTTCCACTTTGATTTTGCGGTGCCAACTGCGCTCACCTGCAGTCACATCCCATTCCACTTCAAAGGTATCACCCTGAAAAGCGCCGGTCTTGCCATCCCAACCATAATTGTCCCATCCCCCTCCCTTATCCTGCCATGCCGAGCTTGGCGGGTTGGGCGGCTGGACGGTTTCAATCAGGCCGTATGTATTCCATAGGACGTCTACGTATTTGTACTTTTGAAGGTCATTCGGGTCGTTAGTGCAGTTATAGACGACGTCGCCTTTGGTCGCCCGTGTTTTCGCTTTAAAGAAACTATTATAGTATTTTCCATCCAACCAGGCTTCATAATGCCTGGCATAAGTGCCGCCATCCTGACTTTCCTTGGGGATGTCCCAATACGCTTCACGCGCGGTTTTTCGGTGTTTGATCATCCCGTCAAAGACCCCCGGGTCCCTGTCATGGTCGTGGTTGCCACTGCCGAACATCACTCTCGAATGCGACGTGCTTGTGGCGTTGTCAAAGCCGAAGTAGACTGCGGCACCCTTGTTGATGAAGGCCTTGGCGAGGGTATCATTATCCAGGCTGTAACAAGCGCCCGCGTAAATAATGGCATTATTGAATCTCCCCGGGAGCCTGCTGATGAATCGCGGCCCGATGCCGTAGTACGTATCAATATACTTGACTATTTCTTCCCCTTCTTGTCGCCACCACTCATATGCAAATAGCGAAAGATCGGTTCTTTGGGCACCGAGCATACGCTGTATTCTGTTAGTATTAAGGTTCTCTCGGGTAACAATGGTATGCGTTGAGAGGGTGACGTTTCCATCATCGAGAACTGCCCCGTGGGTGTCGAATACGATCGTGCCGTAGTCGGTGAGCTTGTCGAGGAGAGATTCAGTGCAATTGCTGTCCCCTGACTCTTTGTCCACGCAGTTATCGACAGGATTGAACGTCATCCTGTTTTTGGCGGCCAGAACCGTGAAATAGTCTTTGGCCCTGCCGAAGAGATCGATCTCATCGTTGCCGAAATCCCATTTGAAGGGAGCATAGAGGAAGACCCTGCAGTTGCCGACCGCGCTCTGGGCGGGAGTGTTGAGAGAAGGCCCCCGCAGGATCGCCCGTTGTCCAGAGCCCAACCGGCCCTGCTTCTCGGCTTTGTGAAAGATCGAGGAGGGATCTTGCGCTGCATCCTTTCGCGAGACAGGATTGCCGGTCACAGCAGGTGGGGGATTCAAGGGGAGGACGAGAACTCCCTTCATGCCACTGTCAAAGCTGAGCTGAATCGTACTCCCATCGTTTGAGAGCCCGGCACTTCTTATCCCAATTACCTTTCTTATGCCGGGGAGGGCCTTCTCACAGGCTTTCGGAGTGTTGCCGTGCCGGGCCCGCATGTTCTTCCAGATGCTTGCAGCTTTGGCATTGGCGCTCAGAGTCCGGTCGATCTCCCTCCGGGTCATTCTTGAGATCACATCAACCGTGGTGCTTGGTGAGAGGATCACCCTGCTCCCCACCTGGGCCCGCACCGCCAGGCGAAGCTCACCCGCCGCAGTCTCGCTGAGATTCGCAAGGCAGCTGAAGATCCCGTCCCCAGCCTGCTGGTCACCATGAGTTGCCTTGCCGTCATCGTAAAGGGCACAGATGGGTTTGCCCGTCACTTTGAACTTGGCGTTCACCCGATAGAGTTTAATACTCCCTTTGATGAGAGCCGGATTTGAATTGACCCTCACTTGGATCCGGATTTTCGTCCGTGTATTGACAAAGAAGCCATTAGGCTCAGCCTGGGGAGCTTCTTCAAAGACACACGGATACTGCGAGTCGGTTTCCTTCTGATAGGTCCACTTGGTGGCTGACACGCGGAAATGAATCATGGCGCATTCCTTGAACGACCCCGCCTGCAGCTTCACCGGGAGGGGATTGGTGAAACCGGCGAGGCTCAGCTTCGTACCGGTTGCCTGAAATGTACCCTCAGCCAGATCGATTTCGAGAACGAAAACCCCCTTTTCTTCCCATTGAGCCGTATGGCTGTACTTTTCCCCATCCCTCTCGAAGTTCCCAACGGGGATCTCATCTGATAGCAAACCCGCTTCAAAGTAAACGGTCTCGGCATCAGTAAGGGATAGACCATGCACTCGACCTCGAATAGTGAAATGATCCGTCTGCTTGGGATTGAAGGAGGCAGTGGCAGCATCGACCTGGAAGGGGAGAGGCTCAAGACCCGGCGCGCTGAAGGAAAAGGAACCGCTGAGCCCTCCGGGATTGGTCACCGTGAGAGTCTGGGTCGTGCCTGAAGCCTCTTCCGTATAGGCGATGTCCACCTGGAGTTCAGCGGGAGAGACATATCGGGTCTCGATCACGCCAGCCCCGGGCCCTGAGACGGAGGAGGATATACCCGGCATGAAGTTGCTTCCATCCACGGTGTAGGTTGTGATGCCATCGATCTGTACGGGGTCCCCTGGCGCTGTTACAGAGGTAATGAGCGGAGGCGGCTGTTTCTTCCCGATCCCGAAAAACCAGGTCCCGACATCCGTCCCCCCGCTCGAACCCGCTGTCCCCACCCACTCGACCTTGAGCGTATGGGTGGTCTCAGCCAGATTGGAAACCTCGATATACACGGGGGAGGTTGCGGGATCCCCGCCGATATTGCCAAGCCAGACCTGGAGACCGTCAACCAGCACCCGTGCGTAGCCGTCGTTCTGATCGCCCCAAAACTCTACCCCCACGCAGGTCGTGGCTATGGTTGTCGCCATCTGCACCCAGGAACCGGGCGCCAGCAGGGCGATCATGCCCCCTTTATTGACTCCCGGCCAGATGGTGCCACCCGAAATGATGCTGAACTGTGACGGCACAGGGAGACCGTTATCGCTGTAGTAGGCGGTGCGGGCGTAGCAAAAGTATTCCGGGCCATCCGCAAAGCCGGTGGCATTTCCGGAACGGGCCTGAACCGTGGCGGCTGAAACGGTCACGGGGATAAAGGATAGAAACAGCAGCGAGGCCACGAGGCACCAACCCAGGATGCTTCTTTGCATGTTACCCTCCCTGCCCATTCGTTACGGAAAGAACAGCCCGAAAGAATGCCAAATAAGGGGGCGTTCCCGGAAAGGCGGCAGACCCTCCGAGCCAATACTGGGGGTAGGGTTGGCACCAGGCAGCGCGCGCGAAGGGAATTCCGGTCCTCTGCCCCGGGAGCGTCGCCATGTTCGCTCTGCCACGGTTTTCATGGTGTTCAGAGCCTCCCGGCCAAGGTGGGTGAGGTGCAGAGTATCGCTTTGTGAGGGTTTTGGGTTAGCACGCGTCGTGCACCCTGTCAAGGACGTTCTTGTGCCGGTGGAGCGGGCGTAAAGCCAGGAATCGCCACGGTGTGACACCGGCGCGGTCGCAGCTTCTCCCAAAATCCGAAGCAGCGCAGACCCTGCTCGACTTGTATCTGGACGGGGAAGGTTTTGCCATGACCTGTAACATATTGCGCATTTTCCTCTTTTGACGTAATGTCTGCACCGGCATTTGCCGTCACCTCAAGCATTGCCCCGGACTTTCTGATGATTCGCAATAGCTTTACTTGAACCGTGGGTTGCTTTCTAATTTCTGTATATCATCCGATATCTGAGGATTAACAGATCTGCTCAATGACTAGCGTTGAGGTACCAATGGTTAATGTAGAGGAATACCCGCTCAAAGACTTACCCGAGGTAGTTCTGGAATCTGCCGCGAGAGCCGTTGCTCGATATAGCATCGGCTTCGTTGATGTCAAGAGCCCACCGCGCAGATCGGACGATGCTAGACTTCTCGGTTCTGGAACGCTCGTATCGGTTGGCTCTGAGCGTGCAATTCTGACAGCACATCACGTGCTGACTGTTTTGCCTCGCGGCGGACGCTTGGGACTCATATTATCACCAACAGCCCAGCAGCACACTGTTGACACCCAGGACCTTGCCTATGTCGACATTGCCCCCGGAAGATTGGACTCCGAAGGCCCAGACTTGGGAGCCATTGTTTTGGCCCCATCCATCGCAAGCTCTATCGGTGCAATGAAGTCGTACTTCAAACTGGACTTTCATCAGGAACACATGCTTCAGTCACCTCCTCACATTCGTGACGGCTTTTGGTGTGTTAATGGGTTCGTAGATGAGTGGACGGTACTTGAAAGAGTCAAGGAGGGCTGGGGCCTAGCGAAAGGGTTCTGCAACCTGAGCGGTGCCGGTGGACCAGAGGATGCTATTGTCGTCGGCGATCACGACTACTTTGCTTTCCCTGTGAGCTACGCTGGAAGATCTGTTGCTCCGAAAAGCTTTGGTGGCATGAGTGGTGGCGGACTCTGGCAAATACCTCTCTTACGTAACGCCCAAGGCCAGATAGAGCACAAGCCACCTCTTCTATCCGGTGTAGTCTTCTACCAGGAGCCTACAACTGAAACTTACTGCGGCGTAAAGTGCCACGGTCGTCTCAGTGTCTACAAGGTGGCATTTGAAGCGATCAAACAAAAAGCCCGCTAATCTTGCGCTCAAGCTGACGCCCGACTACGCCTTTCGCTTTACTCCGAAGCCCCCGGCGGGCGCGGCTTAGCTGGCAGTTGGCAGCCAGACGATGGCCAAGGTGGGGGATGGTGATTTATTATCTGACGGAGTTAAGTAATGAGGTAGGTAGCCATGCGCATCGACTTTGTAGAGGTCCGAAACTTTAGACGACTGGACAAGATCCGGATAGATTTTTCACAAAAAACGACGCTACTCGTTGGGGCAAATAATAGTGGAAAGACATCAGCGATTACCGCGCTCCGTTATTTCTTGATCCTGAAGAAGGATCTTTCAGCTTTTGATATTCCTCTTACTCATTGGACCGGTATAGATAAACTAGGTGCTTTTTTCGAAAAAGGCGAGCCGGAAGATCCTCCCTACAAATGGAAAGACCTCCTCCCATCACTCGATGTTTGGCTTAATGTCTCGGAAGGCGAGATTCATCACGTTTCCCATCTGATCCCCACTCTGGACTGGAAACCGAATGAGGGGATTGGCGTTCGTCTGCAACTGGAGCCAAAAGAACCTGCTGAACTTATAAAATCATACCTGAAAGCGAAAAGTACGGCATGTGAGACGCTGAGCACCAAGCAGGCCAATGATGATGAAGGGGCAGGACAAGCCGAAAGGAAAGAAACGTGCAAGAGATTTGCGCTTTGGCCTGAAAGCCTTATGCATTATCTGAAACAGCGTATGAGCAGTCTCCTGACGGTTAACGCGTACTTGCTTGATCCATCTAAAAAGGCAGCTCCGAAAGATGGAGTAGCCCAGCCACAAGAACTTCCCGATGGAGCGGAACCGCTGGATGAAAATCCTTTCAAAGGCCTGATAAGAATCGATGAGGTTCCCGCTCATAGAGGTTTTAGCGATTATTCAACAACCTCGGGAGACGGGGACGTCTCCGAACAAGATGCAAGAGGCCGGAAGCAAGTATTAACCGCTCAACTACGAACGTATTACGGGAAACACCTTGATCCCTTAAAGGCACCCGAGCCTTCGGATATTCGCGCCCTGGAGGCAATTCATGAAGCGCAGATCATCTTCGATGAACGGCTGAAGGATTGTTTCAAAGACCCCCTTTGTGAACTGGAGGAACTCGGCTACCCAGGGATTGCTAATCCGCGCCTCATAATTTCCACTTCCCTTAAACCGGTGGAAGGCCTTAATCACCAGTCTGCGGTTCAGTACGACGTTGCACCAATGCAAGACAAGAATGCAGTCTCGCCATATCGGCTTCCCGAGCAGTGCAATGGGCTTGGATATCAGAACCTTATCTCGATGGTTTTTCGCCTGATCAGCTTTCGTGATGACTGGCTGAAGGTTGGGAAGGCCGCTCGCGCAGAGGGGGAAACTGAGGGGCATCTCATTCCAATCCCGCCGCTGCATCTTGTCCTGCTGGAGGAACCTGAAGCGCACCTGCACGTCCAAGTACAGCAGGTATTTATACGAAAAGCCTTTGGTGTTCTGCGGAACCATGCAGACTTGAAGGATGATAGTCCGCTCTCGACGCAGCTTGTGGTCAGCACGCATTCCGGCCATATTGCTCATGAAGTTGACTTCGCCAAAATGCGCTATTTCCGACGACATCCGGCACGGAATCCAGGAGAGACGCCAACTTCCACCGTTGTAAATTTGTCAGAGGTTTTCGGGGTGCCAGACGAAACAGCGAGGTTTGTATCTAGGTATTTACGAGCAACGCACGCCGATTTGTTCTTTGCTGATGGTGCAATAATGCTTGAAGGAGCTGCGGAACGCATGCTTATTCCGCATTTCATTCGAAATCATTACAAGAAGCTACATAGCTGTTACGTAACACTCCTTGAGGTCGGTGGTAGCCATGCGCACCGCTTAAGACCATTGATCGAGCATTTAGGGCTCAACACGCTCATAATAACCGACATTGACGCCGTGGATAAATCTACGAGTAAGAAGGCCTTACCACAAAAGAGCATCGGTTTAATTACGGGCAACAATGTACTTAGGGATTGGCACCCTGTGGAAGATAGCCTAGATAAGTTGCTCGATCTTAAAGAAGAAGAAAAGGAAAAGGTTTATGGTGATTCTTTTGGGATTAGAGTGGCCTATCAGACGCCGGTGAAGGTGACACTTGATGAGAAAGATGGTTTCTCGATCGCATTTCCAAGGACGTTTGAGGATGCATTGGGCTTACACAATGTCGAGCTATTTCGTGATGCAGATGGTCTTGGCCTTATTAAGAAATTTAAGGCTGCAATAGTAAACAATAAAAATATTCCCGAAGTCCATCGCGCCATGCAGACAGCACTCGACGATGCTACTAAGGCCGAGTTTGCCTTGGATATGCTTTATTACAAAGATCCGGAATCAATCCAAGTGCCTGAATACATACGCAATGGGCTCGAATGGCTAGAGAATATTTTGTTGCAACGCCAACAGGAGGTTCTGATGAAGGGCGAGAACGGAACGGCGGCGGAGAAAGGACCAGAGTGATGGAAATTCCAGCCGTAAACACCGATGATCTGTTTGATGCTGGAGCTGATGAGCTGATCGCCAATTGTATTGCTACTGAGCCTCCGAAGAGTTTCTTCTTGTTTGCCGGGGCAGGCTCTGGCAAAACGCGTTCA
>Ga0255346_1001948_pt1 | contig 27318 bp, 14 predicted proteins | sample wastewater_treat_FD_194410 | JGI IMG/M metagenome (GOLD analysis project Ga0255346, IMG submission 194410) | Wastewater microbial communities from Lulu Island WWTP, Vancouver, Canada - plant22 | ecosystem: Engineered > WWTP > Wastewater > Unclassified | place: Canada: Vancouver, British Columbia...
AAGATTGATTATCTGATCACGCAGGCTGCAATGGCTGATCCGCTTCTGCGCTTCCGCGGGAAACTCCATTAATAAGATTATGACATGAAGGAGCGCCTGCTGCCGCCAATCCTCCGTTTTTCGCCACAGACTATTGAGAATCGTAACGGCAGAGGCAATCCACCACTTTTCTCCAGGGACTATTAAGAACTGCACCGGCACCGATTACCCTCACTTCTCACTGCCGGAGCTTAGAACACAGTAACACCTGAGATCAATCCCCCGCTTTTCGCCGCAGGCAATAAAATATTATATAACCATATTGAGCACTTTTTTGCTAACTTGTGGCAAATTTCTGCATACAATGAGACATTTCCTGATGGTGGCCGTTGCCGGATGCGCAGTGATTCTGCTCACCGCATCATGCAACAATACTGACAAAGAAATTAAAACGCCGCCGCCGGTCTTTTCAACATACATCCCCGAATCTCCGGATGATACCACACACGTGAGAGAAATCTATTACGGTCTCATGACACCCGTGGAGGTGTGCAACATCTTCGAGAGACTCGGAATCCACTTCAATGACACAATCATCCTCCCGCCGGGGAACCGCGATCTATATATGAGCAGTTACAAGGCGGCAATGAACCTCGGTGTATACGGGGTTGACATGGGCTATGTCAGGCTCTTTGGCGTCAACAGGCAGACAATGAGCTATTTCAATATACTTAAGACACTCAGCGGCCGCCTCAATATACCTGACTCCTTCATCTCCGATGCAATAAAAAGCCTTGATCCGGAGATGAGCCATCATGACTCAGTGACACGATTGATGAATGATGTTTACAGCAAGATTGATTACCACCTCCGCCAGGAAGGCAACGAGGGGACCCTCGGACTGATGCTCATGGGAGGATGGATAGAGGCGATGTACCTTGCCACACAGCTGGCTTATGATCCCGCAAATCCTGATCCGCAGGTGGTGGGCAAGATTGCCGAACAGAAGTACTCGCTGATCTCCCTGCTGAGTTTCATGAAGAACTACTACAATGACCCGATGGTCGTTTTTTACACCAAGAAACTGAAGTACCTCAATCGCTGGTTTGATAAATTCGAGATTTATTATCAGCCCGGAGATATCACGGTTGACACCCTTCGGCAGGTCATCACCACCAGCGGCACGGAGATGACCGTAACCGTGGATGCACTGAATGAGATACGTGATTATGTGGCGAAGCTCAGGGCTGAGATCACTGCTGTCTGAATAAACCTGAAACAAAATATACTATGAACCGTCGTTTTCTCCTCATCACGGCTGTTATTGCCGTCATTTTGATCTCATGCGGGCAGGGAAAGAAAGAGCGCGGCTCCGGAGCTGTCTCTCCTGCCGTCACCATCATTGACAAGGGATTCAGTAAATACATCTCCGCCTACACATCAGGCATCGTTCCGGTGAACGGCACGCTCCAGGTGGTATTCACCCCGGAGTTTGCGGCTAACATTGACCACACCCGCACAAACGGCCTTTTCTCATTCACTCCTTCACTGAAGGGATCGGCGGTATGGGCTGATGACATCACCCTGGTATTCAAGCCGTCAAAGCCGCTGGCGCCGGGCACCGCCTACCAGGGCACGCTTGACATGAGCAGACTGGGCACCGTGGAGGAGCGCTTCCGCTTCTTCCCCCTGTCCTTCCGCACCATTGAAAAGAACTTCACCGTCAGCCTCAATCCCCTTACCGTTGACCTTCCTGACGGGAAGACTTACACCCTCACCGGCACCATCACCACCTCTGACCAGATTAACAATGCTGAGGTGGAGAAGTACCTTGCCGCCAGCATCGGGAAGCGCAACGAAACCATTGTATGGGAACACTCCGGAGGCAATGTCCATAACTTTTCAGTTGAAAAGATACGCAGAGCGAAGGAGCAGAGTGACCTCACCGTGACCTGGAACGGAAACGCTTATGGCATCAGGTCGAAGGGCGAAACGGTCGTAACGATACCGGCCGAGGGCGTCTTCACCGTCACCGATATTAAAATCAGCTCCGGTGAGAGCAAGAGCATCGAGATTTTCTTTTCAGACCTTCTTGACGCCGCCGGCGAGCTCGACGGGATGGTGATGGCTAAGCCAACATTCCCCATGACCATCAGTGCTGAAGCCAACAGGCTCCTTGTGATCCCCGGTGAGCATCTGAGCGGCATCGTGGAGCTTACTATTGACGGCTCTCTCCGCAACATCCGGGGTGAACGGCTTGGTGAACCGGTGAAACGAAGCATCAACTTCACCCCTGTTAAACCGGGAATAAGATCAGCCGGCAGGGGCGTCATCATGCCCTCATCAGGAGAAATAATCTTCCCCTTCCTGGCCGCCAACCTCAGCGCCATTGATCTTACCATCGTAAAGGTCTTTGAAAACAACCTCCCCTACTTCCTCCAGCAGAACAACATGGGGGAGGCCAGCTACTACCAGGGCAGTATCAGGCAGTTCGGCAGGCCGGTCTACCGCGGACGCGTTGACCTTACGGGTAGTGGAAACTTCGATCCCAACGGATATAACCTCTTTACAATCGACCTCTCCAACTATATCGAACCTGAACAGGGTATTCTCTACCGGATAGAGCTCGGTATGCGTCCCTCGTACTCCCTCTACCCCTGTACGGGCGAACGCAAACACTCAAAATATGAGGAGATGCTAGAAATAGCCGACAATGACCGCCGCTGGGAGGGTTCTGATGACTATTACTCCTTATCGGAGGAAGGCCTCTTCTACGAGTATGCCTACAACTGGCGGGAATATGAAAACCCGTGCAGTGATGCATTTTACAGTCCTGATAAGAAACTGGCCCGAAATATCCTGGCATCCGACCTTGGAATAATTGCGAAAAGCGGCCCTGACAACAACCTCCGCATCTTCATCCGCGACCTTATCACTGCTGATCCCGTGGAGGCGGCAACGGTAGAAGCCTATGACTTCCAGAACCAGCTGATGGGTTCAGCCACCACTGACAAAAACGGGATAGCCGCAATACCCTGTCCCAGAAAACCCTTCCTGGTGATAGCACGAAAGGGCCAGAACCGCAACTACCTCTCGCTGCTCGACGGCAATGCGCTGTCAATGAGCTCTTTTGATGTCTCCGGCGAGTCGCCACAGGACGGCATCAGGGCATTCCTCTTTACCGAGCGCGACGTCCGCAGGCCTGGAGACTCAATCTATGTCGGCGTAATTGTGCGCGATCTTGGCAAGGGGCTGCCGGCCGGTCACCCGGTGCACTTCGAACTTTACAACAGTAAAGGGCAGCGCATTGATGATCAGGTTACCACCCTGAACGACAAGGGTTTCCTCACCTTTACAACCGTAACGGCTGACGATGCCGAGACCGGCAACTACCGGGCACAGGTCAGGATAGGCGCAGCAACGTTTACAAAGATTATCAAGGTGGAGACCGTCAAGCCAAACAGACTGAAGATTAAACTTGATTTCCCCGATGCCGTGGCTGGTGGAGACAAACGCACCATCAGCGGCAAAATGAAGGTCACATGGCTCAACGGCTCAGTGGCCCGCGACATGAAATCAACCGTAGAGATGCTCATGAAACCTGTCAAAACCACCTTCGACAGATACGGGCAGTATAACTTCGATGATCCCTCCGCACAATTTTATTTCGAGAGCCAGACTATCTTCGATGGCAACATCAACAGCTCCGGCGAAGCCTCTGTCTCCTTCTCCCCTGATGAACAGTTGCAGGCGCCGGGCATGCTCAACGCGATATTCACCACCAGGGTATTTGAAAAAGGCGGTGATGCCAGCATAACACAGACCGTGGTTCCGTATGCCCCGTATCCTGCCTTCGTCGGGATGAATATTCCCGCACTGGGAGCAACCGGACGAATCATCTATACTGACCGTCCCAATGAGGTCAGGCTCGTGACCCTCGACAAGAACGGCAAACCGGTCCGCAGCGAGGTTGAGATCAATGTCTATAAGCTTGATTACCGCTGGTGGTGGGAATCTGATGATGAATATCTTGGTTCCTATATCTCCGGTCAAAGAAACGCCAATGTTTTCTCTGAGACAATAACCACATCCGGCGGCGAAGGCAAGACCTCCTTCAGCATCAGCAGGGAGAACTGGGGACGCTATCTGGTCAGGGCAACACTCCCCTCGGGGCACTCCACCGGGATTATTGTGCTGGTTGACTGGCCATGGGATTACGGCATGAAGCCGGGAGGCAACGACGGCGCCACTCTTCTGCAGCTCAACACTGACAAGGAGAAATACAGCGTGGGTGATGAGATCAGCCTCACCTTCCCGGCGCCGGAGAACGGTCGCGCCATTGTAACCATAGAGAACGCCACCGGGCTGCTTGACGTGACTGAGATGAAGACCCGGGCCGGCAACACCGAGGTTAAGATCAAGGCTACACCGGCCATGTCTCCCAATGCCTATCTCTATGTTACGATGCTGCAGCCCCACGCGCAGACTGTCAATGATGCGCCGGTGAGACTTTACGGAGTCATCCCGGTGATGGTGGAAGACCCGGCCACGAAGCTTCTGCCGGTGATCACCATGCCTGACAAGATACGCTCACAGCAGGAGGTAGAGATACGCGTGGAGGAGAAGAACCGCCAGGAGATGACATACACGCTGGCAGTGGTTGATGAGGGCCTGCTTGACCTGACAGGGTTCCGCACACCTGACCCGTGGAAATGGTTCTTCGTCAAGCATGCGCTGGGAGTGCATACATGGGACCTCTATGACATCGTCTTCGGCGCTTTCGGAGGCAAACTGGGCCGCGGATTCGCGACAGGAGGAAGTGAGGCAGCCATAGACCAGAGCAAGAACAGGGAGCGACGCTTCGAACCGGTCGTAAGGTTCATCGGTCCCTTCACCCTCGCACCGGGAAAGAAGGCATCTCATAAGATCACACTGCCACAGTACACCGGATCGGTGAGGGTAATGGTCACCGCGGCCGGTAAAGCCAACAGCTTCGGCTCAGCCGAAAAAACAGTGACGGTGGCTGACCCGCTGATGATCCTGGCAACAGCCCCGAGGGTGCTCTCGCCGGGCGACAGGGTGGCTCTGCCGGTGACCGTTTTTGCACAGGAAAAGAATATTTCTGATGTCTCTGTTTCCGCCACGGCGAATGATATGATCACCCTGACGGAGTCGACTGGCGCTGTCACATTCAGCGAGCCGGGCGACAAGGACCTGGAGCTGATGTTCAGCACCGCGAACCGCACGGGAACGGCAAAAATCGACGTCAGTGCCGAAGCAAGGAGCGAAAAGGCATCGTACAGCCTGACAGTGCCGGTGCGCTCACCCAATCCGCCCGACAGGAGGTCTGAGACAAAATCGATAGCCAAAGGGGGAAAGTTTGAAAAGAGTTTCTCGCCGTTTGGCCTTGCAGGAACATCTGCAGTGTCGGTTGAGATATTCACACTGCCGTCGGTGAATCTGAGCAAACGCCTGAAGTATCTCACTTCGTTCCCGCACGGCTGCTCCGAGCAGATCACCTCCGGGGCGTTCCCGCAGGTTTACCTGCCTGATCTGCTGGGCTCCGGGCTCGATAATCCCGAGGTTGTCAAAAATAACGTGCAGATGGCATTGCGTACCCTCTCCGCGAGGCAGATAGCTTCAGGGGCTGTGGCACAATGGCCCGGCAGCACCTATCCTGACGACTGGGTAACCTCATACGTGGGACACTTCGCCGTTGAGGCACAGAAAGCCGGATATACCATCCCGGCAGGGTTCCTCACGAAATGGACCTCGTACCAGAGGAAGCAGGCCTCGGCATGGAGGTATCAGCCACAATATCGCTATACAGCCAATGATCAGGCTTACAGGCTGTTTACACTGGCCCTGGCCGGTTCGCCCGACAAGGGCGCAATGAACCGCATGCGCGAGATTGCCGATCTGCCGTCGCTGGCCAGATGGTTCCTTGCAGCTGCCTATGCCACTACGGGACGGGTTGAGGTGGCGCAGACGCTGATTGACGTGCGTAACCTGAAGACCGAAGATGAGTATGTGTACTATTACTATGGCAGCTCGCTCAGGGATCAGTCGATAATACTCTATACCCTCACGCAGATGGACAATAAGGATGAATCGCTCAGGCTGCTGAAGGAGGTGGCTGAGGCGATGAGCCGCGACAGCTGGTATAGCACGCAGACCACGGCGTGGGGCCTGTTTGCGTATATGAACTACGCGAAGAAGATGAAGAGCGATGGATCGAAACCGCTCAAGGCGACGCTGGAGTTCAACGGGAACCGTGAGAAGCTCAGTGCTGCCGGCGGCGCCATCTTGAAGAACTTCACTCCTGCCGCCTCCAACAGGCTGGTTGTTGAGAACGAAAGCGACAATCCACTGTTTGTAACCATCACCGAGGAGGGTGTGCCCTCCGTGGCTGACATGACCGTGAAGGAGAATAACCTTGCGATGAAGGTCAGTTACCTCAATATGGAGTCGGAACCTGTTGATGTCAGCTCGCTGGCGCAGGGGACAAGTTTCATAATGGCTGTTGACATAACGAATACCACGTTCCGTACTGTGGGTAATCTGGCACTGACGCAGATGGTGCCATCGGGATGGGAGATACAGAACACCCGGCTCTTTGAGGCGCAATTGCAGTTGAAGGAGGGTGCGTATGACTACCGCGACTACAGGGATGACCGTGTTTACACCTATTTCACTCTGCGGTCAGGTGAGACGAAGAGGTTCTTTATCATTCTGACTGCCTCGTACCGTGGTAGTTACAGTATGCCCGCGGTGGTGTGTGAGGCGCTCTATGATGAATCATTCTCCGCCCGCAGGCCGGGATTTGCGGTGGAGGTTAGGAGATAGGGAGGATTGGCTGGATTGGCTGGAAGCTAGAAATTGACAGGACCAATTGGCGACCAGCGGGTGGCAGTGCCGGGAGACGGGAGACGGTGCTGGCTGGCGATTAGTGGGAAGCGGTGCAAGTTAGTGGTTGGGACGTTGGTAGTAGCAGTTGGTGGCCAGCGGGTAGTGCCGGGTGGTGGCGCCGAACAGACCGGTAGCACCTGGCAGGGCCGGGGGTCAATGGCCAGGGGTCGGAGGTCAGCGGCCGGCAATATCAGCTAACAGCACCGGGCGGGGCCGGGGGGCAATGGCTAAGGGTCGGAGCCAGTGGTTGACACTACTGACCGGCAAGTCCGGTCTGGTGCTCCGGCTGGCTGCCAGCAGTTGGCAGAACTGGCAGGAAACAAAGTGTCAACTGTTCTGGTTGACTGCCAGCGATCAGCAGAACTGGTCAGCAGCCAGCAGTCAGAGGCCAGTGGTCAGGGACTAGCAGTTTGCAAGCACAGGTTGACTGTACAGATCGACGGCAATGGATAGCAGTACTGGTCAAAGGTTCCGGTCTGCAGCATCGGTCAACAGTATTAGTCGGAAGCCAGCAATTGCTGTACCTTATATATTATAGCAATTATGATATTGCAGATATAGAGATGGAATACCGCAGAACTGGCCACAGGCCATAAAGCATGCAGAACTGAACAGTGAAGGATTATGATGGTCACAGATCATCAGGTATTGTAACAAGGTGAATCACAACATAATAAATAGTCGCAGACCGTTAACCATTTTAATCTACGGCCTCGCCGTCCTTCTTCTTGCCATCCTTGTGGCGCCGATGCCATCATTCCGTGCACCCCTCTCTACCGTGGTGGAGGCTGATGACGGCACCCTCCTGGGCGCCCGTGTGGCTGCCGACGGCCAGTGGCGATTCCCCCCGCCCGACAGCCTGCCGGAAAAATATATCACCTGCCTCATCAACTACGAGGACCGCTGGTTCCGGTGGCACCCGGGGGTCAATCCCGTTGCGGTTGTAAAGGCGTTGTCAAGTAATATCAGGGCAGGCAAAACGGTCCGGGGCGGCAGCACCATCACCATGCAGGTGGCGAGGATGGCACGCGGCAACCCGGAACGCACCTATGGCGGCAAGGTCATTGAAATGTTCTCTGCAGTCAAGCTGGAGCTCTTCCGCTCTAAAAAGAGTATCCTCAAGCTCTATGCCTCCAATGCCCCTTTCGGCGGAAACACTGTCGGCATCGAGGCTGCTGCCTGGAGGTACACCGGTCGCGGCACGGCCGACCTGACATGGGCAGAGGCCGCCATGCTGGCTGTGCTGCCCAATGCCCCTGCCCTCATCTATCCCGGACGCCACTCCGAACGGCTGAAAGAGAAGAGAGACAGGCTGCTGCTGACCCTGGTGGAGAGAGGGAAGATTGACAGCCTGACATGCGAGCTTGCGATGAGTGAACCGTTGCCGGAGGCTCCTCTTCCCATGCCGTCGCTGGCGCCGCATCTCACAGGAAAGTTCTGGCTTGAGGCGCCCGGTACAAGAAACCGAACCAATATTGACCCTTTGCTCCAGCGCGAGGCATCGGAACTGGTCAACAGGCATGTCTCCTCCCTGGAGGGGAATGGTATCCACAACGCCGCCGCCGTGGTAGTTGAGGTCTCCACCGGCAACGTCGTTGCCTGGGTGGGTAACAGCACCCTCCCTGACACCACCGGCAGGCACGGCCGCGATGTTGACATGATCACGGCGCCCCGCAGCACCGGCAGCATCATGAAACCGTTTCTCTATGCAGGCCTCCTCTCCTCGGGCATGCTCTTTCCCAACGCACTCATACCCGATATCCCCACCCGCTTCCAGGGCTTCCGCCCCCAGAACGCCGACTTCTCCTTCAGCGGCGCCGTGCCTGCCGGTGACGCGCTGGCCCGCTCACTCAACATACCCGCCGTACGCATGCTCCAGATGTACGAAGAGGAACGGTTCCTGCTCCTCCTGCACCAGATGGGCTTCACCACCTTCACCAAACCCGCCTCCCACTACGGCCTCTCCCTCATACTCGGCGGCGGCGAGGCCACGTTGCTGGAGCTGGCATCAGCATATACGGCAATGGCGCACGTATTGCAAGAAAGTCAGCAGCCGGTTGCGAGCGGTCGGCAGATTGAGTCTGCTCCGGTGTCACAGGCTGAATCCAGTGTACAAAGTGCCAGATCACAACGTGGAGTTCATGAATCTGACCTTGTTCTTCGGAAACAAGATCAGTCCCGTATAAGAAGTACCGGAAAACAACCAGCAATTCATGAATCTGACTCTGCCCTTAATGGTCAGAATCCACCCCGGCACAACGCATCAGAACAGCAACTTGCAAACACCCCTCTAACTCCTGCATCCATCTGGCTGACCTATGAAGCCCTTCGGCGGGTCAACAGGCCCGAGACAGAGACCGGGTGGCAATACTTCGGCAGTGCGCCGGAGGTGGCATGGAAAACCGGTACCAGCTTCGGCTATCGCGATGCGTGGGCCATAGGCACAACACCCCGGCATGTCATCGCGGTGTGGGTGGGCAATGCTGACGGCGAGGGTCGTCCCGGATTGTCGGGTATCGCCTCGGCAGCACCCCTCCTCTTTGACATCATAAGGCTCCTCCCACCGTCATCATCCTGGTTCGCGAGACCTGATGAGGGAATGACCCTCGTCGAGGTATGTGCCTCAAGCGGATACAGGGCTGGTCCCGACTGCACTGAGAGGAGGTTTGAGTGGGTTCCTGAGGCAGGACTTCGCAGCGAAGCTTGCCCGTATCATACAATTGTCAGCCTCGATCAGTCAGAGACATGGCGGGTCAACAGTTCCTGTGCCGCACCGGGAGAGATGGTTGCCCGGTCATGGTTCGTCCTTCCGCCGGCAATGGAGTATTACTATCGCATGCGTAATCCGTCATACCGTACGCTTCCACCCTTTCGCAAAGGGTGTTCTGATGATATGCAGCTGCCCTCGATGGAGTTTATCTACCCTTCGCGCGATGCGCGCATTTTCATCCCCCGCAGCCTCCAGGGACAACTCATGTCAATGCTGCCGGAAATTGCCCACCGCAGGCGGAACGCAACCGTTTACTGGCATCTTGACAATAAATATATCGGGATGACAAGGCATATTCACCAGACAGAGATCAGGGTAGGTGAGGGCGAGCATCTCATAACAGCCGTGGACAATGAAGGGATGACCGTTTCACGCAAGTTTTACTGCATCGGAACATTTTGACGGCAAATCCGGAAAAAGAACTATTTTTACCATCGCATAACAAGCCAACTTTAAGGAAAGGTGACCACACTTTCATTCGGGAATTTCTTTAAACGTATCCTCGTGGGAACTGCCTTCAACCGTTACAGGCAGGTTTTTGACAGGGCGGGATATGCAATTATGCTTGTTGATAACGCTACAAACCATTTTATCAAGGCAAACAGGGCGGCATCTGAGCTGTTCGGATACACCGAAGATGAGTTTCGGAAGATGACTCCGCTTGAACTCTCAACAGAAACCTGTGAAGAACCGACCCGCTCGGGTGAGAAAACCGAAGAATCACTGATCATGCCGGCAAGGCGCAAGGATGGTAAAATCATTACCATCAAGGTGCAGACAAGTTTCCTGGAAAAATTCCGGATAAGCCTTATCAGCGATGTTACCGAAGAGTACCGGATACGCCGGGCCCTTGAGCTGAATGAGGAACGCCTCAGGGAAGCACAGCGGATAGGCCGGTTCGGATGGTGGGAATACCGTCCGGAGACAAACAGGTATATAGGGTCGGAAGAAATATCGAGGATTTATAACGACGAACTTTCAGGTCACTCGCTCACTTACCATGACATTGTAGCCTACACTCACCCGGAGGACAGATCATACTTTATAAATGCACTGGAGGATGCCCTCGAAAAAAAGAAGGAGTCTTATTCTCTCACCTACAGAATTATAACTCCTAACGGGCATGTGAAGGCCATTGCCGTCAACTCAAACGTCAAATATGACGAAAACGGACGTCTGCTCTATCGTTATGGCACCTGCCAGGACATCACCGAGACACAGAAAATAATGGACGACCTCATTGCCGCACGTCGACAGGCCGAGGAGTCCGACAGGCTCAAGACAACATTCCTTGCCAACTTCAGCCACGAGATACGTACACCTCTCAATGCGATGCTGGGGTTCCTCAACATCCTTACTTCGCTTGACACTACCGAAAAGGAGAAGGAGGAGATGGTGAGGCTCATCGAGATCAACTCCCAGAGGCTTTTGCGGCTCATCAATGACATGATTGACATGTCACGCATCGAAAGCAACACCATGGAGATCAAGTACACCAATATTGAGATAAACGGGTTTGTCAACTCAATGGTCTCCTCTTTCAATCATGAACTGGAGGCTTCGGGAAAGAAGGATCTAAGGCTTGTACCTGTTGTTGACAAGACGAAGACCGCTGTTTATCAATACATTGACGAACTGCGCCTGAGTCAGATCTTCAGCAACCTTATCAGCAATGCCATCAAATTCACTGATCAGGGCGAGATAAAATATGGTTACAGGATCTCCCGGAGTGATAATCGTTACTCTATTGTCTATTTCGTCATTGACAACGGCCAGGGGATAAGGCTTGACAGGCTTGATGATATTTTCCAGCCGTTTGTACAGTACTGGAATAAGGATACCCCTAAGGTGCAGGGTGCAGGATTGGGTCTGGCCATCTGCAAGCGTCTTGCCGAGCTGATGAAGGGACGCATCTGGGTTGAGTCGCAGCCCGGCAAGGGATCGTCGTTCCTCTTCTCGTTCAACACGCCCGTGATGATCGAGTAATTGCAGAACTCAAATTTTGTTTATCTTTGTTCCCGCCCGGGCCGGCGGCTCAGCTGGTTATAGATAGCCGCCTGCCGGCGGAAGGCATAACGGGACGTTAGCTCAGTTGGTTTAGAGCGCTTGCTTGACAGGCAAGAGGTCACTGGTTCGATTCCAGTACGCCCCACGGAGAAAGTATTAAAAAGGGTGCCTCTTTTGAGACACCCTTTTTTGGGTAATATGGTCAAAAACAGTTGATGATTTTAAGGATTGACCAATTAAAAGTCTACTCCATTATTTTCCAGACAATTTCTGTTTTCCAGTTATCTTTTCCCTGATAATAATCTTTAAATAATTGGATGGTCTCTTCTTTTGTGAGCACCTTTTCTGCAGCAAATTGTTGCCCATCTTCTTTATATTCAACAACAAAATTACCATCAGAAAAGGCGGCTTGAATAAAGTTTTCCTTGTTATTCAGAATTATAAAGAAATTATCATCATCAAGGCTGTTGATACATTCCACCAATTTTGCTTCACTTATCTTATCAAAGGTATCACCATTGGCCAGCTCGACTGAGAGATTTGACTCTGTTTCTGATTCTTCTATTGCCTTATCGGCCTTTGATTCCTTTTTCGGCCAATTGACGCTAAATCCCTTTTTCGCCCCATCGGCAGGAATGGTTTTGCTTAACTGTTCAAATTCTTTCTTTTCTAAACTAACCAGGCCACTTCCTACCATAACCCAATTTTTCCCGTTATCCATGCTTGATAAAAGGACAGCATAAATCTGGTCTTTCCCCCCGTCAGCGTAATATGCTGTAGCCATAACTGTTTTTCGGCCCATTATATTATCGCTTGCATAGCGCACCTCTTTTATAGTGCCATCCCATCTATCGACTGTCCTGGCATCTTCCTGAATGCTCTTATCATCGAAATAAGCTTTCGTGATTGCCATTTTCAGAATTCCGGAGGCGTTCTTTTTGAGCAATTCAACATCCTTGTTTTTGTATGCGTTTAACACCTCTTTAGCTACATTCTCTGCCTGGGAAAAGGCAGTAATAGTAGCAATAAAGATTAAAGTTGAAATAATTACGAGTCTTTTCATGACAACTATTTTAAATTAATTATTAATCCGCATCAGTTTCAGTAAAAGAAATGGTATAGTTGCCGTTATCGCCAACATAAGCACCGAGTTTAATATAGAAATAGGAATTCACTCCGGTTTTATTATTCATTGAACCAGTTATTGTCTGACCGTCTGCACCATCTGCATATCCTTTATATTCTCTGTTTGCTTCGTAAACATGAAAATGCAGTTCCGTATTTGCAGCTACCGGTTTAACCGACCATGATACTTTTTTATTATTAGCTATCGAGACTTTGAAGAATTCATAATCTCCACCATTATCATTGACAGCATCTGCTAAAATTGTACCTGTCAGGTCACCGGTTGGGTATGAAGTGATTGGCCTTGCATCATCAAATGTGTCATCTGGCTCATAGTCATCATTTCCGTTATTCACCGGAGTCAATGTATAACTACCACTTGAGCAGTGGTCATTGATATACCCATCCCAACCCAGTACTTGCAGATAAAACACATTCTCCTTGGAAACAAAGGTGTATGAAAGATCTGCTCCTGCAGTACCAGCTCCTTTGGAATACAATTCTGACTTGTCGGCTCCGTAAATGCGAATTCTTACTTTTAAGTCTTCGGATACATTGGTTAAATTAAATGTATAGGAATTCCATGTGCCGGGTTTAGGATTCTCAAATTTATAATAATCATCTTCAGCTTTCGATACAATTACCCCGTTGTAGGAGTTCCCGAATGCAAGAGGTTTCGCCGTTTCAATAGTATGGTTTGGTGCATACTCATCGTTGGCATCCATATTGGAAACAGTAAAGGAGTAACTGCCACGTGATTGATGGTCATTTACATACCCGTCCCAACCACTAAGGCGAATATAAAAAGCAATCCCGGGTGTGGCAACCGTATAAATCAGACTCTGTCCTTTTGTTGTAGCGCCATGTGTTGCAAGGCTTTTGCCATCATTACCGTAAAGCTCCAGGTGAATAAATAAATCAGCAGATACATTGGTTACGCTAATCTGCACCTTATCATAAGTATTACTGCCATGTGAAGGCGTAATCTTATACCAATCATCATCTGTCACTTCACTAATCTTAGCGTTGTACTTAGTGTCCAGAGCAATCGCGTATGCTTCAGCCAGTTGATTGTTAGGCTCATACTCATCAGCTGTGGCTATAGGATCAATATCTTCAATAGCATCACAGGAAACCACAATAAATGGTAGTGCCAAAAATAAAATTGCCAATAATGACAACTGATTTTTGAACTTCTCAAGACAAGTGTTTCTTTGATTTTTCATGACAAAAAATTTAATTAAACAAATGTGAATTCATTATTATGATTTCTGGAAATACAATCAGGGTCAGTTTTTAGGAGACTTGAAGTTTCTTGAAGTAATATTTTTTTAAGTTCATACATATTCAACATGCCATTCACAGTTTGTTTACGATAGAGTTGTAAACAGCTGCGTGCTTAATACTTAACGCACAGATGTATGAAATTATTGTAGATTGTGGATGACGGCGCATTCTGCCGTTACAAAACCTGGTACGGGGCAGAGCTGCAAAAGCAGTAAAATTAGTTTTAATATGTAATACGTATTACAATCGTTTTCATTTTAGCACGATGCTGTAATATTCGTCATCATTAGCCCTGTATGTTAACATTAGCTGCCCACTGGCATTGGTTGTAAAAGCTAATTCGTTGCCCGACAGGTAATTACCAGTGCATTCTTCTATCTCATTATTGACAATTTTCCGGTCAGGTATGTTTACGAGCTGATAAAGTGTTTCAACCCTTCCCTCTCCAACCTCAGCCGGCATCGATATTACAATGGCCCATTTATTATTGGCTGATACTTCGATGATTTGTAAAACCGACAGTGAATCGTGATAAATTACTATACCCTGGTTTTGATCGTCATCTATTAAAATGCTGTTTTCGGCCTGGTTTGTATAAACATTTTTTATTGGTGTCAATGGAGTTGAGCTATTTAGTGTGCACTTTTCTCCGGTTAAGTAGAGTTCCGAGATACAGATGTCATCATATTTAGTCCCCGGCAATGATTCTAATATATCGATTTTTACAAAAAAACAGGAATCGAGTATGGGTGACTCAAAATATGACCGTGCCTGCCGATATACCTCCTTGCTGAATTCATTCAGTTCTTTTCGCGAAAAATCTAATTCAAATTTTTGAATACCAAAACTATCAGCCAAAGTTACAATTTGTTCGCGCGGGAATTTAAGCCCTTTGTATCCATCGGCAATTTCAGAAACATGTCCTTCGGGATGAACAGTTGCATAAACCGATAATCGTATTTTTTTGGGGCGGGCATTTTGATAAAACAGCGCCTGGCTCTTTCCGTATCCGGTAAAAATACCAACATATACCTTAGCGCCATGGGGCATCTTTAAATGCACACTTTCAGGGTTATTTTCTTTATATGAGCCACATACCCAGCAGGTTTTAATATCACCATCAAATATGTTTGATTCAGGGTATGGATCAATGGGCATATCTTCATAATCGTAATCACAGACTTTAAAATAAAAATCTTCCCATTCACTTTCCGATTGTGCCCATCCGTTACTTGCAAAACAAATAGTAATTACAATAAGGCAGGCTACTTTACAACAATGCTTTAATCTGTTCATAGGTATCTTTTGATTTCAGTTCGTACATGATCTTCTCAGATCCTTCAAGACTATGTTTATAATTATCCATTTTTTTGATTAACGACTCAATCTCAGCTTTACTCTTTTTTGCTATTATTTGCTCTACTACAGCCCGTCGGGTTTTGGCTGACGGATTTCGCAGGTAAATCGTTTCTTCAATATACTCCTCGTCAGATTTAGGAAATATTTCAGCGGGTTTCAGGTCCCAATCCGTCAAAGGAATTTTCTCAAGTTGATTATATAGCGAAGTCAGATCGCATTTTTCTGATTTGATGATAAGCTTATTGAACGCCGTGGAATCAACAACCTTATCGTTTTGGGTATACATATCAAATGCATAAGCCTGCTGATATCTTTCTTTCAATGATGTTATATACTGCAAGTTTTCGGGAGTTCGGGCTTGTTCTGTTTGCCAGTCCCAGCCCGGAACCGGTGACAGGAGGTAATAAACCATGGTATCAGTCAGTGCCAATGTTACATGCCACCCTGACCTATAAGTGCCCAGCCAGCTGGTTAAGTCATTAAAAGTAATCAGCTCATCGAGTAATTTGTTTTCGTAATCAAAAACATAAAGTCCAACATCCTCCAATAAATACAGGGATCTTCCCCCATCGGGGAAAGCGGCAATACCCTCTGCATTACGGTAGGCTCTTTTTGATGCTACAAAAGCCACTTTCGTATGTTTATCGTTCCAAACAGCGCCCCAATGGACTTCATAATCAATTGTCAAATAATTGGAATAGCACGATGTAAATAAAAATGCCATACTTACTGTGAGTATCGTAATAACAAATTTGGTTTTATAAGACAAATAACACTTTTCCATTGTGTTTATATCAATTCTGGCAGCTGACGTACGAAAGCCAGTTTCTTGTGACCCTTATTGCAGCAATGCTTCGGTGGTCACACTGTAGATTGTGTTATCCGCCTGCCACTTGCAGTGAATATTACTGCTGACTGACTTTTTACATTCAAACTACGCTACAAGTTAAACAAAATTCCTTTTGCAACCTTTCAGGATCATATAATTCATATTCTAATTACCTTATTTTTAGCAATATCAGTATTTTGGAAGAAATAGAGTGAAAGAAGAAGAGAGATTAATGCCTGAAAGGCAGGAGGTCACTGGTATGATTCAAGTACGCCTTACGGAGAAAGAATAAAAGAGGGTGCCCTTTTTAAGACACCCTTCTTTGGGTTTATTCCTCCTGGCAAGCCAGCACAGGGCAGGCTCTCTGTTGTCTTATCTTGTTCTTTCTATTGATGTTGATGTAATATTATTATCCTTGTCAATTACAATGTCATAATTATAACATTGGTCCATTTGAACCGTCTTCACATATTCCTTGCTGTCAACTGTAATTGTAAATGTAATCTCTCCCGGGGCATAGTTGCTATAAGGTGAAGCCGTACCTGGATCAACATTATTGATATTTACCGTGAAACCCCCGGATGTTTTAATCTGCACACTGGCTACACTGGTTCCATTATTAACAACCCTGGCACCGGGATCCTCTCCTTTACACCTTTTACAACTCTCCATGCCAACAATCATGCATACAGACAAGATAACCATCAATCCTAATTTTAATTTTTTCATCTTTTAAATTTTTGATTCATACTCTGTCACTTTATGTGACTAATTCCATTTTTCAAATGATTCTTCTCATCTGACTAACGAAGAATTCACAACAAAAGTTTCAATAACCAAATCATTTTTGGGGCGGGAAGTGTTATTTCTGTCTGGTTTTGAAATAGTTAGCGGTGGCTAGCGGAGCTTTTAAATGTGCTTGCAGATGTATTGACTTATTCAATTTTTGCCTGACTATTAATTTTATCTAATAACTGCTTTAAAGTTTTCGTTGATTTTTTATCCACATTGAATATTACTTGTTTAACTAACAAATATTTCCATTCGTAACCTGTCTGTTCTGATACTGCTTTGCACCAGCGCTCTATCGCTTTGTTCTTGTTGTCAAGATCGGGGTATTCACGACCTTTAGTTTCTAAAATCCAGAACACCTTTTTCTTACCAACTAATTGTACTGCCACAAAATCGGGAAAATAATAACGGATTGCTCCGGAATTTGAAAGATAATCTATTCTGAATATGTCTGCCAACGCAGCAAAAGCTTCAATGTCGCTTGCATTATCAAGGAATTCTGCAAATTCAGCTTCAAACGGGTTGTAAATTGCAACGAAATTAAAAACGGTTTTCTTTAGCCGTATGTGACCCCGCCTCCAAGTGAATTTAGGTGTGTCTGATAGTTTTATGTTTTTTCCTTTGACTTTTATCTGTTTTTTCTCAACTGTAGCTTTCCCTATTTCTGTCGCCAATAGTTCGATGATAGCCTCCTGAATGGAGAGTTCTCGCAGAACTTTTCTTAATTCTTCTTTTTCGATATCATCAATTTTAACTTCAAAACATTTATTTAGAATATAGTCTTCACAAATCGGATAAACAAACTGAAAGCAATCTGTCAAGCCGGCTTTCTTCATCACCTGCGAAACAATGTAAGAAGTAAGGTCTCTGCCTAATTCGAGAAACTCAGATTCAACGGCTATCTGGTGAACTTCAACACCTAGGTTCATCACTTCCATTTTTAAAAGCGTTTTCCTGTCTTCGCTTAATTTTGAAGATGAAAACAACGATGGAAATATTTTGCCGTTAATTCCTGAAAGGTTCTTATATGCCCTGGTATATGAAAAGTCAGTTGCCGGAATTTCAATGTCATAAGGTAGTCTCTTTTTCTCAGGAGCAATAGTTACAGGCAATGGCGGTGGTGTGTTTGTTGTATTAATGCCTACTCCTTCGAGTTCCAATTGCTTTACAATCTTCTCAAAGTTGTCATTTCCAATTACTTCCAGCGTTTGGGTGCGGTCAGGACTGATATCTCTCATTAAACGCAAACCTCTGCCAATTGCCTGTTCCGGGAGTATCGCAGAATCAAAAGCACGCAAACCCAAAACAATGGTTACATTTTGAACATCCCAACCTTCACGAAGCATCAGAACACTAACAATAACCTTGATTTTGTTTTTTGGATTATCGACATCACGTGCTTCTTCCCGTAATCTTTCCAAATCACTATTCCGGACATCACCTGAATTGTCTGTGTGAATAACCATGATCTCATCCCTATTTATGCCATAGGTTGTTCCTCTTCTGGCTATTGATTCAGCAATTCTATCAGCAAAGACATTCTTTTCAGCCATAATAAAAAGCACAGGCTTCTTTTTCACGCCCTTGTAGGCTTCGTTATGTTCTTTCCAGCGGGCAAGAGCAGCTGAAATCCAGTCGCCATATTTCTGAACCACATTGTCTTTTGTGATTCTTTCAGGGTCTTTCTTGTTTACAGAGTGAACTATTAAAGGAACTTTCACAATGCGGTCTTCCACTGCCTGTGCCAAGGGATAATCACAAATAATCCAGGGGTAGTAAGTGTTTTCGGGTGTTTTAGGCGTTGCAGAAAAATCAACCCACATCTTTAATCCGCCCGGTATGTTTTTATGAATGACAAGCAAACTTTCATTCCATTTTAATTCATCATCATGAACGTGATGCGCTTCATCGTTCATCACCAATAAATTGTCAAGTTCCTTTATCCTTTCCAGTAAGGTTTGAGGAGATTTGCCCGGGTCACTCTGTGGTTTTCGGCCAAGAATGGCTTCTATGATTGTGTTCGGGTTAAATTCTTTAGTGCGGCTTTCGTAAAGCTGATGTATATTGTTTAGAATGAAGTTGTTTTCAGCAGCCAGAGGACTTTCATCTCCACGAAGTTTAATGTTAAGTTTCCATTGCGATTTCCATATTTCGGGAATGAAAGGAAATTCCATAAAAACCTTACCATTGACAAAGTCTTTTGCCAGCCTTTCATAAACGATAACATTAGGTGCAACCAGTAAAAAGTTGTTGGCATATCGTCTGTCTTTTTCTCTTAAGCGATTGAAATAACTCCAAACCACTACAAACGTCATCACAAAGGTTTTACCTGAACCTGTTGCCATTTTGACTGCATACCGCAACAAATCTTTTTCCGGCAACTCTTGCTCGCCTTCCTGGTCCTTTTCAGGGAAATATCTTTTTACTTTTCGCTTACCTTCCAAATCTTCACTGAATTCAACGGTTGAAGCAAACAGGTTTCCACTGAATTTCTCATGATATTTCTGAATTAGCGGGATTACATCAGTGAATTTCTTTATTTCAAAAAGATAAATGATGGTTTCGATAGCCTCACGCTGGCAGAAATAGAAATGAAACGGCTCATTGCCAAATACCGGAGGGTGCGACTGGTCGAACCAAAATGTCAGCAATTCCCGTGAAGTTACTGTAGCTCCGGGATAACCATTATTTCTCCATTTATCAATTTCCGACCGGAGTTTATTTACCAGAAGCATCTTACTCGGCCTGCGGCCCGGAACCAACTCATATTCGTTGGCTGTCTTCCTTTTCAGATAACTTACCGGCACTTCCCACGGATTGCGGTCCTCGATGTAAGGAAGCGTTTTATCGTATTGAACTATGGATTGTGGCATGGCTATTTTACTTTAATTTCATAAACCTGAGAAGTGTCAATTCCGAAAATATCAATGATCTTCACAAAAATCTTGTATGTTCCCGGTTTGGAGTATTCATGGTCAGCCACCAGCCGGAGTTTGCGTTCCTGTTTGGTACGATAACTGGTCCATCCGTTGTTAAAGGTGTCGTTTTGAAACTCAAAATCTACAGCCCAGTAATCAATCCAGTCGCTCCATTTTTTGATGCTTTCTTTCACATCGGGTGGAATTAGATCGGTATGCGGAATTACAAAATCCTCTAGTTTTACTTTTACTTTCAGCGCTTTGGTTTCGATCTCGGTTTTAAAATATGCCAGTTCAAAAAATTTCACATCGTCTTTGCCGGCTGCCTGCGGATCAATGGCATCCATGGGAATGATTCGGAGTTTGAGCCGCACTGCCATTTGCCTGGCAACTTCCTGTATGGCATCGTTTAAACCCATTTCCCATTCCCAACCTAATACATGCAGCTCTTTTTGACCCATGTCTTTGGTATCTTTTAGCGCATCACTAATTTCCTGTATGGTAACCGGGGAATCAACAGCACCAATATACACCAGTGCATTGCCTTTTTTACCATGTATATGTGATGAACCGGCAATAGGCTCAGCCCCATATAGCTTAAGTATGAAAGCCAAGTACTCGTATAATGCCTGTTTTTCATCTTTTCTGCCAAATGCTTTAACCTGCCAGAACTGCCTTTCATATTTGCCCAGGTTTAGAATTTCAAAAGGACGTGCCTTTTTACCATATTTTTTACCTTCTTCTGTTAAACTTTTACTGTGCTCAATTTCCAGCAGACGCTTGCGGGTGGTATGAATAGCATACCTGCCCAAATCCACACCTATCCATCTTCGGCCCAGTTTTTCGGCTGCTGAAATAGTTGTGCCAGAACCATTAAAAAAATCAGCAATAAGATCACCTTCATTACTGCAAGAATTAATAATTCGAGAAACAAGTGCTTCCGGCTTTTGAGTAGGATAATCTAATCTTTCGGAAGCAGTCGGAGCTATGAAATTAATATCTTCCCATACATCATGCATAGGGACACCTCTGTTCTCATTCTCACGTTTTATAAAATTTCCATCATCGTCTTTTAATCTAACAAGTTTGCCATCAACAAAACCTCTCACAGTATCCTCTATCCATTCTGGATTAGCGTAGCTTTGGTATTGAATATTAAAAGTATAATTTGGACTACAAGAGAATAATAATAAATTGTCATGCATCTTTTGAAAATTCCTTGCAACATTACTCCATCTTCTATAATGCCAAATAATTTCATTTATGAACAATTCACTTCCAAGTAATTCATCAAGCATTAATTTAACCATAGGAGCCATTCTATAATCTAAATGAACACAGAGTACCCCTTTTGAAGATAACAGATCTTTTATTAGGCTTAATCTTTCATACATCATATTTAAGAAAGAATCTGTACCCTGGCCCCAAGTATCCCTATAAGCTTTTTCTTCAATTATTGAATGTTCTTTATGAATGGTTTGCTTTTTGTCCCCAACTGCAACATCAATTGTAAAATCCGCCCCAGTAGCAAAAGGCGGGTCGATATAGATCAGGTCAATTTTACCGGCGAATTTTTCAAGAAGACTGCTCATGACAAATTTATTGTCTCCCCAAATGAGTTTGTTTTTCCAGCCGTCTTCAAAGGTGTTTCCCTCATCTCCTTTCCATGTATCAAACAGAGTGGTTTGCTTTGGAACTTCGTCGCCTTTTTCAACCCGCGGGTCGTTAATGCTTTCCACTATCTGAAAAGGAAAGGGACCAGGTTTTTCAACCGGCACTAACTTGCCTTCATCATCATATTTTCCACGCCAAACGAGTTCGGTTTTTTTGATATCGATTTTGCTCATGATATTATTTTTTCTCTTTTAATTGTTTCTGTAATTGTTTGCCCTTTGCCGTGAGGCGGTATTTCTGGTTCGGGTCATTGCGATTGTCAGGGATTGTCATTTCAATTAACTGCCGCCCAAGTGCCGGATTAATATAATTTTCCCGGAATGTTTGATTGTGCTTCATTTCGAGTATTTGCATTAATTCCTGTCTTGTGAGCTCTTTATTCATCACGATAATCAGTCTCTGAACTTGGTCGGTTACTTGGTCGGTTACTTGGTCGGTTACTTGGTCAACAACCCTTGTTTTCCTCCATAGAATAGCCCTAAAGGAGGTTTCCTGCATAAACTCCGGTTCTTTCAACCCTGCTCCGATACAGTTTTTCACCATATCTGGAATACCGGTGCCCAGGCGCTCTATGTAGCCGGCATAAAAAAGCGGTTCGGCTATAAGCGGATTGGCTGGGAAGGATTCATGGTCTTTCTTCAGGTCAGCCAGTGTTAGTTGATGAGGCAGGCGTCCGGGATTCCGAATTTCTATCCGGTTTCTGAAAATCATCACCTGCACTGAGCCCGTGCTGGTATAATCACGGTGGGCAACGGCATTTACAATAGCTTCGGTTACCGCCATCCGCGGAATTTCATATTTCACGTCTACATCCACAGACTGACTTCTATCACCTACATACACATCAATACGTGAAAGCACAAAATCAATCGCCTGATCCACCAGTTGAAACACGTCTCCTTTATACACTTGGTAGGATGGTATGGGTTTCTGTATTTCATTACCGTGAAAAAGGGCACATCGTATTTCTGAAGAAATAAAGAATCGTTGTGGATTTTTTCCAAATAGCAGGATGGCCGCATTGGTAAGTTTTCCGTTCTTAATCAAATGTAAATGCGTAAGAATCTTTTCAATATGTTCATCTGACGACAAAGGAAATCCTCTTTTTCTTCGTGCAGCTTCCACAAACCATTTTATACGCTCGTTATCAATATCGTTAATTACAGCTTCTTTGCAAATGGAGGCATCAAACGGACCTGTACGTATGAATTCTTTTTCTTTCAGTAATGTAATAAGCGCAGAATATATGGCTGTTTTAAGCTCACTGGCGTCAGAAAACATTTTTCTGACCACAGCATTTTCAGCCTTTTTTATAAGACTATGTTCTTTAGGATGCCGTTCTTCGGTTTTATGGTTGCTGATAAAAATCAGCCGGGTTTTGCGTTCACTGCTTGCGAGGTCATATTCATGTTCAGTCGGAGAAATCCCTTCCCTGTCTTCAAAACCATATTCTTTCCCGAAAATGCCAAGATAGATATCTGATTGCCGGACCTCATCAAGGTATGCTTCCGTTGCGCTTTTATCTTTTGCAGGCAGGTTCTCAAATAAAAAAACCTCAAAAAACTGTCCCAGCAAGGGGTCGGATGTAATATAATTAAAAAGCATTTGCCTTTCTGATGCAAATTCTGACTGCACACTGCTGATAAATATTTTGAGTCTGCTCATACTGTAATCCGGCAAAAATGTTTAAAATCACATTCTTTACAAATCTTTGTTTTATCTGGTTTGGTTTTAATCTCAAAATCTTTTTTAATGATACATTTTGCAACAGAATCAAAATGTTTCCCGGCTGCCTCGACTAATTTTTGATCATAGTTTATTTCCATCAGGGCATCCTTGCGATCATCTTCGGCAGTCCAGTAAATGTACAATCTTTCGGGGTCTTTCTGATAGCGTTCTTTTAGAATATGTGCGTACACATGAAGCTGGTAGCGATATTTTTCCAAAACAGTGTCATTCTTCACAGGGCGAGGCTGGCTTTTAAAATCCAACACTTCTAGCTTTTCATCTTTCCCTAATAAAAGGTCAACCTTGCCATTAATAATGTAGTCGTCTTTTTCATAAGACACATCAATTTCGGTTTCAATTACTCTGTTAAGTAAATCTTTATTGTTCTGGAAATAATTCAGGCAATGCCGCAATGCCCCTTGTTTTGGCAAGATACCAAGAGGGCGATAACCATTGGCAAGAAGTCCTTTATAATTATTTTCAAAATCTTCGGAAATTATTTTCTCATTCGCTTTTTCACCATCCAGAATTCTCCGATGAAGGTCTTCGATAGTTTGATGCACTAATGTTCCGAACAACAACTGCCCGGAACGGCTCGGTGTAAATTCATATTCCTTGTAAAACAAATATTGCCTAGGACAGGTTTCGTAAATGTTGATATGTGAAGTGAGTGATAATGATTTTTTAGGAACATAGGGATCTTTTGAATGGAAACGCTGGGCTTTCAGGGTTTCCTTTTTAACATGAGGCCATTGGTCAAGCCCTTCCCATATTGAATCAAAAATATCTTTCGGTTCACCGCTGGTCGACAGCACCAATATTTTTTGAGGTCTTGAGAAGGCAACATAAAACAGGCGTGCATGGTCAAATTGAGTAATACGATCTTCCGGTTCAAATACGGCTCTTGTATAAAAGGGCGATAAAAAACGATTGATTTGCTTATTCACGCTATACTGCTTATCTAAAGAACTAACCACTACCACTGGAAATTCAAGTCCCTTTGACTGATGAATAGTCATGATTTGAACATAACCTTTTGGTATGGGGCTGTTCTCATCTTCATACTCATTTTGTCCGGTATTAAAAAGCAAATTGAAAAAGCTATTGAAAAGACGGTATTTAAGAGCCATCTTATTTTTTGCACTGATGAGCGGAATATGATAATACGTCATGAATGAATTGATAAGAGAAGAAAACTGCGATAGATTTCGAGCAGCATTTTCATCTTTCAGATAATCGCTGAATGGAGCATAAGCAAACAGTTGATAAGGGATATCGGATGGGAGTTCGTCAAGGCTTTCTTTGTCTTTCAAGGCATTTATTTTTTCATTCATCAGCCGGATATATGCTCCCAAAGGTCTTGAAACATATTTTCCCAGAAGCTGTATTCCTTCGTTTATAATTTCCTTGTGTGGGTAATTATCAAGGTCTCCCCCGACAAATTCAAATATCAATGCATAACAGGCAATTAAAAGTTTAATCTCTTCATTTTCAAAATATGCTTTAGCCCTCGGACAAAATGCTTTTATGTTTTTATTGTTTAGCGCGGTAATGAATGGCTCGCTGTATTCTAATTTTACACTTCGCAATAACAAAGCAACATCACTGAGGTCGTTTATGATTTTGTTTTTAAGCAGATATTCCACCATATCGGCAAAACGTTCGGCTTCGGCTCTGGGTGTATCTGTCCAAATACAAAACACAGCCGGATAATCTGGTGAAATTGTGGATTTTGCAGGGATAACTTCTTTATCAGGGTATCTAAACGGAACATTCCCTTTCGGATTTGTCCAGTCAATCTGCTGCATGAATGCATTGTAATGTTCAATAATGGTTACATGAGAGCGAAAGTTTTCAAGCAATTTTATTTTCCTGCATTTTTTAAAGTGCGTTTCAAATTCAAGAATATTCCTCACCGTAGCGCCTCTAAAACGATATAATGCCTGGTCCTCGTCTCCTACAACCGTAATGTTGTTATGAGGTTTGACCAAAGTTAAAGCTATCTGTTCCTGTATGTAGTTCGTGTCCTGATACTCGTCGATAAGCATGTATTTAATGGTGCTGGCAATTTTTTCTCTGGTACTTTTATTTTGTAGGAGGTCATAGAAAATCCTTTGTTGAAAAGAAAAATCAACACGATTATTTTCAAACATCAGGTTACGATAACTTTTGTATGATTCTCCAAGTTGTTGCAGGAAACTATCTGAGGAGGCTATTAAATCATCAGGATCAATAATCTCTTCAGTAATCTTATCATAGAATTTTTTGACGCGATCTATTGTATCCCATTTACCTTTCCATCTACCGAAATATTTATCTCCATCATGAAAAGGTTCAATTATAGTTTCAAAATGCTCATTAATAAAAAGGAGGCTAGTAAGATCGTCAAGTACGGTATAATTTTTCTTGAGAGGTGTTTGTTTAATAAAAGTATTGTTGAAAGTGTCGCATATTCCATGAATAGTGCCTGTAATTAACTCATGCAGATTAGTTTTTTCGCCTAATCTTTTCGAAAATAAACTTAAACGGTCTCGCAATTCAAAAGCTGATTTTTCAGTAAAAGTAGTCAGCACAATCTCGGATGGTTTTGCCTTGCCGGAAAGAATCAAATACAAAGTCCTCAATACAAGAGTATATGTTTTTCCAGTGCCGGGACCGGCAATAATTAATGTCGGACCATCAGTTTCAAAAACTGCTTTTTGTTTCTCTTTGTCAGAGCCAAGTCCAAAAGTTTTGATAAATTTCGTTTGCAGTTCTGTCATTCTTTAAATGAGCTTATTTTCTTTAAAACTGAAATACTTATCTTCAGCGATAATAATATGGTCATAAATAGAAATATTCAGAACTCTTGCTGGAATGTCAATTGCTTTTGTAATTGTAATATCCTGTTGTGAGGCCTGCGGATTTCCGTTTGGATGATTATGCAGGAGTAAAATTGAACTGGCTCCGTTTTTCATTGCTTTTTCAATCACTTGTTTTGGATAAACAGGAGTTTTATCGGTAAGCCCTTTCGAAATCAAATCTTCTTTGACTATTGCTTTTTTGCTATCAAGCGAAATCATCCAGAATTCCTCGTTTGGCAGAAATCCAAGTTTTGCTTTACAGTAGTTGATTAGGTCTTCTTTTGACTGAGTGACCGGTAACTGCTCTGCTTGCTGCTTATAATAGAGCAGAGAAATCTCTTTAATAAATTTACGAAGTGCAAGAGCTTTTTCTTTGAAAAAAGGAATCTGGCTTAGTTCTTGCTCATCAGCGTCAAAAAAACCTTTAATACTACCGAATTTATTGATCGCTTCTTTTGCTGCCGGTTTGACATCTTTTTGAGGGACTACAAATGTGAGGAATAACTCAATTATCTCGTAAGGCTGTAAACCGCTTATGCCTTGTTTAAGAAAACGGTTTCTTAAACGACTACGGTGGTCAAGGTAATGAGGTTTATCTATATGGCCTTTTACTTTCATATGTTACTCTTCACGATGCAAAATGATTTTTATAACTGCATTTTCTTTGCAGAAAAGCAAAATTGCACTCCTTGACAAAACTTTGGTCTCTATGTTGGCTTGTGGGGCTTTGGCAATGTGAGTCAGCAAAATTTAACATTTTTGTGCGGTGGATAGAAATTAAAACACATTCGGATCGGTAATGAATGTTGAGTTGTTTGTTAGTTTCATTTTTATTGTCAATCTGCTTTGTCGTTGTCATTTTCTCCAATCGTGCATAACTTATCTATATGTGTAACCAAGTTATGCATATTTTTCTTAACCAGGTCCTTTTTTCATTACACTATCCCACATGATTTTTAATATATAAGTATTCACTAGTGTCCCGTTAAAAGTTATTGTCACTGAACAGGTTAGGAGTATCATCAATTGGGACTATTGTTGACGATCTGCTAAAGAGTTCATTTAGAGGCACTTTCTCGAAAGGAGTAATGCCGCAAA
>Ga0255346_1001949_pt1 | contig 27317 bp, 22 predicted proteins | sample wastewater_treat_FD_194410 | JGI IMG/M metagenome (GOLD analysis project Ga0255346, IMG submission 194410) | Wastewater microbial communities from Lulu Island WWTP, Vancouver, Canada - plant22 | ecosystem: Engineered > WWTP > Wastewater > Unclassified | place: Canada: Vancouver, British Columbia...
CTTGGGTTTGGGTTTGACGGTTGATCGTTTTGCCATGCAGAATCGCTCCCTTTTCGCCCTGTAGTCTGCCGGATCAGTTGAACGCCCCCCCCCCCGGCCATTCGGGATCTGCCATGGCCATTGCTATCACCTCAGCGTCAAGGAAATGGTTATCCCGCCGCACTTGATGCCAGTATTCAATCCCGCGCCGGTCCCGCCGCTTTTCCTCGGCCGATATCTGGCGCGAGTAATCCAGGCCGGTTTCCGCATGGAGGTAAGCCGCCTGGGGGCTGCCCTCGATGGCCTTGTCCAGCCGATAGAAGAAGGCATCCTTGAGTTTTGCCGTGTCCAGCAAGATGAGCTGCAATCCTCCAGGGATGGCCTTGCCCGACGGGGTCTTGTCCAGGGCCTTGCCCACGTGGAGCTTTCCGGCAAGGGCCGTCGAAGCTCCTTTGGTTCCCCAAACGCGGCAACCCCGACCTATGCCGTTTTGCCTGATCCAGAAATAGGCCGCCTCGGTGATGCTCACGTCTTCCCCCTGCTGCCCGCCGCCCGTATCGATACCCGCCCGCCATATCCTGTGATCTGATCCATTCTCCGCCGGATACGTTGTTTCGAACAGCAAAGCCTCAAGGTCCGCCCATTCCGGCAGTTGCCCGTAGTCGATCAGCCATGAGGTCAAATCCCGTGCCCACGCCCGCACGACATAAAAGAAGCCGTATTTCTGAGAATCGATGCCGCATGTCAGGGCCACGGCGTGCTCCGGCACCGTCTGCGGGGGTAAGTCACAACGGGCCTTGAGCACCGCTTCCTCGGAGTTCGCCGCGATGATTTGCCGCCACGGTTCAGCCAGGGCCGAGTTGATGAAGGTCTGCAATTCCTTCACATCATCGAAAGCGGCGATCCAATCCCAGACCAGTTTCGCCAGGTCCCCGCTTTTCCCAAGGAGGCTATAGAGCCGGTTGACATGGAAGCCGATTCGCTTCGGCGGGTACTCCGGGGTACTCCTGGCAACCATCCGCCCGGCCTCAACCGCGCGGTTCTTTTCGCCCGTGGTCCATAGAGCACCGCATGTTCCGCATTGATACCGCGCCTTCTCGATCTGCTCCGGGGTAGCCTTCCGGCCTCCCTTCCACACTACGCCGCCGACCTCCAACCATTCCCCGGCCTCATCCCGGTAACGGCCCTCGGGGAACCCATCGCAATGGTCCCGGCCCCATCTAAGCGGTTGCTTCTTGCCGCACACCGGGCACGGCACATGCCAGTCATAGATCACGTCGCAGGCGTTCAGCCGCTTCCAGATATTCCCCTCTTCGTTGGTGGGCGTTCCCAGGATACCGATTTTCCGGGAATAGAAGGTTTCCGTCCGCTGAATGCCCAAGCTGATGGGCGATCCTTCGTTGGTTGTCGTGTAGTATCCCGGCTTATCCACCTCGTCGAAGAGGACCACGCGCATGGGCCGGGATGCCAGCCGCGAAACGCTTGAGGCCCATCCCATCGCAATGTATGCCCCGTTGTCGAGGGCGATTTCGTCCACGTTGAAGGTCGCCTCACAAATCAGGCCGGCCAGGTCGGGAGACGCCCGGAACATCGGCTGAATGCGCTTGGTGCACATATAGTTGGCCGTGTCCGAATCGGCCATGACCAGCATGATAGGGCAGGGCTCCTGGTGGGCAAAGTACCCCATAACCGAGATGATCCCTTCCGTTCCGGCAATCTGAGCCGACTTGCATAAGACGATTTCCTCCACTTCCTGGCTGATGAAGGCGTCAAGGATCGGGCGCAGGTATGGAGTTCGCCGCAACCGCAAGGGCCCCTTTTCCTCGGCGGGCTCGACCAGAACCCGGTAACGCTCCGTCCATTCCGATATGGTAAGCCACTCCGGTGGCTTCCATTGCGCCCGTCCGTGTTGCAGGTCAGCCCCCAGTGCACAATCCCCCATTCATGGGCCAGATTGAATCCGTGAACGATCAGGGCTTCGGCCTGCTCGGTGGTGAGCCGGATCAGCTGTTCACTGCGCCCGACAAGCTGGCCGGCTCGGTCATAAACGCCCTCCATGGTGAGACACCTCACATCGTCATCGATCATCACCAAGGGGCGGGGAGTATTTTTCAAAATCCAGTTCCGCTCTCTGGGGAGGTTCCGTCCTGGTCATCCGGGATCACGATCAGGCGCCTCGGGTCATAGTGCTTTGCGTAATGATCCCGCTGGCTTTCAGGGATCACGATCTTGGCTGTCCAGAAGTAGTCGTATCCCTTCACCGCTCCGGCCCGGCTGTATGACGGGATGGTGACATTGACAGCCTTCAGCATAGAACAATTCCCTCGCAATGGCTGCCAGCCACCCTCAGCGCCCCGATGGCGTTCGCTATTGTCCAGCGCGTGCAGGCGAAATCTGTCAGCGCCGATTGTGACCGGACCCAGGTTGGCCGAGCTGGGGTGAACCCTGGGGGGCAAAGAATGGAGATGTTTGGATTATTAATGCTGAGGCCGATAGGGATTTTCGATTAGCTGTGAAGGGGCATCTGGAAGGGAATGAGAACGAAGGATGCTGTGGGAGTAGGTTTAGCAAGAGCGGCAGGCCAATGAGTTTTGTTGCAGATTAGGGAAAGAAGTAGTGACACCCCTGCCGCTTACCGGGCAGGGCCGGTCCGATACTACGAAGATTTTCGCCCTGACAACCTTTTTCGTTTACTCAGGGGCATGGAGAATGGATCTTCATGACTGTTTGACGGCAGGTGTTTGCGGGAGGACCTAGCTGCCGGACGACCAGTAGAGAATAAGCAAAAGGAAGGGTCCGGCGGGCACCGGCCCTTTGGGGTTCGGTAATCACCGGCTATGGTTACAAAGCTGGTGATGATAGTGAGCTACTTTGTTGGTTGTCTGGAGGGAGCAAACGGCCCTGAGGTGCAGGTCAAAGCCATAGTTTAGGTGGCTGCCCTTCCCACCGGATCGTTGGGGGCGAGAGTCAATCCCCAGGGGGGTCTTCCTGGAGGTGCCTGGGCGCGTGGGGTCCTTCGGTGCGATAACTTCGCCCCGATTCCAGCGGATTGCGACTCAGAACTGCTGCCAAAAGTCTGTTGTGCGTAGGCTTGTGCGTTGGTAGATAGTCCTTGCCCACCGGCGGTCAGCATTGTTCGAGGGAGGTTACACCTGTTCAGAGTCCCGCCCAGCGGGGTCCCCTGCAACACAGCGTGTCAGGAGTGCCCTCACATGGAAGACGTATCAGATACCCCGAAGGACTCTCAGGAACGCCTTTGACGTGGAACGACGTTTTGAGGCTTCATGGGGTCGAGGACCTTCCCTTTTGGAATCAGAAGTATCCGGATCGACAAGCCTACCTGATCGAGTCAACGCAGGATCTCTTGAACCGCCACGGGAAAGAGTGGTTCAGGTAGAACAGGGAGCACCTGCTGAGGGAGATGGACTATCTGGACGACATGGCCCCCCTGCGCTAGACACACCTTCCAAGAATCCCCCTAAGAGGGTCCAGGGAAACCGGGCAAGGATTCCCGGCTTGTCGCAGCGTCCCGCTATCCCTGGAAGAGGATTATCGGTAGATTTCGCGCCGGTGGCCTATGCGCAGCACAAGCAGGGAGACTTTCTCGTCCTGGATCTCACAGATAAGCCGATAATCGCCTGCGCGGTATTACCACATGTTGGTGAAACGTGAACCTTGGAGTGCCGCGCCAAGTGATCGAGGATCATCGCGCGCCGCGACCCGCTCCTGCAGGAACCGCAGTATCCTCCCGGCATCGCGAGCATCAAGACGCTCCAGGTCGCCCAAGGCCTTCTCATCAAACTCAATCATCCATCCCATATTGCCTCATGACCTGACCCAAAGGGATGGTTCTTGACCGTCCCACGCGGTTATCCTCCAGTCTGGCTTCCGCAATGCGCAGGTCTTCCAGTTCTTCCAGGTAGCCAAGAATGGCATCAAGCACATGCTCACTTTTCGCGCGTCCAGTTTCCTTGACAAGTTGATCAAGCCTCATCTCAACGTCTTCCGGCAATTCGATGGAAAGCATCACGTTACTCCCTGCCGGTCATCCTGATGACCGTTGCTTTGGATTTGGGTTGCAGCAATTTTCCAGCCTTGGTTGGCGCCAACTTCAAGGGGCCGGCTTGCAGGTGAGCATAGCGCATGGTCGTTTGTGCCTGCTTGTGGGAAAGCAGCTTGCCGACAACGGCCAGGTCAACACCATGGCTCACGAGGGTGGAAGCGAAGTGGTGACGAACACCATGAAAGCGGAAGATACTTTTCCCACACATCATCAAGGGTGAGAGGCTTTTCCTGTACCTTGTGGACCTTCACGTCAAACTCTTGCCGCAGCAGATCAGCCTTGATGCTCGCCTCAAGTTCCCTGGCAATGGTGAGGTTGTCGACCACGCGCGAGGTCCTTCGACCCTTGACGGCCAACTGAACCCGGTATTTGCGGTCGCGGCCGAAGGGTGTCTTGCAGCCGGAACAGACCTGTGAGTCCAGGCTGTTACTCGTGAAGCATTTTTGACACTAAAGATGGATTGCCATTGTACCACCTCCCGGACCCTGTGCAATGTTCTGTGCATCTCCTGTGCACGAAAACAAAAAATGAAGGCTAAAAACGTCTACCTGGCGGTTTCGGCCTTGAGTTGAATGGCATAAATTGCCCCCAAGCACTGTTCCCTTAACGGTACCACGTAAAAAGTGCCCATGGCCCGCTCCAGGAGTGCCAAATCCAAGGTGGCCTCCCTCCTGGAATCCACCACCTTCATCAACTTCAAGTCTTCAGCGCACTTGCCAAGACGCATGTCGTAATCCCGAAGACTGTTTTCGGCGGGATATCCAAACCGGTTTATCCCATTAGGATCGATCCACTGGATGGAGTAAAGCCCCGGGTTAGCCTTGTAGAAACGCTTGAAAATGTGCATCACGTCATTTTCATCTCCGGCAGCCATGGACTTTCGGAGCCTCGTATTGCTTGCCAGCACCCGCAGTGAAGACAGCACTCCGTTTGAATTTACTGTGCTCGCGGCATCCTCCTTGCCTCCCATAACCACCTGCACCATCACTACTCGCCACTCCGTACCGTGGAGGCCCACGGTTGTCCAGTAAGCATGCTTCTTCACAACACTGGCCCCATCTTTCACATACTCATAGAAGCCGGAACCCATCGGCTCATCGGCAATCCTTTTTCCCAAACCGAGGAGCTGCTCATAGGGCTTGAAAACAGGATCGGCAAACAGGTCTCGTCCTATCTCATCTTTATGCACATCATAGAGAATGCGGCCATTTTTCTGCATAACCCAAATGCCCACCGGAAGCCCTTCAATGACTGGTTTGACCGCAACGTCAATGATCACCTCGGGTTTGATGAGCATGCTGACCGACCCCTTCAAAGCCTTGCCCTCTCCGAGGATCGGCCATTCCAGATCGACTGCGTCAAACCCTTCCACCATCGCCATATTGAGGCTCATTACCGGTTGTTTGGTTTGATGAAGCTGAACGACCTGTTCCTGGTGAGCAATGTCCGCACCTTCGTGGAGCCGGAAGATTTCGGGCTCTATGGCCACAATCCTGCCGGTGGAATCGATCGTGCAGCAGTCAACAACATATGTCTCAGCACAGAGCTTCCTGAGAATAGAGTGAACCCGCGGCGAAACGAGAGTCTCTTCTTTAGCAAGGTCCCGGACTGCGGCTTCGAGGGCTCCATTCAGATTATCCAGCGTTTTTTGAATCTCATTTTGCGCCCTGACGAGGGCGGGGGGAATCCAGAGATCGGCAGCCTTACTCTCCGAAGGAGTGATCCATGACAATTCGGAAAAGATCATCAGACCGGCAAAGATCAGTGCCTTCACGAAACACATTAGACTCTTCCCCCCATGGAACGATGCATGTATCAGCATAATAGTGATCGAGCCCGCCTCACCACTGCCGCTGAAGCGCCACGATGGCCACGCCAAGCACCATTGACAGGATGACATTCCCGGTTTTGTGGGCACAGATTGCGGTAGCCAGGGCTCCCAGCCCTCCCCACCAACCGGCGGAAACGATTCCCGGAGCGATCAGAGATATGAGGATCGTCCCCGGGAGCGCATCCATAAAGCGTTTCCAGCCGCCGGACCGGGGAAGCCGGCTGGCAAGCAGGAGCCCGCCCAGACGCAACCCGTAGGTCACCAGGGCAGCACAGCCAATGGTGATCAGTACCTGGGTATCGAGCGACAGGGTCGTCATGCCGGCTTCGCCTCCGGATCTCCTGCCCCCTTCGACGGAAAGCAGGCCGGGACGAGGGCGCCGCCGATGCCTCCCAGCACGATGTACCATTTACCGGGCAAGAGCTGCTGGCAGAGGATAGCAGTGGCCGCTGCGACGAGCCAGGGTGTCAGATCCTGTTGCCCGCGCCACAGGGTTGTGACCAACGCGGTGAACACGGCAACAAAGACAAAATCCAGGCCATACGCTTCCGGGTTTTGCACCACGGCGCCGAGACTGTGACCGGCGAGAGTTCCCAGGCACCACGCCAGCAGAACGCACAGGCCGCCGCCGAACAGGAAATGAGTCGAGGCTCCTCCCTGACGGCGTTCGGCCATGGTCATGGCCCAGTTTTCGTCGGCAACCAGATGCATCATCAACACCTTGTGCACCAGCGACTTCCCCTCGAACAGCGGCTGCAGCGAAGCGCCGATGAGCAGGTAGCGGAAATTGATGACCAGGACCGCCAGGGTGATTTCTGCAATCGGCAGGGGAGGCAGCCACAGATCGACCATCACAAATTGGGCGGCACCGGCAAAGACGGACAAATTCATGGCCAGCAACGCGACCCAGGTGATCTGTTTCTGGGCCGCCAACACTCCCAGGATACTGCCGTAGGCAGCCACACTGACAGCAACCGCCAAGTTGGCCATGAACCCCTTTCGCACGCCTCCGGACATCATCTCTGCCTCACCGGCTGAAAAGTCATTGTGTTCAGAAACTATATTGTTTAGGTTCACCGTGACAGCTGAACATCAACCAGCGTTGCACGCCCTAACCATCAGCAGGACTCGCGCCATGACCAAGCGGTTGACACCCGACCGAATCACCGCGATGAACGAACTGCAGCGAAGGTTTTTCAATGAAAACGTGGATATTTTTGAACCTCCCCTGCCGAAGGGAGTGCCACCTCGGTTGAACGCCACCGTCAAGGCCGGCGGCATTCAACCGGGTGATACCGTGCTGGACGTTGGAACCGGTACCGGCATCCTGATTTCCTTCATCCTGAAACACCGACCTGCCACGATTCACGCCTGCGACCTCGCGGAGAATATGCTCGAGCGCGTGACGCATAAATTCCCCCGCGTGGTGACTCATCGCAGCGATATCAGTGAACTGGCCCTGCCAACCGACAGTTTGGACGCCGCCTTCATCAATGGCTGTTTCTCCAACATCATGGATAAGGCGCGAAGTCTTGACAACCTCCATCGGATGCTGAGGCCCGGTGGCAGGCTGGTGATCAGCCATCCGCTGGGCCGCTCGTTTATCGTGGAATTACGGCAGAGCGCCCCTTTTCATCTGGATCTCCTGCCCGGTGAAGTGGAGGCGAAAACCCTGCTCGAAGCCCATGGCTTCAGGATCACGAGGTTTTGTGACCAGCCCGAATTCTACCTCGTGGTGGCGGAGGCCAGGAAATCGGCAGGAACCTTGCAGCCGTAAGACCGCGGCAACCAGGGCTCGCCTATGACGCCGGCAAGCACCCGCCCTACCAGCCGAGGGGCTCGTATCCCCTCTCTGCCAGACAGCGGTTGACAAACTGCTTGTACACCGGACTTGGCTCCGAAGCCCGGAAAAGCCCGCGGAGGAGGCCGCTGGTACCTCCCATACCGGCACCGGCAGCCGCCCACGTCCCGGCGTCACCAGCTATCGCTCCCCCTACCGCACCGATCGCCGCACCGGCGGCAGCACCGACCAGGGTGTCTTTCGCCACCTCCGCTCCCGGGTTCTCTCTTACGTATTCAGCTGCCAGTTGACGGCACTCTTCGATGTCCCGTTCGGCCTGCACACTGCCGACCTGCCGCAGGTGGTCGTTCGGGTAGAGGGTCGGCCGCGAGGCGGCACAACCGATGAGCAACATTAGCGAAAAAACGGTCAGAATCGTTTTCATAAAACCTCCCTGCAGTCCCCTGATCATTCCTGGTTGTCAGACGCTCGGCGCACGGCCTCTGCTCTTGCCGAGGCCTTGCCGACCATCACCCGCACGGCGGCGCCTCGGTATCGGAAACACCCCGGCACGGCACACCATCGCTCCATCTCTTGCTGCCGATGATGCCAAAGGGGAGCAAGAGCGGCACCATCCATATGAACTCCCACCAGGTAAAAGCAGCCACCACCGTATGTACGAGGGGTTCTTCAGGCAACCCCTTTCTCAAGCCGTGATGAGGCGGATGGAACCCACGTGGAGGAGGCTTTTGGAGCAGAGCAAGGATTTGCGCAGCGTGACCGGCAGCGTTTCCTCCCACCAGACGAATATCATGGTTGATGCGCGTTCGGCAACGTCATTCGAGGAAAGGACACGGCCTCCCTGGAGGGGCCTCGACCAACAACAGGGCTGAAAACGACCATAAGACGGTTTTCTGGAATTGCATCTTGGAGTATATTGCAGGCATCCCTGGCAGGCCCGAAGACCGCTGGCAGCTTTCTTTTCACCGGATTCACAACAGGAAAGGGACTTGTATGGATACGATGACCATGGATACCCTGAAGAAAACCTTCCTGGCGGACCATGCCGACTGGTGCGTCTCGCTTTACATGCCGACTCACCGTGCCGGTCGCGAAACGGAGCAGGACCCGATTCGTTTCAAGAATCTGCTGCGTGAGGTGGAGGAAGGCCTACTGGCAAAGGGGCTGCGTTCCCCGGAGGTCCGAGAGATGCTCAGGGCCCCCCAGCGACTCCTCCAGGAAGCCCCCTTCTGGCAGCAACAAAGTGACGGTTTGGCGGTGTTTTTTACGACGGGACAGTGTGATGCTTTCCGCCTGCCCATTTCCTTTGATGAGCTGGTGGTGATTGCCAATCGCTTTCACGTAAAACCGCTGCTTCCGTATTTCACCAGCGACGGTCACTTCTACATCCTGGCCCTCAGCCAGAATGGGATCAGACTGCTGGAGGGCACTCGCGATACGGTGGACGAGGTCGATCTGGCCGGAGTCCCTGGGAGCCTGGCCGAGGCGTTTGAACCCGAGCCCTCCGGCAAACAACTCCAATTTCATACCGGCACGCCGTCGGGCACGGGAATGCGTGCCGCCATGTTCCATGGACACGACCTCAGCAACGACTTCAAAGACCGAATGAGTCGGTGGTTTCGCATGATCGATCACGAACTGCGCGATCTTCTTGCGGGAGGGCAATCGCCCCTGGTGCTGGCTGGAGTGGACTATCTCTTTCCCCTTTACCGGGAGGCCAGCAGTTACCCTCATCTGCTGGACGAGGGGATTGCTGGCAACCCCGAGGGGCTGAAGCCCGCTGAGTTGCACAGCCAGGCATGGAACCTGGTCGAACCTATCTTCCAGAGAACGCGGGAAGAGGCGGCCGCCCGCTATCGTCACCTGGCAGGCACCGGCCACACCACAACCGACCTGCAGGAAGCCGTTTTGGCTGCCCATCACGGGCGGGTGGAGGTACTGTTCGTCGCTGTCGGGGTCCAGGTGTGGGGTCATTTTGATCCCGCCACCAATAGGATCGAGGTCCATCACCGCTATGAACCCGGCGACGAAGACCTGCTCGACCTCGCAGCTATCCGGTGCCTGCTCACCGGCGGCATGGTCTACGCCGTGGCACCGGCCGAGGTGCCTGATGGGAATTGGGTGGCGGCCGTCTACCGCTATTGATGGCAGCAGCCGGGGAAGCGGCACCGGCCCGGGCGTTCTGCCGGACCAAGGCCAACGCAGCGCTCATGATCAATCATCACCAAGGCTTTTGAGCAGGAGCGGCGGCGGCAAGTACGAAAGAGGAGAAGAAAGCTCGTGATGGATAAGGTAAGTAAGGCTTCTAGAGAATTACCAATACCCGCTCACTACGCCCCGGAGAAGGTGGGTGAGGTATGGCGCGTGCCGTACCTGGAGCGGGCCGCCGAGGCTGGGCAGTGGGCACGGCAGGTCGGTGTATCCGCGGCATCGTCGGACCGGAAGCGCATCGCACTGCTGCTCGTGGATGTCCAGAACACGTTCTGCATCCCCGGGTTTGAACTCTATGTCGGCGGGCGCTCGGGGACGGCCGCGGTGGACGATAACCGCAGGCTGTGCAGCTTCATCTACCGCAACCTCGACACCATCACCCGGATCATCCCGACGATGGATACTCACCAGGTCATGCAGATTTTTCACTCCATTTTCCTGGTGAACGAAGCCGGCGATCATCCCTCCCCTTTTTCGCTGATCAGCGTTGATGATATCGAGCAGGGACGATGGCAACCCAATGCGGAAGTCCTCCACCATCTCGGAATCGATCCCGAATATGGAGCCCGCTATCTCCTGCACTACACCCGGGCGCTCCGACAAAGCGGCAAGTACGACCTCACCATCTGGCCCTATCACGCGATGCTGGGGGGAATCGGCCACGCTCTCGTCTCAGCGGTGGAGGAGGCGGTCTTCTTTCACTCCATCGCCCGTAACAGCCAGCCGGATTTCCGAATCAAAGGCAGCAGGCCGCTTACTGAACACTACTCGGTGCTGGGACCGGAGGTGACCGCAGGACCGCAGGGAGATGTCGTAACGGAGAGGAATAAGGGACTCATCGAAGAGCTGCTCCGGTTTGATGCCGTGATCGTCGCCGGACAGGCCAAGAGTCATTGCGTGGCATGGACCATTGCGGACCTCCTCGAGGATCTCGGCGGAGAACGGGGAACCCTGGCTGACAGGATCTATCTCCTGGAAGACTGCACGTCGCCGGTAGTGATTCCCGGAGTGGTTGACTACACCGAAGCTGCCGATGCGGCTTTCCGCCGTTTTGCCCAGGCCGGCATGCATGTGGTACGGGCTGCCGAACCGATGGAGAGCTGGCCGGGAGCGATTTGAAGGGCGGGGAGCGTCTCCGCCCGTTCCCGCTCTTGGGCCCGGGAACGCCTTCTTGGAAGCACCAGCTTCCGATGGCTGCGCGTCACGCCACGCTGGAGCTCGGGAATCAGTGAAGCAAACGAGGAGCGGCTTTGCACGATGATTTCACACCTCACAGCGGCTCACACTGCGGGGTGCCAGTACAGCGCGGTGAGAGTTCGGCACCCTTACCCGGGTTGCGTTTCGCTCCTCTCAACGCAACCTACCATCCTCCCGTCAGGGCCGAGGCTCTCCGTAGGTTGCGTTGAATGAACATGAAACGCAACGGCAAGGGAACCTCAAGACACCTGCCCTAAGCGGTTTAAGACTTATGCCGCGCTGTACTAGCGATGGGCACGGCCGGGCTGCGTCCCCGCCTGTTTCAGGTAGCGGTAGTAGTCGCTGTCGGTGGTGAGGATCATCACCGAGTTGGCCTTGGGCCCTTCCTTGTAGGCTTCGAGCGTGCGCGAGAAGGCATAGAATTCCGGATCGGCACCATAGGCTTCCCCGTAAATGCGAGTGGCCTCGGCATCCCCCTGTCCACGAATTTCCTGCACCTGGCGATAGGCGTTGGACCGGATCTGGCGCAACTCCTTCTCCATGGTCCCCAGAATCTCGGCACTCCGGCCCTCCCCTTCGGACCGGAACTGGGCGGCAATCCGCATTCGCTCCGAGATCATCCGGGCGTAGACCTTCTGCTGGACGCTCTCAACGTAGTTCAACCGCTTGATGCGCACATCCACCAGTTCGATGCCGTACTGGGGGATGATCCTCCGGGCTTCCGTCAGGATCGTCCGGGTGATCTCCTCACGCCCGCGGGCAATCTTCTTCTTCAGTTCCTCCTGAACCTCCTCGGGAACCTCTTCCAGGACTTCGCCCGGCGGGACCTCCCACGACGCACTCCGCACCAGTTCCACCAGCTCACTGGAAGAGACCTGGTCCCTGACCACGGAATCGATGATATCGTTCAGACGCGACTGGGCTCCCGCCTCCGTAGCGACACTTTCCAGGAACTTCCTGGCATCGGCGATACGCCAGCGCGCTGTTGTGTCAACCCAGATGAATTCCCGCCCCTTGGTAGGGATCTGATTCGGTTCCCCGTCCCAGATCAAAAGGCGCTTCTCAAAGCGGCGCACCTCCTGGATGAACGGGAGCTTGAAGTGAAGGCCCGCCTGGGTGACCGTCTCTCCCACCGGCCGTCCGAACTGAAGGACGATGGCCTGCTGGCCCTCCTCCACGGTGTAGAAAACCCCCGAAAAGACCAGGAAGAGCGCTACGGCAATGATTCCGACTCCGGCTTTCAGGGTGCTGATCATGGCTTCTTCCCTTCCGCCCCGACCGGCTGTCCCGACTCCACCGGGAGCCAGGGCACCAGGGCTTTTTGTTCGCTGTCGACGATGTAGACCGCCTTCGCCTCGGGCAGCACGGCACCCACAGCCTCCAGATAGAGGCGGCGCCGTGTGACTTCCGGGGCACTCTTGTATTGATCGAGAATCGCACGGAACCGGGTGGCCTCGCCGTTCGCCCGGTTGACCCGCTCGAGCGCATAGCCCTCGGCTTCACTGATGGTCCGGGACGCCTCCCCCCGCGCTTTGGGGATCTCGCGGTTGGCCTGCTCCTGGGCCTGGTTGATGGTCCGTTCCCGGTCCTGGCGCGCTTCGTTGACCTCGTTAAAGGCCGGTTTGACCGGGTCCGGCGGCGTCACATCCTGCAATTCCACGGTGATCAGCCGCACTCCCGCTTCGTATTCCGTCAGGATCTTCTGCATCTCCTCCTTCACCTCGGTAGAAACGGCCCCGCGAGCAACGGTAAGCACATCGCTCCCCAGGCGGTTGCCGACCACCCGCCGCATGACCGACTCGGAGATGTCCCGGATCGTCTGCGGGGTGTTCCGAACCCAGAAGAGGAAATGGATGGGGTCTTCAATCCGGTACTGGACAATCCATTTAACGTCGAGCACGTTCAGGTCCCCGGTCAGCATCAGGGACACTTCCTTGTTGGCCCGGTCATCGAACTGGGTTCGCTGGCCGCCGGCGCTCACCGCCGTCCGAAAGCCGAATTCCTCCTTGAGCACGCGGGCGGTGGGAACCGTCCGAACCATTTCGATCCCGTCAGGAAATTTGAAGTGCAAACCGGGTCCCACGGTCCGGTGCACCGCTCCAAAGCGCTGCACGATCCCCGTCTCCTCGGGCTGAACGGTGAACCAGGTCGACCAGAGCGAGAGGAACACGAACACACCCACGATGCCAATGGCAATCCGCCAGCCTTTGAAGCCGCGCAAGTGGTTCCGCAGTTCCTCGAAAAGTTGCTCGGGATCATATCGCTGTTGCATGGTCCCTCTCCTTTCTGCAAGGGCCTCCCTTGCTCGGGCACTCGCCCACGTTGCCAGGACCGACGCTGAGAAGAACGCCGCCCGGATCACCAACGCTCCGCGACGTTCGCGTGCTGCGGCATTGCCTGATCGTGAACCGCCCGGGTGATTGCCTTCCGTGATTCCTTCGGCAAGGCGAGGTGATTAGGAAATCGCTTTTGCTAGTTTTCAGAATAGCAAATGCCGTCGTCATTGTCGACAAATTCTCGAAGGCCTCCTGCGCCATTCTTTCATACCCATGGACAGTGAGCCATCTTCCTTTCTGTGCCTGATCGAAATGGGAAATGGGTAGGGGTCTGGTTCGACGGCACACTCTCCCTCGATAGCAGGGGGCATCCCTTCACCCTCTTGTAGCATGCGGCGTTCAGTAACGCTCGATTCAACGAAAAAAAAGCATTATCAGCGGGCATGACGGGTGGCAAGTGGACACCTATTGGTGCGCCTCGGCACTGGGCGAGTCGCCAAGGAGGGCTACCGGAAAGCGAGCCAGCACCGCCCCTGCCGGGAGCTTTGGCGAGGCGTGGACCGTGTCGCCGGTTATCAGATTCACCAACGAACGGGGCATCGCCCTGGGAACCAGGAGGTGAGTGTCCTGCCAGACCTGCTCGCCGATGGGGACTTCGTCTGGTTTGACCAGGCGTGTCAGGAAGCGGGGAGCTACCGCTATGACCCAGGATTTTCGATACCTCCGGGCAAAGGCAACAAGGTGATGCGCCCATTTTCCCCCGCTTCTCAGCGGCAGCCAGGAACCCCGGCGGAAGAGTTCCGGGCGGCTGTTCCTGGCCTGAAGAGCTTTGTAGATCAGGTAGAGCTTGATCCTTCCATCGGCGCGCGAAGCGAGCAACTCGGAAGGGAGATCGCGCGGTGTTACGTGGTCCTCCACGAGTTCCCGGAGGATGGCTCGCCTGAGGGAAAAATCGACCGGGCGCCGGTTGTCCGGATCGACCAGGTGCAGGTCCCACAATTCGGTGCCCTGATAGAAATCCGGCACCCCCGGCGAGGTTATCTTGATGAGGGTTTGAGCCAGGGAGTTCCACACCCCGTAGCTGGCAACCCTTTGCTGAAAAGGCAGGAACGACTTGCGGAAAGGATTGTTGTCACTCCCCTCGAGAATGGCATCCACAAAAGCAAGGCAGGCGGTTTCATAGTCATCGTCCGGCTTCACCCAGCTGCTGTACATCTTGCCTTCCCGCAGCGCCTTGATGAGATAGGTCTTGATTCGTTCCGAGTAGTCCTGCTCATCATCCTCATTGAACGGAAACGTGCCCACCAGGGTCTGGTAGAGCGAGTATTCATCGTTCGACCCGGGCGCCAGGCTGCCGTTCACCGCTCTCTTGTGCTTCCGGTTGAGCTTTCCCCACTCTCTCACCGCTCTTTCCCATTCCTGGGGGATTTCCGAGAGAACGTTGAGCCGCGCCCGCACATCTTCCCCCCGTTTGGTGTCATGGGTGGAGGTGGTGTTCATGGTGTGCGGATAACGCCGGGCGCGTTCTTTGTTGAAGTCATGGAAGGCCTTGCGGGAGATCCCGAAACGAACTGGGTTGCCACCGACCTCATTGAGCGAGAGGAGTCGGTTATAGAGGTAGAGAACGGTGTCTTCCAGCCCTTTGGCCATGAGCGGCCCCGAGAGCTGCTGGAACCTCATGACCACGTGCAGCCATTCGCTTCGTTCCCTCCGATTGAACTCTTTGGGAAAATCCTGGAGCAGCAGCTTTTCAAGGAATTCCAGTTCGTGCCTCTGGTCCGGGTTCTGGGCTCGCGCTTTGGCCAGGGCATCCCTGACATAATGCCGGTCGGCGGCGCGAAAGCACTCTTGACTGAGATAGGTGCGGTAGACCGGGAAATGAGCCAGGGCCAGGACGATGGCCCGCTTCAGCCCCAGCAGGGTAAGATCGCTGCCCTGCCGATAGCGGCTGGAGATATTCTTGATGAGATGGGCAAGATTATCGACATCGCCGGCCATGCGTTTCTGGGCGATAAATCGCTTCTTTTCGGCAACAAGCTCATGGTACGGCGCGGTGGACTCGGCCAGCCGGCCGTAGACCCGATCGAAGCCTTTTTCGTTTTTTTGCTCACAAAAAATGCCGTTCACCACATTCATAAAATCGTAGCCCGTGGTGCCGTCAATGGGCCAGAAGCTGGGAAGCTTTTCTTGCAGTTCGAGGATCTTCTCAACCACCAGGTAGACATCACCGGCTTTGCTCCGGATGTTGTGCAGGTAGAGGGTTGGGTCATGAAGCCCATCCACGTGATCAACCCGCAAGCCGGTGATTTTGCCCTCGTCAATGAGCCTGAACACCAGGGCGTGGTTATGCTCGAAGACTTCCGGATCCTCCATGCGGAGCGAAATCAGGTCATTGATGATGAAAAAGCGCCGGTAGTTGATCTCCTCGGCGGCCACCTTCCAATAGGAGAGGCGATAGAACTGTTCGAGCAGGAGAGTCTCGAGCAGCTTCTTCTGGCCTGGAGGCGCCGACACCCCATTGAAGATTTTCAGGTTCGCCTCCAGGAAGGCCCTGATTGGCGCGCACCGGCTATAGAGCTCCCACAGCAGTACCTTGACAAAGCTGATCTGGTCGTAACGCTCATTCAATCCTTTCCCGGCAATCTGGGCCTGCAGCCCGTAGAGCACCCCCAGGATCCCTAGAACTTTGATGAAATCGGGATGACCGGACCCCAGTTTCAACCTCAGGGTCGGGAGCCGATGAGTGAGGATGGCGGCGTAGGATTCGATCCTCACCGGAAACTGCAGGTCGTGATAGTGGATGGTGAAGCCTTCTTGACCGTACTGCAGCTGGATTTCACCGTTTTCCAGGCACTCACCGAGGAAATTCCCCAGGAACGGCGCCAGCAGCCGGCCTTTTATCCCACCATAGGGGTGGTCCCATTCCACGTCGAAGAACCGAAAATAGCGCGAATTGGGGCCATTCTCCAGAACATCCAGCAGCATCGTGTTCTGGCCGTCGAAGGCCATGTGGTTGGGAACGATATCCTGCAGCCACATCATTCCTGTGCGGTGCACCATGGCCATCAGCTCTTCGCCTTCGGCGGCAGTTCCCAGCTCGGGATTCAGCTGATTGGGATCAACTATATCGTAACCGTGAAAACTGCCTCTCCTCGTTTTGAAGATGGGTGACGCGTAGATGCAGGACACCCCGAGTTGCGTGAGATAGTCCAGGATTGCAGCTGCTTGCTTGAAACCGAAGGAGGGAGTGAATTGCAGGCGATAGGTAGCTCCAGGGATCGCTTTCATGGAAGACTCACATTCAAACGAGGCGCCAAATCTCCGAAAGCTGCCAGCCACTGACCGGCTTCCTCGTCACCGGCGTCCGCCTTTTCCCTTAGCGGACCATAGCTCACCCGGCCGAGAGAAAAGAAAGCATTCTGGGCCTTCCGCAAATCCAGTTCGACGGGGAGCGTTCCCAGCAGGCTGAGCACCCCCGCAACCATCCGCATCCGGGACACCGCTTCGGTTACCGGCGAGTGCTGAACCCGCCGGAGAGTGTCACTGATCCAGGGACTGGCCGTATAGCCCAGGAGTTCGCCTTCCAGGGCCAGCTGCCACCGATTGGCCACCGAGATCAGCATTTCAAGCCTTTCCAGGTCAATTTCTTCGGCCCCGAACAGGCGCCGGAGATCCACGTTGATGATGTACTCGGCAGCGATCGCAAAAGGCTTGGAAAGGGGGATATCGAGGTCTCTCAGGAAACTCATGATCGCGAAATGGTGGTCGTAGATCCGCCGGTAGGAGACCTCAATGTCACTATAGGTGAGCTCCAGAATCTGGTTCACCACCTTCCGCTGTTCATCTTTGAAGAGGTGCCAGATGGAGAAATTGTTCACCCCGAAATGCCGGTCCATGACGCGGACCACCTCGAGGACGTCGCCGCGGTCGAAAGACTCCTCGATTTCCCGTGCCATCAACGAAAACGCCAGGTCTCCCTGGAAGTTTCGCACCGCCCCGTTGAGGTTGTGGTCTCCCAGATGGAGAACGGCATAGCTTAAGGTTTCCGTATCCCAGGTCAGATCCGATCTCAGATGGGTTTTGCCGATGGCCAGGCGCAGCTTCCCCGAGCCGTGGACGCGATGAATCTCACGCTCCAGGTGATAGCAGTAGATGCGGGTTTCCTCGGAATAGTCTTCAAAGAGCGAAGAGACGGCATAGTGAACGCCAACCCGGAGGAGATCCAGCTTCATGGGGTTGACAAAGCGCTCATAAGCTCTCCGGGCGTTGCCGTGAAGGTTGCTGGGGGCCGTTTCCAGCCGCCTCAGAAATTCCTCCTCCAGCGACCAGCCCTGCAATCTTTCTGCCCGTTGCAGGACCATCGCGGCATAGAGCATCACCTGGACCGTTTCGATCCCTGAGACCTCATCAAAGAACCATCCGCAACTGGTGTACATCAGCATGGCATTGCGCTGCATCTCGAGAAGGTTCAAGACCTCGCGCTTATCATCCTGCGAGAGTTCTCTGACGGCATGTCTGGTGAGGAAATTCTCAACGACTTCCGGAGACCGATCCAGGACCACCTCGAAGTAATCATTTCTCGCATCCCAGGGGGACTGAAGGTAAAGCGCCGCTTTTTCTTCATAAATTGATGCCACTTGATCGCGCAGCCAGTCCATGGCGTCCCGCAGGGGCTTTCGCCAGGCCTGCGACCAGCCGGGGTGCATTCCCGAATGACAGCCGCAATCGTTCCGCCACCGTTCCACCCCGTGGACACAGCTCCAGGAAGAATTCTCGTGAATCTGTACCTCATGGGTGGGGGGATGCTTCTCGAGGTATTCACCGTAGTTGGTGAGCCGGGCCAGCCCCTCAGCTTCAATGAGGTGCAGGCAGTAGGCGAGGGCCTGGTCGCCAAACCGATGATGATGGCCGTAGGTTTCGCCGTCGGTCGCAATGTGAACCAGCTGCGGCCAGTGGCGCTCCGCCGAGAAGGCCTCGGTCAGCCGCCGGGCCAGGCCCTCGCCGCTGTTCAGCAGTCCCTTGAAGGCAACATCCTGCGAGATCGGATCGTCATAGAAAAAGAGACTGATGCTCTTTCCCGAAGGCAAGAAGCACCGGTAGGCGCGCGAGGGATCGATCCTGCCGCCGGTCACCTCTTCCCAGCCTTCCCCGTGACCCATTTCCCGCACCCTCGCCGCCTGGCGGGGCGCCAGGAGCGTGAAACGAATTCCGAATTCCGCCAGGACTTCAAGGGTTTCAAGGTCTACGGCGGTTTCCGCAAGCCACATTCCCTCAGGGTTCCGTTTGAATCGCTGCCGGAAATCCTGGAGCCCCCAGCTGACCTGGGTAACTTTATCGCGTTTGGTGGCCAGGGGCATGATCATGTGATTATAGACCTGGGCCAGAGCCGAGCCATGCCCGGAGAACCGGTCCGCGCTCAGTCGGTCGGCTTCGAGGATGGCGTGGTAGGTATCCGGATCATGCCGTTCCAGCCATGACAGGAGGGTGGGGCCAAAATTGAAGCTGATTTTCGAATAGTTGTTCGCAATCTGAACGATCTGCCCCTGTGAGTCGAAAATCCGGGAGGCAGCATTGGGTGCGTAGCACTGGGCGGTGATTCTTTCGTTCCAGTCATGGTAAGGATAGGCGGAATCCTGAAGTTCAACCTCTTCAAGCCAGGGATTCTCCCTGGGCGGCTGGTAGAAATGACCGTGAAGGCACAGGTAGCGATCCATTATGAGTTTCCCTCAACAAGATAGACGGCGAAACTCTTTGCTGGCAGCGTGACCGGTCGGCCGGGGTCCAAAACCTCCGGGAGGAGCGCACCCGGTCCATTCCAGACCGCATCCGCGGAATCCAGGACCTTTTTCCAGTGATGATCGGGCACATAATCCGAAATTTCCAGAACCACCGGCTCTTCCTTCAGGGTGCAGAGGCAGAGCGCCTGAGTGGCACCCTCCCGGTCCCATCTTCTAACGAGAAGTGCCTTTTGATCCTCCCATTCTCGCACATCCATGGCGGTCTTGTCCAGGCTCGAGAGACACGGGATTGCCTTTCGCAGGCCGATGAGCGCCCCGTAAAACCTCAAGAGCACTGCCTGCCATCCTGCGCCGCGCGCTTCCCAGTGCAGCTTCGACTGGCGAAAGGTTTCCAGGCTCGCGGGATCGGGGGGCTCACCCTGCCAGTGGAAAGCGGCATACTCCTCCGCCCGGCCGGCCCTTATGGCCTGGATCAGGTCCTGGTCGGCATGGTCCACGAAGTAGAGAAACGGGGCTTCCTCGCCATATTCTTCGCCCATGAAGAGCAGAGGGACATAGGGGGCCAGGAGAACCAAACCGGCACTGAGCTTCAGGCCTTCAAAAGCCACCAGGCGGGACATTCTTTCTCCCAGCATGCGATTGCCGACCTGGTCATGGTTCTGGGAAAAGACCACAAACTGGCGACCCGGTCGGTCCTTCGAGGAATTCCCATGCCGGTGGCGGCGAAAGGCTGAGTATTCTCCCGCATAAACGAAGCCCTCGCGCATGGCTTTAGCGAGGTGCTCCACCGTCCCGAAGTCTGCATAGTAGCCGTGTCTTTCCCCGGTCGCCAGGGCATGCAAGGCATGATGGAAGTCGTCACACCACACCGCATCGAGGCCGAACCCGCCCAGTGCCGGCGGGGCAATGAGCCGGGAATCGTTCAGGTCGCTTTCGGCGATGAGAGCGCAGGGGCGCTGCAGCACTTGGGTCAAGGCCTGCGCCCGGTCCGCCAGCTCCTGCAGAAAAGGAGTGGCAGACCGGTCACAGATGGCATGGACGGCATCCAGGCGGAGACCGTCGCAGTGATAGTTTTCAAACCAATGACGCGCGTTTTCGAAGAAGAAATTCCTGACCTCATCGCTCTCCGCCCCGTCGAAATTGACGGCATCGCCCCAGGGCGTCCGGTAGCGATCGGTGAAATAGGGGCCATAGTCCCAGAGGTAGTTGCCTTCCGGCCCCAAATGATTGTAGACCACATCCAGGACAACCGCCAGGCCCGTTTGGTGGCAGGCATTGACCAGGCGCTTGAGCGCCGCCGGTCCCCCGTACGAGTTCTGCACCGCGAACGGGAAGACGCCGTCGTATCCCCAGTTGCGGGTCCCGGGGAATTGAGCCACCGGCATGAGTTCGATGGTATTCACACCAAGTGCTTTCAGGTCCGCAAGGCGAGGGATGATGGCATCGAACGTCCCGCTGGGGGTAAAGGTACCCACATGGAGTTCATAGATGATCATCTCGCCAAGGTTCAGGCCCTTCCATGCCTGGTCCCGCCATTCGAAGCGGTGATGGTTCACGATTTGGGATGGACCATGGACATCATTGGGCTGGAAATGGGAAGCGGGGTCCGGGCGGTCGCGATCGCCAGCGAGGGTGTAGTAATACTGCGCCTCCTCCGGCAAGTCGGGAACAATGGCCTGCCAGTAGCCGTTATCAGTCTGCTCCATGAGCACCCGGCGCGCTGCGGGTGAGACAAGCCTGAGCGTCACCCGGGCTCTCGCGGGTGCCCACACCACGAAGCTGCCCGTCCCGTTCGCCTGGTAGTCTGCGCCGACCTTCACGGTCCGGCGTCACCTGTGAGTATCGCCATGGTTTTAGCCGAGCTCGATTCTCTCCTGGGTTTCGTGGGTGACGGCCAGCATGAGTGTCAGGTACTCCCGCAGATGGCGGGTCAGCAGGAAGTTTTCCCGCACGAATTCTTTGGCTTTCCGCCCCATCTCTTCGAGCAGGCTTCGATGCTTCAACAGATAGCGAATCCGCAGGGCCGCACCCTCCGGCGTGCTGACCAGGAATCCCGTATGGTGGTTGATTACCTGGAGTTTGATTCCACCGACATCGCCCGCGATGACGGCCTTCCCTTTCCACATCGCCTCCGTAACCGTAAGGCCAAAGCCTTCGCGGATGGATTTTTGCATGACCACGTCGGCAAGGCGCTGGAGGGCGTTGACGGTGCGATGGGCATCAGCGGGCAGGAGCAGCAGGTGAATATCCGGGTCGCCGTTGGCCTCATTCTGTACTTCCTGAAAGACCCGTTCGCCTTCGGGATCATCCGTTGCCCCGCCGCCGGCCAGCACCAACTGGAAGGGAGTAAACCCCTTGGCCAGGCGGCAGGCACGAATGGCCCCCACCGGGTCCTTGAAGCGGTCAAAGCGGGAAACCTGCACCACTATGGGGCGTTGGGAGTCGAGGTCAAACCGCTCCCGCACCTCGTCGATCTCGCTCGAGTCCAGTTCCACGTTCTTGTCACTCAGCGGATCGATACTGGGAGGAATGAGGTATTGAGGATGAGGAAGGGGCTGCACGAAATCCGCCAGCGACCAGACGCTTGCATCGTAGTTCGCCACGAATTGACGCAGATATTTCCACACCGGGCGATATGGGTGGCTCAAATCGATATGGCAGCGCCAGATCCACTTGCCTTTCCGGTTGGGGCAAAACCGCAGAAAGGGGGCCGGCTGCGGATCGTGGATGAAGACGAAATCCGCCTCCTCCAACTTATCCTGTAATGCTTCGGCATTCCTCTGAACGGTGGCTTCATAGTTTCTGAGCAGAGACTCGGGAATGCCCACGGCGTTGCCCTGCAGCGCATTATGAAAGCTCTTGGTGCACTGATAGAAGCTTTCTTCCCCGGTGATCACCTCCCAGGTCGCATTAAGCCCCAGTTCCTGCTTGAGTGGCACCAGCCAGTGAAGGATTTCCGCAACTCCGCCGCCTTCACGGGTGGAGTTCACGTGCACCACCTTTGCCCCCTCGAGGGCCCTGGCGAGCTGCCGCAGATGATCGACAACGTCCTCGCCCACGATCTTCGCGTACCGATCGAGCAGCGTGCTCATGAGGTCTGCTCCACTGCCGGGCAACTCCTGAACACCGCCTCCAATTCCCGGCGCAACTCCGTCAGACTGCTGAAATAAGGGTCAACGGCCGACAATCGTTCAACCACCCCGGCACAGCTCTCCCCAAATCCTGATAGCCATTCGCTGAAGTCGTCCTTTCGACTGGCGGTCCTGCGTCTCCCGTCAATGAAATGATAGAAGATACTGCCCACCGACAGACGGGGCAGGAGCTCTCCCAACGCTTCCGGATGCTCGATGCGAAGGTTGGTGTCAAACACCACAATTTGGGAGCGCACGAAATGAAACTGCTGGTTGGTCTTCGCCCAGGGAATGAATTCACTCTCATCGAGCCGCTCTTCGATGACCTCCACCAACTCCCGGCGCAAGTCATCCAGAGTGGGGCATTGGCTGGGATCAATCAAGGCGAGTTTCTCGGCCAGGCGGGCATCGCGAAGCCCGTGCCAGGCCCAGCCGGCGAATTCATTCTGATATTCCGGATCATCGAACAGGGGGCGCAACAGTCCCCCCCAAAAGTGATGATAGATGCAGGCGGGATGCGTCGTCAGCAACCGGTCCCGCAACTCTCGCAGATTCTGGGCCCGCTCGCCGGTGCCAATCGCAATGAGAGCGCAATCCTTGACCGCAAAAGGTTCCAACATCGTTATCCCTCCAGTAATCGGCTTTCTTGAAGGCCCATGACCTCAACCCAGGCGACCTGACCCATCCATCATTTATCCATGGAACCGGGTAAAAGGCCATCATCAATGGTCTGGCTCATCGCAGGGCGACAGGAACGCTTGGCCAACCATATGAAACCGAAAGCCGGAAGCCATTGGGAAAAGCCGGGGTCGGCCGGATTTGCTCGACCTTCAGGACATTTGACATCTCGCTCTCCTCGAAGGCAGGATCGGCTCCGACCATATTCGGGTGCGAGTGTAGAGAAAATACCAGACGGCTTATGAGAAAGCAACCGGGCAGCCATTCTGACCGTTATCGGACGTAAGGCAAGGCAACCGATGTTGAAATCCCCGGCCGGCGGAGGAAGAAGTGACCCTGATCGGCCCTTTTCGCAGCTGCGGAAAGGATAGCCTTCTTTCGCCTATAAAGAGTATCGTTTTGGAGATAGCATGCCGGAATCACCAGCAACCATAAAGACAACCGGCTCTGCATCCGGGGGGCATTCTCCGCAGGGGTCCCACCGTGGTCTGGGAAAGGGCCGAGTATTCCGGTGGGGAGTATACGGCGTCGCAATCGGCATTGTGAGCAGCCTGATGGCCTGTGCCGTCTACTATCTGCTGGACTGGGGCACCTATTTTGCCCTCGAATACTGCGCAGGCTACCAGGTCTCCAGGCCTTCGGGCGAGCAAAATGTAGTCACGCTGGTTTCTCAATCACCCTTCCGATGGTGGGTGTTGTTGCTGCTTCCCGCCGTTGGCGGCCTCATCTCCGGGATCATCGTCTACACCTGGGCTCCGGAAGCGGAAGGCCACGGCACTGATGCCTATATCGATGCGTTCCACAACAAGCAGGGCCTTATCCGCACTCGAGTGCCTTTCATCAAAGGAATCGCCTCGATCGTCACCATGGCAACGGGAGGCAGTGCCGGCCGCGAGGGGCCCATTGCCCAAATCGGGGCCGGCCTGGGATCATCGGTCGGTCGTCTCTTCAAACTCGACACCCGCGAACGCAGGTTGATGTTGTTGGCGGGTTGCGCCGCAGGTCTGGGGACGATTTTTCGGGCACCTCTGGGGGGGCGGTGACCGCCATTGAAGTGCTCTACCGGGAAGATTTCGAAACTGAAGGAATCATCCTCTGCATCGTCTCCTCAGTGATCTCTTACGCTCTCTTCACCTCCATTTTTGGCAACCAGCCCATTTTTGAGGTGCCACCCGAACTGTTTTCCCATCCCCTCGAACTGCTTCCGTATCTTGCCCTCGGGCTGTTCTGTGTGCCTTTCGGGTTCCTTTATGTGAAAGTCTTCTACGGGCTCAGAGACCATGTTTTCCGTAAACTCCCGCTGCCAAAGGCTCTGATCCCGGCTCTGGGCGGTCTGTTGGTGGGGGTGTTCGGGCTATGGCACCCAGAGGTTTTGAGTGGCGGCTATGGCACCATCCAGGACGCCCTCAAAGGCAACCTCACGATAACCCTGATGATTTCCCTGGCAGTCCTGAAAATATTCGGCACCTCCTTCACCATCTCTTCCGGGGGCAGCGGCGGGGTTTTCGGCCCTTCTCTGTTCATTGGGGCCATGGTGGGGGGCGCGGTGGGTCAGCTCAGTCATCAGCACTTTCCCCAGTTGGTGCACTATCCGGGCGCCTTTGCCCTGGTGGGCATGGGAGCTTTTTTTGCAGGAGTCGCCAAGGCCCCCATTGGCGCCCTCCTCATGGTCTGTGAGATGACCGAAGGATACAGCCTGGTAGTCCCTCTCATGCTGACGTCGGTGGTGGCCATCCTCTGCTCCCAGCGATGGAGCTTGTATGAAAAGCAGGTTCTCAACAAGTTCCACTCCCCGGCTCACCGCTCGCAGCTCACCATCAACTTGTTGCAGACCCTGAAAGTCGCCGACATCCACCGGCAAAACGATCACACCACGATTCTTCCCGAAGATATGACCCTGGCCCAATTCAAGCGGTTCCTGACCAAGAGTCGTGAATCGTTTTTTCCCGTGGTGAATGAGGACTTTCGCCTGCGCGGCATCCTCGCCATACGCGACCTGAGGGAAATAATCTTCGAAGATTCGCTGCACGATCTGGTGGTCGTGGGTGAGGTCGCCTCGCCCTCCATCAGTGTGGCTCTTGAAGACAGCCTCTATGAGGCCCTGCTCAAGTTCCTGCGCTCCCGGTACGGACAGATCCCCATCGAAGAAGAGAAGTCGGGAGTGATTGGGGTATTAAAGTTCGAAGACCTGATGGAAGCCTATCACAGGGAAATTCAAAAGCTGAAGACCGGTTGAGGAGGGATGCCGGCGGGAGCCTGCAACGCCTCTCCTAATGTCCCTTGGAGCGCCCGGTCTTCCTGACCGCCTCCTCGGCCTGGTCGGTCAGGCGATTGAGGCTTGCCTCGAGCTCGCATCGCGCCGTTTCGAGATCCTCGGCCGAAACGTCTCGGGGAACCCACAGGGGCGGCCCCAGGGCCATCACAATGCTTGAAAAGGGTTTTGGCAGCACGGTCCGGTCCCAGCTGTGGACGCGCCAGCAGGGATGCGCCGCCATGCTGACGGGAATGAGGGGGGCTCGGGAATAGCGCGCGAGCAGCAGAATGCCCTTCTGGGCAATACGCGGCGGTCCCTGCGAGCCGTCGGCAATGAATCCTCCCCCACGGGCAGCCTGAATGTGAGAAATTAACTGTTTCAGAGCTGTACTCCCGCCCTTGCCCGGAGAGCCCCGAAAGCATCGAAACCCCATGCGCGTCACCACCCGCGCCGCCCATTCCCCGTCGCGGCTGCGGCTCACCATGACCAGCGCCCCGTGATCCCGGTAGCGATAGATCACCGTCGGGAAAGCAAAGTGCCAGCAGGTCAACAGCACTGGATCATGGGAACCATAAGCAAACTCTTCATGTTCCCTGCCAATGATGGTAAACTTGCATGATCGATAATGCAGCCGGATAAGCGCGGCCGCAAGGGGCGGGAGAAACGGGAGACGATCCGGGTGCAGGCCAGAGTGGCGGTCAGGATGATGGTTCACGATCTGTTCCTGGGCTCGGTTTGTAAGTTTTTCAAGATTTTCGCAAAGCCTGTTTTCGTCAGTCCCCAAAGGACACGCCAATGAAGGAAAAACCGAATATCGCCCTCATCGGTTTTCGCGCCGCGGGCAAGAGCCTCGTGGGGAAGCTGCTGGCCCAACGGTGCCACCTTGTCTTGGTGGACATGGACGAACGGCTGGTCGCATCATTTGGCAAAGATATCGACCAGTGGGTGGCGGCAGAGGGCTGGGAATCCTTTCGCCAGGCAGAATCGGAGCTGCTGGCGGAACTCGCCTGCCAAAGCGGCCTGATCGTTGCCACCGGCGGCGGTGTCATCCTGGACGCCCACAATCGCCACCTGCTCAAAACCCACTTCCACGTCATCTGGCTCAAGGCTTCCCTCGAAACGACCTGTTTACGCCTGATGAGCGACCCCAAGACCGGCCGAAACCGCCCGGCTCTGACCGCGTTACCCCTGCGGCAGGAAATCGAACAGCTCCTGGCAGCCCGCTCTCGCCTCTACGAGGAGACCGCGCACATCACCGTCGAAACCGATAACATCCCTCCCGCCGAGCTGGTTTCCCGCCTGTGCTCAGGGTTCCCGACCGACTGAGCTCCTCCCTGCCTTGCTCCTCGGGACGAAAGGCCGTCGGGCAGGGAGGCTCTTTCCGCCACGACAACGACGGTACAGCGTGGCAAAACTTCGGCACCCTTGCACCCGTTGCGTTTCGCTCCTCTCAACGCAACCTACCCATCTACCATCCTCGCGTTGGGGCCGATGCTCTCCGTAGGTTGCGTTGAATGAACATGAAACGCAACGGCAAGGGGAACGGCAAGACACCTGCCCTAAGCGGTTTAAGACTTATGCCGCGCTGTACTAGAGCTCCAGCACATCCCCGGAGTCAGGCAGAACCACGCGAAAATCCCTGACTTGATCGAGGAGGCCGCGGATTTCCCGGAGTCGCTCCCGCCGCTCATCCCGTTGGATATGCACCAGCGCCAGAGTGGCGACGGCGGCTTCGCGGGCAAATTCCAGGCATTGGCGAACGGTGCCATGGGCAGGCGTCACAGGATCGAGCTGAAAGGCTTCATGCACTGCCAGCTGACAGCCTCTGGCCAATTCCAGACTCTCCGGGCTGAACAGGCCGTCGCCGCTATAAAACAGGGCGTGCCGTCCGTGCTCCAGGCGCACGGCCAGGTTTCTCTGGCCATGCCGACTTTCCGCTGCGGACCATTCCAGCCCCATCACCTGCAACTTCCGGCCAGGCTGGATTTCGTGAAACCGCAGCGCGTAGGTGAGTTTCGGCAGGAAGCCGGGGTAAGCCAATTCCATCGCCTGGGTGATTGTTTCCTCGATCCCGGCTTGCCCCAGGATCGCCAGCGGTTTGGTCCGTTTCTGCTCCCAGAATCTCAGGAGCAGCGCCGGCACACCGAAAAAATGGTCG
>Ga0255346_1001953_pt1 | contig 27275 bp, 21 predicted proteins | sample wastewater_treat_FD_194410 | JGI IMG/M metagenome (GOLD analysis project Ga0255346, IMG submission 194410) | Wastewater microbial communities from Lulu Island WWTP, Vancouver, Canada - plant22 | ecosystem: Engineered > WWTP > Wastewater > Unclassified | place: Canada: Vancouver, British Columbia...
ATTCTTCTTTGACATAAAAACTCCTTTAATTATTATATTCTACAGGAAGTTTTTGTCTCTTATTTTTTAACTCATTTTGTTCAATTTTTTAAAAGCGGGACACACTTGTATACCCACCCTTCGCTCCAGCATTTGCAAAGTTATACAATACTCCGCCGTCTGCGCGCTTTTTGCCACCAGCGTCAGTCGTTGCCCATTTATGTACTTCGTACCAAAGTTCATATGTAACTTGTGTCTCGCCCATGATAAAGCGTACAGGTACATATGCCGGAACGGAATCATCAGCACCAGTCGGAAAAGTATTAGTCGTCGCAATGTCGGGTGTCAGCATAGCCTTGAACACCGTGCCGCCCGGCAGTGTGTAAGTGTAAGTATTGCCGTTGATTTCCAACGTAGCAGTTGGATCCCCTGGATCCCCCGGATTTTTCGGATCATCACCAGGATTATCTCCCGGATTATCAGGATCTTTCGGATCATCACTTCCCCCGCCTCCGCCACCTCCGCAGGCAGAAAACATAAGCATTGCCGCAAATAACAGCATTGCAGAAATCTTAAACTTCTTCATAAGTACCCCTTTCAAAATGTTATTGATTACTATTTAAATAAATTCTGATTAAGCATTAAACTTGAGAGCAATTATTGATATTTAAAATTAACCTGTCAAGGTTTATATGCAGAGACTTACTGAGTGAAGCGATAAAACATTAAGAGCCCTCACCCCGCTGTCGCGTGCCCTCTCCCAAAATGTAATTACAAATTGGCGAAGCCAACGGAAATAACAACATGGGAGAGGGCTTTCTATCATTATTTTACTGCTTCATCAAAAAACAAATGATAGAAAAATCCCCAAAACGTCCGCTGAAAGCGGACACAACTTCAGCGCAGACTATCGCAGCCATTACGAAGTAATGCGCGATAGTTCTGTCGCGACAAGCTCCGCGCAGCGGTGCCCTTTTCTTTCGTCCATTTCTTTTGGGCAACGCAAAAGAAATGGACAAAAACCGGGTAAAGGGTGTGAAACACCCTTTAAAATTATTGCATGATCCATGCAAAAAAAAGATTCCAAAGACGAAGTCTTTGCTTGTAATCCTGACTCTCAGGACAATTCCAAAGTCTTATTCTTTGACAGCCTTCAGGCTGTTACTGATTCTTGCTGCATAAACCTTTGATTTAAAAACAATTTTGATTAATAGAAACGAAGCGAAGCACGATAATCCTGAAATAAGCGGAGCAAGAAATGAATCCGGAAGAAGCCTTGAAGCGGCAGACAATGAAGCTATAAGAACAACAGTCGGTATAAAAAAAGCAAATACTGCGAATTTAATCAAAACAGATGAATCATTTTCAAATTCAACCTCATCCCCCTTCTTCAATCCGGCAATTGTTTTCATTCTGATTATACGCTTTCCGCTTTTAGCCGAACAGAACATCTTTGAAGGACACGAATGGCAATCACCTCCGCTGGCAGCAGGTTCTACCAGAGCAGTTCCATTTTCAACCGAAATCACGACGCCCTTTTCAGTCATGGCTCCTCCGTATCTTAATATTACCCAAAAAGTTATTGCCCGTCACAAATACCTGACAAAAAATATCCTAAACGGAGTCGGCAATGTTTTTCCACAAATTAGCAAAAGAATATTCTGAAACTGAAGAAATATCAGAGCTTGTCAAGGCAATAAATGAGAACGAGAAACCTGTCAGCATCGAAGGTATTCCTTTCCCGGCTTTTTCTCTTGCCGCGGCTTCTCTGCGTGAAAAGTTTTCAAGACCCGTTGTCATCATTACAAAAAACAACACAAAGATTTATGAGATAGCAAATGATCTTTCATCCTTCATCCCAGAAGAGCTAATAACTCCGTTCCCGTCTTTCGACATTCTTCCTTATGAATTCATTTCTCCGGTTGATAAAATACTCAAAGAAAGAATTACTGCTCTTTACCGTATGCTTTCAGGCGATAATTACGTATTCATCACTTGTGCCGAATCCTTGATGCGTAAAATTCCTGCTAAATCAAACATTGAGAAAAAGGCTCTCTTTTTAAATAAGGGTTCCGAATGTTCTTTTGAATCGCTTGAAAGAATTCTTTCATCATTTGGATACACAAGAGAATCTTCAGCCGAAACCTATGGAAGCTTCGCAGTCAAAGGCGGAATAATAGATGTTTTCCCTTCATCGCTTGATTATCCTGTCAGACTGGATTTCTTCGGAGATACGATTGAATCCATCCGCGAGTTTGATCCCGAAACTCAAAGATCGACTAATGAACTTTCATCCGTAACGATACTTCCGAGAAAAGAACTCATTCTTTCAGAAGATGAAAAAGAAAAACTTAAATCGTTTCTCAAATCAGAAAGAATAAAAGGGAATAAACTCCCTGAAGAAATAATTCACATACTCGAAAATAAAAGTTCAGAAAAATTCCCCGGCATCGAGGATTATTTCCATGCAGTAATAGACTCAGTTTCGCCGGTAGAATATCTTCCTACCGATTCACTTTACATATCATGCGAAAAGCACGAAATAGATTATTTTGCAGAATCAATGATTTCTTCATACCGAGCGGTTTATGAACAGAAATCAAAAAATCAGTTCGCGCTTCCGGCAGATACGCTTTTTTCAGAAACTGAATTCAAAAACGTGCTCGCCGCATCCGTAAATCTTCAGACTTTGACATCGAGCCCTGATGCAGTTCATTTATCATTGAAGGCAATTCATTCATTCGCGGGCAAGCTTCAAACTGTCAGAGAAGAATTTAAAACCCGCATCGAGCACGGCTGGAAAATTTCAGCTGCTACAGTTTTCGAAGGCCAGATCAGAAGACTTTCGGATATATTCAAGGAATTTTCACCAGACGATAATTATGAAAATCCCGACTTTACAAAAAATCTTTCACTCGCGATATCTCCACTTTCAGGCGGAATCTATATTGGCGCAACAAAACGCGCCATATTCACGGATCACGACATCTTCGGAAAATCATACAAGAAGCGCCGTTCGTTCAAAAGCGGAAAAAGCAAGGCAATCGATTCCTTCCTTGATCTTTCACCCGGCGACCGTGTAGTACACGTGAATCACGGAATCGGAATATTTACCGACATCGAGCGCATGAGCGCCGGCGGAATCGAAAAAGACTACATCGTTCTCGAATACGCAGGCGGTGACAAACTTTTCGTCGCGCTCGACCAGCTCAACATGATCCAGAAATACACAGGCATCGACGGACGAGAAGCGCGTATCGATTCACTCGGTAAAAAAAGCGCATGGAACAGAATCAAACAGAAAGTTCAGGAAACCGTCGATGAAATAGCTGAGGAACTTATAGCGATTTATGCGCGCAGAAAACAGCACAAGGGTTTCCGCTTTCCATCAGATACAGTTTGGCAGGAAGAATTCGAAGCCCGCTTCGAATACGAAGAAACAGCAGATCAGATGAGCGCGATTGAAGACGTAAAAGACGACATGGAAAAAGAAAGCCCCATGGATAGACTTGTGTGCGGTGATGTCGGCTTTGGAAAAACAGAAGTCGCAATCAGAGCCGCGTTTAAGGCTGCAATGAGCGGAAAACAGACTGCAATACTTGTTCCGACAACAATTCTCGCACTTCAGCATTTCAACAATTTCAAAAAACGCTATGAAGGCTATCCTGTTGAAATTGATATGATATCACGATTCCGTTCATCAGCGGACATACGAAGAACAAAACAGCGTCTTTCTAACGGTGAAATAGATATAATAATCGGAACTCATGCAATTTTATCCGAAGACACATTCATCAAAAATCTCGGACTTCTTATCATTGATGAAGAACAGCGCTTCGGAGTAAAACATAAGGAAAAACTCAAGAAGTACCGTTCGCAGGTCGATGTACTCACTCTCTCGGCGACACCTATACCGCGAACACTTCACATGTCGCTTGCAGGCATTCGAGGGCTTTCGATAATATCAACTCCGCCGGAAAACCGTCAGGCAATTGAAACATTCGTTCTCGAGGACAATCCCGAAATTATAAAGATGGCAATTGAGCGCGAACTTGAAAGAAACGGCCAGCTCTTCTATGTTCATAATCGTGTTCAGGATATGGAAAAGAAAACAGATTTTATAAAAAGCCTTGTGCCCGAGGCAAGAGTCGCCGTAGCTCACGGTCAGATGGAAGAACATGAACTCGAAAACATAATGATAGACTTTCTCGAATATAAATATGATATTCTTCTTAGCACAACGATAATTGAATCCGGTGTCGATATGCCGAGAGTTAACACAATCATAGTTGACCGCGCGGATGCTTTCGGTTTGTCCCAGCTTTATCAGCTCAAGGGCCGCGTCGGAAGAAGCGACAAACAGGCTTATGCCTATTTCTTTTATCCGCGCCACATGGTAATCAACGAAACCGCCATGAAGCGTCTCAATGTAATAAGTGAATTCACCGAACTCGGAAGCGGTTTCAAAGTTGCCATGAGAGATATGGAAATACGCGGTGCTGGAAACCTTCTCGGACGTGAGCAGTCGGGCTGTATTGTCGATGTCGGCTTTGACCTTTATTGCGCGATGCTTGAAGAAGCTGTAAGAAAGATTAAAGGAGAAAAGCCGCTAAAACTTTTCAGAACACCTGTGTTTTTCAACATCAACACATTTATACCTGATTCATATATTTCTGACACTAGGCAGAAAATAGAATTTTACAAAAAGTTTGAATCATGCGAAACAGATGAAGAAATAACAAAACTCTGCACGGATATGAAAGACCGCTTCGGAGCCATTCCGGATGAAGTTGAAACTTTAATAGAAATTCAGCGCCTAAGGACTCTTGCATCATCGGTTTATCTTGAAGAAATAATAGAGACAGAAAAATACATACGCATAAAAATATCAAAAGATACAACTCTTGATCTCCCTGCTCTATTCGTCGCGGTTAAATCCGACAAACGTTTCAAAATAGATCCGGATGACCAGAGCGCAATACTTCTTTTTTCAAAAGAAGAAGAGAGCGAAAAAAAGCTTTTAGAGGTCAAAAAATGGTTGCAACAAATGTTGCCGCAAAGTCACTAATGAAAAAACTTCAGAAATAGAGTTTAAAACAACCAATTCGGAGAATATGATGTTAAAAAGAACCGCATTATTCGCATTAATTGCCCTTTTCCTCGGCATGAGCGCATGCTCTAAATCGCCTTGGGTGGCAAAAATCGACGGTAAAAAAATTACCCTCGATGAACTAAACACACTTTATTACGCTCACAACAAAACTTATTACAATTTCAAAACAAACGAAGAAGTTGACAAAATCGCTGCTGATTCGGTTGAAAAACAGAAAAATCCTCTTCTTGACAAAACATTCTTTCTCGACGAAGTCATCAAACAGAGAATAGTTTATTTCAAAGCCGAAAAAGAAAAAGTCCTTTCAGATGAGGAATTCAAATCACTTGTACAGTCAATTGAAGAAAGTACAACTGCTCAGTACATGATAAAAGTAAAGATCCTCGATAAGATACAGGTATCAGACAAAGAAATCGAAGATATTTACAACACGGAAAAAGAAGCTTTTAAAGGTGCAACTCTCGAGCAGGCAACAAACTATATAAAACAGCAGCTTACTCAGAAAAAACTATCTGAAGAAACAAATAAATTCGTTACTGATCTTAAGGACAAAGCTGCTATTGAAAAAAATACTGAAGCAATCACAGCATTATCAGATCCGGATATCAGCAAACATCCTAAAGACGGATTTCTTGTAAAAATTGACGGAAAAGAAATAACAGTTAAAGAGTTCTCTAAAGTATACTATGTTCAAATTAAAAACATGTATAACTTGGACACTAACGAAGAAGTTGATAAAATCGCTGCAGATCCGCAGCAGATATCAAGAAACCCTTTTCTAAACAGAGGTTACTTTCTTGAAGAAATGATTAAACAGAAGATTGTTTACAATCAGGCAAAAGCCGATAAAATTACAGATGATGCAGATCTTAAAGGTATTATCAGAATTCAGGTTGAGACACTGGCATTAGGTTTTTATGCCAAAAAGAAATTCGCAAAAGATCTTGAAGTAACTCCTAAAGAGATTGAAGATGTTTACATGAGAGAACAGGCGAGATTCAAGGGAGTTCCGGTAACAAATGCAGAGGAATACATCAAGCAGGCTCTTAAAAGCGAAAAATTCCAAAAAAATGTTGCAAAACTTATTACCGACCTCAAAGACGAAGCCAAGATAGAAAAAAATCTTGAAGTACTCGAAGCAAAACCTGATTCTAAAGAAACAAAAAAAGACAGCAAATAATCAATAAGCCGGCGAAAGCCGGCTTATTGCATTTAATCCTGTAATATATTTCTTGAAAGAGTTATCGCCCCCTGATATAATACCTCAAGAATGAGGTTAAAATGGATATTGAACCTGTTGTAAATTTCCTTGGCTTCAAATGGCGCGTACCCGGGAACACTGAACTGATAATAGGTTTTACTCTTATCGGGATTGTAGCCGGCATATATTTTCTATTCAGATATCTCAAATATCTTGAAAATCTTAAAAAACACGAATATCAGTTTCTTCTTTTCAAAGCCAAGCATATAGGATTAACTTCATTTCAATATAAAATATTACGCGGTATCACAGAAATACTAAAACTTAAAAAACCTTCGGAAATATTAAAAAATAAAATTTTTTTTGAAAAATCAATTTCATCTTTCTTTGATTACATAACTGAGATGGAACAGAACAATGATAACACCGAATCAATCTGCCGCGATATAGTCGTAACATATGAAAAAATTTATCATGGGTCTAAACCCAGAAAGCAGATCGAATCATTCGATGAAAATGAAACAGGAACACTATTATACGCAGTTGCAGAAAATCAATCAAGCTTCATAGTCAAACTCATTGAAAAACTTCCGGGAACAGCCAAGTTCGAGGTTTTAAAAAGTCTGAATACAGTAAATAGTCTAAACTCAGGATCAAAGATAAAACTTAATTTCTGGAGAGCCGGAGATGCAGAATACTCTTTTGAAGCGGAGATATTTCTTGCAGATATCAAAAACCGGATAATTGAAACTACAGAACCCGTTCTTCAGTCGCGTTTTAATCCGGTAAGAGTTCCATATATCGAAACTATAATTCCATGCGTAATTACAGTGAAACCGACAAGTCCGGATGCTGATCCCGTAAAGGCTGAGGGAATAATAAATAAAATAAACACTGAAGAACTTGTTTTGAGATCGGTTATAAAAATGGATTTTAAACACAACTACAATCTTCTATTTAAACTTTATGACAGCGATATCTCCGTAGACTGCCGTCTTCTATCTGACAGAACTGTATCAAGTGAAACTAATTTCTTCTATACTTTCAGATTTAGCGCAATGACTGAATCAGGAAAAAATACAATACGGAAATTCGTAATGGATCATATGTAACCGGTATTTTTTTGTAACAAAACATTTATTGTTGACTCAAAAGCTTAGAATGAAAAACTGAGTTAAAATTTAAAGGAACCGTGGAAAATGAACTTTATAATCTACAAAATCCTCTTCATCGCAAAAGATAATTTTACAAACATCATCAGATCGGTAGTCTCAAGTTTCGGAATTCTTTTTCTTATCAGTTTCTTTGTAATTTATATTTCTCTTCGTGATTCAGTTACTTCTTATGTAAAGGGAAATCTTTTCGATAATCTTGCAAGCGACGAAATAAAAATACTCCCTAAGAACACCAAAGAGATTGAATTTGTAAAAAGACCGGGAAGCCGTGCTATACCGCTATCTACTGCTAACACAATCAGGAAAATGCCGGATTTCATTTCAGTACACGGTGTGAGCAGAATAGGCTTTACACTCCGTGTTGAAGGAGAGATGCTCGGAAAAACAAAAAGAATGTATGTTCCGGTCTGCGGAGTCGATAGGGATTTTTTGAAAACAAGAACAAACAAATGGCGGTCTTTTACAAACAGAAGACCTGTACCGATAATAGCTCCTAAATTCTCAATAGATATGCTTAATAACTATTTTGCAATGGACAACATTGATCCCATACCTGAGTCAGAACTCATCGGTTTTCCGCTCACTCTCACTTTCGCAACCGGAGCAAGAAACACTGAAGAAAGAAAAACCTACGATTTCGAAGCAGAAGTGCATTCCTTCACTGACGTAATAAATATTCCAGGAGTAATTGTGCCTACTGATTTCCTTAAAGAAATAGCGCAAAAATATTATGCCGAAAATAGAAAATCAGCAGGAATGGAATATGCAGTTCTCTTTGCTAAAGTAAAAGACGTTGACAAACTGCCGCAAACTGTTGAAGAACTTAAGAAACTTGGATTAAATATTCAGTCTCAAAAAGATGTAACAGAAAAAACATCAAAAGCGATGAGAATTATAGACTCATTTTCACTTGGAGTCATTGCGATATTTTTTCTTTTAACCTCAATTTCAATTTTCAATTCATATCTTACCATAGTATACATCAGAAGTAAAAAGTTTTCGCTTAAGCGGATACTCGGATACTCAAAACTCAGAATTCTTTTCGGATTCATTTTCGAATCAGCATGTGTCGGAGCTCTTTACGGCTTAGCTGGGTACTTTACCGGAAATATGATCATACGCTACTTTTCAGTAAAAATACCGCAGTTTCTGCCGTCACTTAGTTCAATAACTATAGCTGAAAGCGGTACTGACACATTGTTTTTATGTATTGTTATATCATCTGCTGTATCAGCTGTATCAGCTTTAATACCTGCGATCTTCGCGTCAAACATCAATCTATTTAAGGCGGTGAGACGATAATGCTTCTATCTGTTGAAAACATAAATCTAAAATTCGGAAAAAGAATAATTCTGAATAACGTTTCATTCAAAGCCGATACCGGTAAAATAATCGCTATAACAGGGAAAAGCGGCTGCGGCAAGACCACTCTTCTTGGAATAGTATCAGGTCTGCTTAATCCCGACAGCGGGAAAGTTTTCTACAATAACAAAAACATTCTACGCTGGGGTGATTTCAGAAAATCGCATTTTAGAAACAAAGAAATCGGTTTTGTGTTTCAGTTTTTCAATCTAATGCCAGATATGTCGTCATATCAGAATATAATATTTCCTGCTCTCATTAGACTTTTCCCCCGGAATGTAAAAAAAGAATTAAACAGTCTCGTTGAATATTTGAACATCAAAGACATCATCAATCATTATCCCACGACGCTTTCAGGCGGAGAACGCCAGAGAGTTGCAATAGCGCGTGCGATTATCAACAAACCGAAAATGATTCTCGCTGATGAGCCCACTGGAAATTTAGATAATACGACTGCAGAAGACATAAAAAATCTTTTTATTAAGCTGAAGAAAGAAGAAAACATGTCACTCATCATCGTGACTCATGATAAGCGTCTTGTAGAAATTGCTGACGAACACCTTCATCTTGAAAACGGAATATTAAAAAAACAAAGTAAACAAAAAGATACTAAGAAAATAAAAGCTGTAAAAACCGTCAAAAAAAAATAATTTCACATCATCGCGGAAAGAGAAATACCTGAAAACCATGAACCTTTTTTTCTTTCCGCGTCAATTACGTCACGCGACGAATCGCTGATCCATTCTCTGCGCGTGCAAGTATATCCGCCTTCAAGTACAATCGAAGCATTTCTTGATATATAAATTCCAGCTTTTAAACCGGAACTGATTCCGAATAGGTGAAGTTCATCATCATCATCGGAGAATTTGGAACTGGCTATTTTATCGACTTTTGCAAATGAAAAAGCCTCGGCAAAAATAAACGGCAGGAATGAATACCTCGCAAACATTCCTCCATTTAGAATAGGGGCATATCTGAATCCTGCCATAAATTTGCCGTTAAAATATGTTATGATTAACGGAACTCCGATGCGTATAAAAAAAGAATCCGATTTGTAATTTACCGAACCAATGGGGCATATAAAAGGAATTTCTTTATATCTATCACCATAATCAAGCTGATTGGTGCAAAATAATCCGAATTCAAACCAGATAGATTCGTCATAAACAGATTTTCTCTGAAAAGCCGTAAAATATTCAAAACCTCTGCCGAAGGATTTTTTATCGGCAAAAGAAGATGAAACAAATGCTGAAAAAATATTTGATCCTGCATTCAAATTCATAAACTCGCTAAAACTATAATGCTCGGAGAAAAGAGCTTCTGATGTATTTCTAGAATATGAGGCATCGAATTTATTCATAAATTGAACGGATTCAGACTTAAAGGTGTCATCTGCAGAAGCGTAATACAACTGCCTTCCGTAAGAATAAGAATCACTTATAAATGATGATTTATAAATATGATCCGGCTTACCTGCTGCAAAAATAAATCCTGAAAAAACAAAAAACAATAGAGCTATGAAAATTCGCACAAATTCCCCCATCACAAAATCTACCGGTATAAATAAATATTAAACATGATACATTTCATCATTTTTCATTTTAATCCGGTTATCGTTTTTGCTTTGTCTTTCATTCCAAGTTTCAGATAAATCCTGAGCAGATTATCCCGATACTCGGAACGGGATTTTGCAAGTTCAAAAGCTTTCTCATAGTAAGGAAGCGCAAGAGAAAGTTTTTTCTTATCACCCTTTGAATCATGCTCCATAATTTTGCCGGCCATGTCGTAAATTTCCGGATTTCTAACTCCTTTTTTTTCCAATAATCTGAAATTCGAAAGCGCTTCCGGATATTTTCCTGTTTTATAAAAAGACATTGCTCCATAAAACAGCATATCTTTTTCGTTTTTAATATTGTAGTCTTTAAGAATTGACGCAACGTCGCCATAATAACCTGCTTCATAAAAAAGCGGAATTATTTTGCCGAGAATCGGAAAATCATCACTTTTTTTACTTCGGCATTTATTAAAATAATACATGGCAGATATAAAATCTTTTTTATAAACTGAATAGTACAATGTCCCTATGCAGTTCAATTTTGTTTCTGATGGATTGTATGAATACAATTTCACAAAGAGTTTATCGAAATCTTCCGTTGAAGGAACACCGGAATCATACATAATACCTATTTTCTGTAAATCCTCAGAATATGCATTTTTATCAATTTTTGTATAATACATCTTAACGTAAAAAGAATAAATTTCCTTGCTGTAAAAATATCCAGCAGCGGCGCCGACAATAATGAAAAACAGCACAAAACCCATTTTTTTCATGAAATCTCCGATATTTTATTGCTAATTTGACGCTAATCACGTATTTTTGTTATTATTTCGTGATAATAATTAAAAAATCAAGCGTAATATAATACAGGGTGTGCGATGAAAAAGATTCTTATTAAAATGCTTTTTGTTACAGTTCTAGCAGCAGCATTATTTCCGGTTTCCGGGAAAGCAATCAGCGGAGACGAAGCTCTTCAGGCCTTTAGAGGAAGAATGAGCTCTATCGGTTCACTTGAAGGAACATTGACCATGAAATATTCATCCGGTTCTTTACAGACCGGCCAGTTCAAATTCATGAGTCCCGGAAAATTTATTATCAAGTTCACAAATCCTTCGGGCAAAGTAATCTGCTCAAACGGAAGAAAGCTATGGGTATATGATCCGTCAAGCGCTATATGCGGAATACAGGAATTGATTCCGGGAAGCCTAAGCGGAGGAATCGCAGGTATGCTGCACGGCTACATGGCCATAGCATCTTCAAGCGGAAGTGATTATTCAATCAAACTTAAAGGCACAGGCAAAGGCTACACTAACATCAACATTCTGGCAGACAGAAACTTTATGCTTAAAAAAGTTTCTTTTTTCTCAGAAAGAGGTGAAGGATTGGAAGTTACTCTCAGCAATGTAAGAGCCAATTCAGGACTTCATGCGGGCCTTTTTGAATTCAATGTTCCGACCAGCTGTCTTATAGTTAAGGATCCGCTAAACGTAAGATGAAAAAACTGCTGCTGATAACATCATTGCTTTTCTTCAGTTTCCTGAATTCTCAGGAAACTGAAGATTCTTCAAATTTCCGCAACTGGTGTTATGCAGGCGGCGGAATTTCATTCACGATGGGGAAAATCAGCTATAATGATTTTATAAACAAGTCTAATCCCGATGAATCTGGTTATAAAGAGAAAAAAGTTTCTTACAAAACTTTATCCCCTTTTCTTTTTACTCAGCTTTACGGTAAGCTTTTCATGGGAGAATTTACAATTGGGATGGATTATGAAAAAGCTTCGGATTCATCACTTTCTCATTTTAATACAGCATTTACAGCAAGTGTAAGATACTGCCGCAATCTCAATGACAAAGTAATTCTTTTTGCAGGTCCGGGAGTATATCTTGAAACCTACCCGTCCAGCAAGAAATATGACGGCGGCGGGATAATGCTGTCAGCCGGAGCAGCCTTCGATGCAACAGAAACCCTAAGAATCTTTTCAACAATCGCCGCCACTTACGGATATTACGGAGTTGGCGATGAATCTAAAAAAATCGGCTTCAGATTTTCAGCCGGAGCAGGAAAAAGAGTGGGTAAATTCTAGACTTTTTATCCCATCGGCATATCTTTTTTGCGCATACACTGCATCGGTAAATTTCTCGTTTTTTATATTTGTTGGAAAAACATATTTTGGATTCTTTGTTTTCTTCAGTTTACTTTCAATTTTATTGCTTTTCATCACGATAAGAAAGCAGAGTCTAAACAAATCAGGTCTTGTCATCCAAGTATTATTTCTTTTTGCAGTAATAACTATTCCTTTTTTGAACCGTACCGAATCAATAAATCCTGAAACAATATCATTTCAACGCGGAACAGTTTTATCAGTTGAAAAATACAGATATAGTTCAAAAGTCTCTGTTATTAATGATAATAAAAATAAATGCGCTGTTTTTGTTCCTTCAGAAATTTCAATAAATCCCGGAGATACGTACATATTCAGCGGAAAACTATCAAAAATAAGTTCTTCAAGAATCGATTTGTTTGCTGAGAACTATGACTTAGTTTATTACTATAATGAAAATGATATTATCATAAATCGAATTCCGTCGTATAGAATCAGAATAAAAAAAAGAATAGAATCTGCAATCCAAAATCTCTACACTCCGCAAACAGCATCTGTTTTAAAAGCTCTCCTGCTCGGCAATCAGAATAGTGTCCCGAAAGAAACGATAAGAAATTTCACCCGCGCAGGTACACTCCATTTATTAGCTGCCAGCGGACTTCATGTGGGAATCGCAGGAGCACTTCCCCTTTTCATTCTTCCTTTTATCTTCAGGAACAGGAAGGCTGCAATTGCCGGAGGAGCAATTTTCATTTTATTATTCTTACTCATAACAGATATGCCGGTTTCCCTCGTGCGGGCTTCGGTAATGTTTTTCTTTTCCGCTTTTTTCATCATTCTTGACAGAAAAAATATATCCGTAAATTCATTGTTTCTATCAGGTCTTATTATCGGAATCATTTCACCCAGGGAAATATACTCTCTCGGATTTCAACTTTCATTTCTTGCAACACTCGGAATAATTATCTTCTACGAATATTACAAAGCTATATTCTCAAATATGAAACTTCTGTCCTCATCACTTTCAATGACTTTTGCTGCACAGGTATTCATTTTCCCGCTTATAATTCTAAAACTCAATCAGGTCAATTTTACAGGAATCCTATCAAATATTATTCTCGTTCCATATTATTCAATTCTGCTTATTGCTTCAGGAATTTCTGTTTTGACATCTTTTTTATTTATAAGCGCTGGAAAAATTATTTCGATACCTGTTGAATACTTAACTGTTTATTCAATCCGAATTGTAAACTTTCTATCTTCATTAAACGGTCATTTTCATGCAAATAATTACAAAATGGTTTTAATCATTTTATTCATTATGCCGCTGCTTCCATTCTTCTTTAAAAAACTAAAAGTACATAAAATAATACCGGTTATTATAATTCTATTATCCCAGCTGTCCATGTTTTTCATTTTATCTTCACAAAAATCTAAAAAATATGAAAACGGCGGAGTCTGCGGTTTGGTCACAATTCAACGGGAGAATGATACTTACAGGCTTAAAGGAACTTTTAATGAAGAAAATACAGCAGAACTCGCTGATGAGTTTACATTCAATGATTACGGGAATGTTTCTGTAGAAATAGACAGTAATAATCCCGAAAATTTATATCATTGCAGAATTTTTATGAATAAAGTTAAAACAGCCGAATTTCATTCGGATTATGCATCATTTTCAGGTGCATTTCTTAAAATTTTAAGTCTTTGCGAAAAAGAAGGGATAAAGATTTGTATAAAAGGACAAAACATTATTCTTGACAATTCTCCCGAAAGTGTTAAGTTCTTATCTATGCGTGAAGGGAGGAAAAATGCTCGAACTTGGGCTCAACGGGAAAAACATTAGTACCCTGGAAAAATTCAATCAGGGTGAAAGTGTTTCCCTGAGATTTGCCTTCCCTGATAAAATCGTTCTCAGCAGCATCAACGGCTTCATGTCGCGAATCCTTGCGGCAAATGATATTCTATTTCTTCAGGAAGCGATGATTACAATTCTCCGCGAAAGTATTTTAAACGCAGTAAAGGCAAACGCAAAACGCGTATTTTTTGAAAAAAACAATGCCGACATGAATAAGGTTCTAGAGTATAATTCTCTCATGAGGCAGTTCAAGGAAAAAGTTGTCGGCGACATGGCAGCAATTGAATCAGATTTGAAATCAAGTTCATATTATGCGGAATTCAGAATTCAGAAAACTGAAGAAGGAATAAAAACGCGAATTGTAAACAATTCACCTCTTCATGCTAAAGAAGAAGAGCGCATTAAACAGAGAATGGAAAGCGCCAAGAATATCAAGGATTTCAGCGAGGCCTACGACAAACTTTATGATGAAACCGAAGGTGCAGGCTTAGGTATAATTTTAACAATGCTCCTTTTGAAAAACAGCGGAATACCGCAGTCAAATTATACTATTACAGCTGATGACTCAAAAACCGAAATTTCTCTGACTATTCCATTCAAAACCAAATCTGATGAAACGCTGATGGCAGTAAAGGAAGATATAATCAATGAGATTCATCTTCTTCCATCAATTCCGACTTTTATCAACGAACTGCTTGTTCTATGCGATGATCCAAACAGTTCAATTGCACAGATGAGCAATAAAGTTAAAGGCGATCCGGCATTATCGGCCGATATCCTTAAACTTGCAAATTCTGCAGGTTTTGCATCAAACAAAAAAATTGAAACCATCAATGAGGCGCTTACCCGCATAGGACTTTCAAACTTCAAATATATTCTTCTTGCCGCAACCACAAAGCGCATTATGGATCAAAGATATAAAAAGTTTGAACAAATCTGGCAGCACACACTCAAGGTCGCATTTTACTCTCGTCTCATTGCGCAGAATTTCAAACTCGGCTCTTTAACTGAACAAATATTCATTTCTGCACTCCTGCACGATCTCGGCAAACTTGTTCTCCTTGCCGTAGATAATGATCTGACTATAAAAATAGCGGATTTTGTAAAATCACATGGAATCAGAACTACTACAATTCTTGAAGAAATTTCAATCGGAATCAGCCATTCTTCCATTGGGAAACTGATATCCGAAAAATGGAATTTCGCGGAATTTATAACACAGGCGATTGCTTTTCATCATTCGCCTCTTCTTTGTGAAGAGAAATTTTCCGACATCATCAATGCCGTTTATCTTGCAAATATATTCTGCGGTATCGAAGACAGAAAATATGATTACTACTTCATTGAGCCGAACATACTTCAGAAATATAATCTTTCAGACGAATCAAAATGTATTGAACTTCATGAAAAATGCAAGGAAGGATTTAGAAACAGGCCCATGATCTGATGAGTTACCGCATTAATTTTACCAAAGATAATTTGCCGACGCTTAGCTTTTATGACGGGAACAGAGAAATCCGTATTCACTCCGCATATATGCCGCAGAAAGAAGCCGAAAAATCAGTAGAGGCTTTTAATGACAACGGCAAAAACATAATTCTTGTTCTGGGCGCCGGGCTCGGTTATCATCTGCGAGAAATTGCAAAAAAATATCCCTCGAAATCAATCATTGCCGTCGAACATGACGAAGATGCAATCAGGCTTATCAACGAACATTTTCCAGATACTTTTAATTTAGTAAAAATAGTAAACTCACAAAACGACATTTCTTATCTTTTCGAAAGCGGTAATTTCAGTGAATTTAACGGATTTGCACTTTATACACACCGGCCTTCGTATCTATTAAATAAGGATTTTTATGATGATTTTGTCACCGACATTAATCGTTATGCTTCTTCAAAAATAAGCGATCTGCTTACCCGAATAGAGTTTGAAGAACGATGGGTTGAAAATATTATCACCAATTCAAACCATTTGAAAAATTCATTAAGAATCAATTCATTTTTCGGCAAGTTTAAATCCTGTCCCGGTGTAATTATTTCAGCAGGTCCGTCCTTAAGAAAAAGTCTTCCATTATTAAAATCAATTGAAGAAAAAGCAGTTCTAGTTGCAGTGGATACAGCACTGCCTGTTCTTTGCAAATATGGAATAAAACCTCATTTTGTAATGACTCTTGATGCCCAGAAGCATTCGATTAAACATTTTCTCGGTTGTTCTATCCCTGGAACAATTCTAGTAGCAGATATTGTTTCATCTCCTGATATATTAAACAGATATGACGGGATCAGAGCCTTAAGCACTACAAGCAAATATTATATTGATTCAAACGGTCAGAATAAGCGCGAAACAACTCCCTTCGCTGCTGTCATTGAAAAATATTGCGGTGAAATCGGAGACATCCAGTCAGGAGGCTCAGTTGCAACCAGCGCTTTTGATCTTCTGCTGAACTTAGGATGCAGTTCAATAATACTTTTCGGACAGGACCTGGCCTATACCGGAAGAGAAATACATTCGAGCGGTACACACCATAACTGCTCATGGCTCACGATAACAAACAGATTCACAAATCTTGATACGATAAACATGAATATTATCCGTAAACGCAAAATCAAACACATGAAATCACGCATTGGAGCCACTGTTGTTTCTGATTATGTTTTAAATCTTTACAAGGAGTGGTTTGAAAATTCATCCGCACTTGTAAATATACCTGTAATAAACTGCGCTTCCGAGGGAGCTTTCATAGAAAATGCAATTAATATTTCCGAATCCGAACTATCGAAATATATTTCAAAAAAAACTTATCCGGCAGAGATCATTGAAAAAATAAAAACATCTGAATATCAAAAATGCCGTATCGATGAATCCTACAGAAGATGCCTTGATTTTTTAAATATGTCGGAAAAAATGATTGAAAACGGAAAGTCACTTGAACTGATTGACATGATTGATGATGATAATGAAATTAATCAGTATTTTTCATCTTATCTTAAAAAAACTAAAATGTATCTTAGCAGAAACAAAAACGTAGAAAGCGAAAAAAAAGCTGCACTATTTGCGACTGATATTCTGCGGGCGATACACAGGTTGAAAAAAACAATAAACAAGGCATTAATCAGCGGAAAAGGAAAATCCAATGGACTCTCTTGACAGACTTATCAGCAAAAAATATAATCTCAGAGGATATGCAGTTAACAGCCGTAATGCCGCAGATGAAATCATCAGCGTCAAAAAAACTTCTCCTCTGTCGTCATATATACTTGGGCAAAGTATAAATGCTGCTGTTCTTGTCAGCGCAAGCCTGAAACCTGATACTGATCAGAATTTAACTTTCAAGATAGAAGGATCCGGAAAATTAAAATCCGTAATTGTTCAGGCAGATGCAAGAGGCAATATCCGGGCAAGCATTGCAAATTCAAACCTTGACTCCTCATTGAAAATCGGCGAAGCGATCGGAGCCGGCGTTATCAATGTCAGCAAAGATATCGGATTTGACAATCCCTACAACGGAGTAAGTCCAATATTAGGCGGCGACATCGCATATGATACCGCGTACTATCTCACTCAAAGCGAACAGGTTCCTTCTGCTCTCTTAATCGGTTTTTCTTTAAACGATAATCTTTCAGTCAAATCTTCAGGCGGAATTCTTATTCAAACTTTTCCTGATACACCTTTTTCTTCTATAGATTATGCGGAAAAGATGATTTCGGATATTAAAAGCGGATTTTCCGAAAGAATTTCATCATCCGAAACACCACTCTCTATACTTTACGATATTTTCGGTAAAAATGAAACTGAACTTTTAAGTTCAATTCCGGTCCGATTCAAATGCAGGTGCTCAAAAGAAATCGTTTTATCGACATTGAAATTAATTGAAAGATCAGAAATTGAAGATATTTTGAAGAAGGATAAATCCTGTGAGATAAGCTGTGCTTTCTGTGAAAAAAAATATCATTTTGATGAAGCTGAACTTATGTCATTGCTCTCATAGACACAAGTGAGAACTTATTACACACTTGCGTCTATTTTTCATTAGATCTATCAATCATTTAATCAAAATAACACAAATTTTACCCATTTCGAGCACTATTCCATCATAAGTTTTTGGCACACTTTTTGCTATGTTCTATCAGAGGAGAAAACTTATGAACACCAACAAAACTAACAACAGCACTTTGCAGCAATATTTCAACTCGATAAAAAAATTTCAGCTGATTACAGCTGAAACTGAAAAAATATTGGCAGACAGAAAAAATACCGGAGACTTCAAAGCTGTAGATGAACTTGTAAAGGCAAATCTTCGTCTTGTTATCAAGATAGCAAAAAGCTATACAGGTACTGAGTCATCATTAATAGATCTGATACAGGAAGGAAACATAGGACTTTTACGCGCGGCTGAAAAATTTGATTCGAATGCCGGATGCAAATTTTCAACATATGCTTCATTTTGGATTAAACATTACATTTCAAGATTTATTGCAAAAAGAAGCAGACCGATACGACTTCCTATAAGAAAAACAGAAATGTTGAGAAAGATTTCTTTCACAAAAGAGTATCTTATGAAAACGGAAGGTAAAGAACCTGACAATTCAGAAATAGCAAAATACCTTAACACAGATGTTAATTCCGTTTCAGAAATTATTAATTCTTTTCAACCGGTAATATCACTTGATGCGGAAATAGACAATGATTTTTCCGTAATGGATGTAACGGCAGATAAAAATAATCCGGCTCCAGATAATAAAATTATTAATGAAGAACTTTCAAACAGCATCAAAGCAGCTCTTGATTCACTGATTGGAAGTGAAAAATCAATTCTCATAAAAAGATTCGGAATGGACGGGAATAAAAGCTCGACTCTCAAGGAAATAGGAAACGAAATGAACCTTTCTGCGGAAACTATCCGTCAGATCGAAACACGGGCGCTCAGCAGAATCAGAGAAAAACATTCTCATTTAAAAGAATATGTAAGCGCCTAACCCCTATCGGGCAGTGAAAAAATAAACTCACTGCCCTCGCCTTTATTACTTTCAAAGCGGATTTCGCCTCCATGACTTTCAGTTATTTTTTTTGAAATCGCAAGCCCGAGACCTGTACTTGTTTCTCCGCCTGTAGTACGGACCTTAGCCTTGCCGAACGGTTTGAATATTTTACTTTTATCTTCATCTGAAATTCCGTCTCCGGAATCCTTAACTGAAAAATATGTAAATCCTTTATCACAAAAGAGCGTCACAATAATTTCAGCGCCTGAAGGCGAATACTTAACGGCATTTGAAATCAGATTGCTTATAAGCTGATCAATTCTGCGTTTATCTGCAAATACCGTTTTCGATGAAGAATTATCATTTAGTATTATTCTGATGCTTTTTTTTCCGGCGAATATCTGATTTCTAATTATTACAGATTCGACAAGATCCGAAAAAACGAATTCTGTTTTTACCAAATCTATTTTACCGGATTCTATCGCAGAAATATCAAGAAGATCATTTATTATCGCCAGAGCAGATTCACTTGCTTCCCTTGAAACATCAATAAATTCCAGTATTTTCTCTTTTGCAGTATCAGAAAAATTATCATAAAGAAATGATAATATAGTTTTCACAGAACCGATTGGGTTTCTGAGATCATGTGCAGTCATCCCGAGAAAACGGTTTCTTTCATCTATAAGCCGCGATAATTCAGAATTTTTTTCTTCAAGCAACCTTCGGGCAGATTCTATCTCGGTAACATCATCAACAATTACAAGAGCTAAAACCGCCCCATTGTAGACAATAGGCGTAACAGAATATCTGAAGTATTTTAATAATTTAGAATCAGTGATATAAAAATGCCGTTCAATAATTTCATTGCTTGTAACAGTTTTTGATTCCAAAGCTCCGGACACCGCTTTGCGCAGAGTACATTTAGAACAATAATCGCTTGTTCCGCATTCCATTCCTGCTTCTTCAACAAAAACACAGCCTATAACATTTCCGCAGAGTTTTCCTACGATGTCATCTGATTTCTTTTGAAACAATTTTGAAAATGTTTCATTAAAAGCTGCAACACGCAGATTTTCATCTGAAAGAAAAAGTGCAGATGAGATATTATCAATAATTGATTTAAGAAAATCATTGGATTCTTTAAGTGAAATCAGATTTAGTTCCATTTACCGAGATTCATCTCCGCGGAGTTTTATTTCAAGCAAATTAATCCAGACTTGACAGACGGATTATCACTGGCTAATATGCCATTCTATGAGAAAAATACGAATATTATTAGGAATTTTGTTTCTTTTGTTTTCGGCTTCATCATTTTATGCAGCTTTCAAGGAATTTATTTATAACGGAAATATTCCGGGGATTTATCAATCCTCCTATTTTTCAGTTCTTGATGAAGAATTTGCGCTAATAGAGGATATTTTTGTATCCCAGCTAATTTATGGAAATGATGACAAAGCACCTTGGTTAACACTTGAAGATATAAAAAATAAACATGGCATAAACATAATGTTTTATACGTATTCAAGCATCATAACGCCTCCTGAAATCTTTAATGCAGGACCTACGCTTCCTGATAAAATAAAACAGACAAATGAAACTACAAGCTTTATAGAAAATGACAGATATGTTTATTATAAACCTTTTATTTTTGACGGCAGGCTTGCATTGTATTTCGGCAAAAAAAAAGGTTATACGGCAGGATATTTCAGGTTTGAAAAAAAATTCAAACAGAATATAATAATAGGCAATGAACGTAAGGTTATTTTTCTGTCTCTCGGCACCATAATTTTATTTTTTTCGGCAATTCTGATTCTTCATGATCCCGATAAAAAAATAAGCAAGATATTTACACGATAGACATAACAGATATACAGTCAAAAAATAATTGCATTTTTATCATCAGACTAGTCTGGTGAACGCAAGGTGAAAAATGAGCGAAAAAACACTTGTAATAGTTGAGTCTCCTTCAAAGGCCAAGACCATTAATAAATATCTGGGGAAGGATTATATAATATCTTCTTCAATGGGTCATATTATCGACCTCCCGAAATCAAGGCTTGCAATCGATATAGGTAATAATTTTAATCCTGAATACATTACAATACGCGGAAAAGCTAAAATATTAAATGATCTGAAAAAAAAGGCAAAAACTGCAAAAATGGTTCTGCTTGCAACGGACCCTGACCGTGAAGGCGAAGCAATATCATGGCATTTACATAATTCTCTCAGCAAAAACTGCCAGAATATCAAGAGAATTGAGTTTAATGAAATCACAGAATCTGCGATAAAAGAAGCAGTAAAACACCCTCGTGACATCAATATCGAACTCGTAAACGCCCAACAGGCCAGACGCGTTCTTGATAGAATTGTAGGTTATTTTATCAGCCCTATTCTCTGGAGAAAAGTCAAGAAAGGTCTTTCCGCAGGCAGAGTACAGTCAGTAGCTCTCAAGGTAATCTGCGAAAGGGAAAAAGAAATAGATGCATTTGTTCCTGAAGAATACTGGGATATATCTGCCGATCTGAAAGCCGGAAACGCAGCTATGAATGCCGCTCTTTACGCTAAAAACGGTGAAAAGATAAAAATAACCGGCAAAGAAGCGGCAGATAAAACAAAGGCTGATCTTGAAAAAGCAAAATATATAGTTGAATCCGTCAGCACAAAGGACCGCAAGAGGAATCCTTTGCCGCCGTATATAACATCAAAACTTCAGCAGGATGCGGCAAACCGTTTGGGATTTACTTCAAGCAAAACAATGATGGTAGCACAACAGCTTTATGAAGGTATTCCGCTAGGAACAGAAGGCCCGGTTGGTTTAATAACTTATATGAGAACCGATTCACTAAGAATTTCTGAAACGGCTATCAATGCCGTGAGACAGTTCATTTCTGATAAGTATTCCTCGGAATATCTTCCGGCTTCACCTAACCAATATCAGAATAAAAAGGGAGCTCAGGATGCTCATGAAGCTATAAGGCCTTCTGATGTTCTTCGCGACCCGGAAAAAATAAAAGAATTTCTCACAAAAGATCAATATAAACTGTATTCGCTGATTTGGAAACGCTTTGTTTCAAGTCAGATGACTCCGGAAAAAAGTGAATTGATAAGTGCAGTAATCAAAGCTGATGAGTATGAGTTACGCGCCTCTGCAAGCAAAACTATTTTTGACGGATTTACTGTTCTTGAAAAAGAGGAAAAAAGCAAAAAAAACACTCTTCCGAAAATTTCCGAAGGAGATATACTTGCACTCGATAAAATCAATTCCGAACAGCATTTTACCTCTCCTCCTCCCCGTTTTAATGATGCATCACTCGTAAAATTTCTTGAAGAATCAGGAATAGGAAGACCGTCAACATATGCACCGACAATTAACACACTTATAAAACGCTACTATATAGTGCGTTCCGGACGTCAATTAGTTCCGACTGTTCTTGGTAAACTTGTAAACGGACTCATTATTGAAAACTTTAAAGATCTTGTTTCCGTTGATTTTACAGCAGAAATGGAAGCAAAACTCGACGGCGTCGAAGAAAAAAAATATGAATGGCATAAGATGATTGCGGATTTCTTCACACCTTTCAGCAAAACTGTTGAGGAAGCAGAAAAACAGATAGCAGATCATAAAGGTTCTCTTGATGAAAAAACCGACGAAGTTTGCGAAAAATGCGGGAAACCGATGCTGAAGAAACTCGGGAAGTTCGGATATTTCCTTGCGTGTTCAGGTTTTCCGGAATGCCGGAATTCGAAATCTCTGCCTTTAGGAAAATGTCCGAAGGATAATTGTGACGGATCGGTAGTAAAACGCTCATCAAAAAAAGGACGTCCTTTCTATTCATGCAGCAATTATCCTGACTGTGATTTTATTACTAGAGAAATACCTTCGGATAAACCTTGTCCAAAATGCGGTAAACTTCTCTTTTCAAAACGAATCAAAAACAAGGGCGTAAAATTATCCTGTTTGAATGAAAAATGCGGATATACTCTGGAAATTTCTGACGGAGATTAATTTGGATTCGGAAATTGATGCGTTTGCGGAATATCTCAAATCTGAAAAAAACCGTTCAGGTAATACGTTAAAAGCCTATCTTTCCGATTTATTTCAGCTTAGAGATTTTCTTATAAAAGAAAAGAATTCAGATATTGACGTTAACTCTGTAAGCTATGAAGACCTTTCTCTTTTTGTCGGTCACAGATACGATTGCGGTGATGACAGAATGACTCTCCGCAGAAAAATAGCAGCAGTTAAATCTTTCTATTCTTTTCTTATACGAAATGATTACATTGGGCAAAACCCCGCAAAGATGCTCCCGTTTCCCAAGAAAAAATATCAGCTTCCGAAATTTCTTAAATTCAAACAGTCAAAAGATTTTATTGAGATTGAAGATGCTGATTTGAAAGGACTTAGAGACCGTGCAATATTCGAACTTTTTTTTGCAACTGGAGCGCGTATTTCCGAAATAACATCAATAAGAATCCGGGATGTTGACATTTATAAAAAGCAGATTAAAGTTATTGGAAAAGGAAATTATGAAAGATTTGTTTTTTTGACAGATGATGCATCCAAATATTTAAAAAAATATCTTTCTAATAGAAAGGATTTATCAGATGACTCACCTCTTTTTATGAATTTAAAAGGCGGCAAACTGACAGAACGCGGAATATTCTACATCATCAAAAAGCGTTCCGAAGAATGCGGTCTTGGAAGTTATGTTACACCACACGTTTTCAGGCATACGTTCGCTACAGAGATAATGAATAACGGAGCTGATATAAAAACAGTTCAGGATCTTCTCGGACACAAATCAATTACTGCAACACAAATTTATACTCATACTACAAAACGAAAACTGAAAGATATTTACACCAGATTTCATCCTCACGCCGAAGAAAGTAAAGATTAATATAATCTTAATATCAAAGATATTATTGGCGGCGGAGAAAATCGTTAAGATCATTAACCATCATGTTTTCATCGTAATTTGAAAATACTTCAAATAAATCGAATCTGTCATATCCGGATGATATCAAAAGATGTTCGAGTTCTTTTTTTGTTTTGGGAAGTTTTGCTTTAATTAGTTCGCCGAGTTGTTCGCATTTCTCAGGAGTAATTTTGCGGTTAAGCACCGTATGTACCAAAAACTGAATGAATCTTTTCTGTTTACTCGATGATGAATAACTGTTATAAAATGAAAGTAAAAGATCAAAAACTTTAACTTCTTTCAAAGAAAGATTAGAAATTTCTTTATCATGTGATAAAAGATCCGCATTTTTAAGTTCTGTCATCAATTCTGTAACACGGCTTCTGTGATTGCGTGTGTAATAATCAAGCCACTTCTCATTAAGATAAATTAATCCGTCATTATTCTGATCTATAGCGTATGTCTCAAAATCATTTTTATTGATCTTTAAAAAATCATTAAAATCGGTTTCTTGATCTTTAGTAATTCTAAAAAGATCATATACGTTTTCAATTGCCTTATAAGCCTTTTCCCCGTCACGAAGCTTATAAAACGGGTTATGACTTTCCATTCTCTCGTTTTCAACAAGAAATTTTACAAATTGTTCGAGAAGAAATGGAAAAAATTTACCGCTGCGCATCTCAGAATAAAGCAAAAATATTGCGAAAACACTTGAATAAGAAGTCTTCCTGTAATCGCGTTTTACGTCAAGAAGCGCATCAAACATATCGCAAAGAGATAATGAATTTGCAACAACATCAAGCGGAGAAAACTGATTTAATTCAACATTAATCTCCCTGCCGATTATTCTTCCGAATGCATTTAATTCTTCTTTTGTATGATATGATTTTGTTACGGCATCATGATGACGAAATACAATATATAATAAATCCTTGTTCAGGGAATGAACAAAAGGCATTTCTCCCATATCAGAAAAATACTTTTCTATGTCGTCGAATGATGACAGATCGCCTTTCATTATTTTAAATATCCAGCGCTGAACCTGCGCTCCAAGATTTTTTTCATTATATCCGGATACTGTTTCAATAGGGCCGCCGTTTTTAGCGAAAAATTCTATATCCTGACCTCCAAGCAATGCGGTAACAGAATGCCATGGATGGCGTCTGATCTGTTCAAATTCGAAAGAAGAAAGTTTTCCTTCTTTGTACATTATTCCATGCATAACAAGAAGTTTGCCAATATCATGGACAAGAGACGCCATTAGACAATTTTTCAAAGCCCATGAAGTAAGATCAATATGCCCGTTCTTATTCAAAAATAAAAGAAACTTGCCGTATATCTTGGTAGTCCGTATTACGTGGTCGAAGGTTCTCTGATGAAGATCCCTGTGAGTACACATCTGCATTCCGAACAATGCGTCGAAAAACTGCATTCCGATTTCATAATTATTTTTTGAGCCTATTGCACGTTTAGCAGCTTTTACAAAATTCGCCGTCAAAAAGGGTTTTATAAAATTATTATCGATATTAAGCTCAAGCATTTTATGCCTGTCAGGCTCTTCAGAGGAAAAAGTGATTATTGCGGTGTCCGGATCATCAGAACGTATTTTCTGAATTAACGAAAGACCTGATTCAGATTCATAATCACAATCTATATCATAAACAATTAAATCATGTTTATTAGTTTTTACATATGAGAAAAAAGCCTTTCGGGATGAAAGAACCGTTACATTTAAAAATCCTTCATGATGCAGAACACTTTCGAGCTTACGCTCAAGTTTGGAGTCCCCTACATGAACAACAATCCGTGAATCAAAAAAAGAATCAAGCTCCCGCGGTGTATTTTTTCTGCGTTTGAGAAGAATATTCATCCGTACCCCACACGGGGTACTTTCAGAAATATTATTATAAAAATCAAGCCGGATTTTTTCAGATACAAAATAAAAAATAAACCGGATTGAATTTAAGTAAGTTATATATCAGTAGAATTGATAAAATCTTTATTTGACTCCACCATGGTTTCGACTTCCTTATTCAGATTGACAGTCGCAGCAGCCATTTCTTCAGTTGCCGTAGTCACCTCCTCCATAAGTTTCGCCATAGATGCGAACTGTTCGAAAACATTATCACTGCTTTCTGATATACTTTTAAACGTTTTCTGAATATTATCAGCAAAAGGTTCGATTTTCTTAACTTCTTTCTGAGTGGTTTCTGCAAGTTTTTTCACTTCTTCAGAAACAACAGCAAAACCGCGTCCGACGTCTCCGGCTCGTGCTGCCTCAATTGCAGCATTAAGAGCAAGCATGTCTGTCTGCTCTGCAATTTCCGTAATCGAATTAACAATCGGTTTAAGCTGAACAGAAAACTCATTCGCCTGACGGACTTCCTGTATTAGCTTTGTAAATGCATCTTTCTGATCATTGAAAAGAGCGGAAAGCTTCATTGCCATATCAGCTATAGACTCATTGTTTACTTCTAGCTCTGATGTTGTTGCAGAAATAGCCTGTGCAAGATGGCTTTTTTTCTGATATTCCATCTTAAGTTTTTTCTGACTTTCATCTATCTGGCGGAGTGCCTTAAGAGCAGAAGACTGACCTTCCTGTGCTTTCTGATGTTCAACTTGAAGCATGGCCTGTTTATAGAAATGACAGTTTTCAGGCTTGTTAAGTCCGTTATGAATCGCAACAGCCATATCAAGACAGGTACCGTAACCGCAGGATGAGCAGTTCAAAATATCTTTATCTCCCTGTTTTTTCAGAGCTTCCCATATATTGGAAAGCTCTGAATCGTCAGGAATTGAAATGGTATTATTTTCAGCAAGATTATCATATTTTCTGACATACAGTGATTTCTTCCAATACTTTGAAAGAACCTTGTCAACATTCTTGGATGTTTTTTCAATTTTACCTTTATCATATTTCTTCCGCATTTGAACATTTCGGTTTCTGACAAGACTTTCAATTTTATCCACATGCGCGCCATGATTCAATGTCCCGGGTCCGCCGTTACAGCCCATTTCGCAATT